>Ga0310344_10004761_pt1 | contig 10082 bp, 8 predicted proteins | sample HC15DNA20200_MG_FD_203801 | JGI IMG/M metagenome (GOLD analysis project Ga0310344, IMG submission 203801) | Marine microbial communities from station ALOHA, North Pacific Subtropical Gyre - HC15-DNA-20-200_MG | ecosystem: Environmental > Aquatic > Marine > Oceanic | place: Pacific Ocean: North...
GCCACGGCCAAAGAATACAAGGTAAACAACCGTGTTGCAGCTTATTTGTTGTCGGTTTCTCGGGTGGCAGAGGCTATGCGGTTGCGCGGGTGGGTCTCTTAGCGAGGCAACCAGCACAACTGTCTTGTCTCCGCTTACTTTACAATGCCTGAGAGTCTAAACCCGTTTTCTATAGCACAGCAACAGCTAGACGAAGCCGCTTCCATGCTGGGCCTTGATCATGCTACTCATCAGATGTTGCGCCAGCCACAGCGAGAACTGCACGTATCTTTGCCTGTGCGCATGGACAATGGAGCCACTCGCGTGTTTAGTGGGTACCGTGTTCAATACAATGACGCTCGTGGGCCTGCCAAAGGGGGTTTGCGGTTCCATCCCGACGAGACAATAGACACGGTGCGCGCTTTGGCAGCCTGGATGACCTGGAAGACCGCTGTTGTCGATGTGCCGTTAGGTGGAGGAAAAGGCGGGGTTGTTTGTAACCCAAAAGAACTCTCTCCTGGCGAGCTTGAGCGACTGAGTCGCGCGTTTGTGCGCCAAATTGGTCGAATCATAGGCCCAAACAAGGACATACCTGCACCGGACGTATATACCAACCCGCAAGTTATGGCCTGGATGGTTGATGAGCTTTCCGCAATGCGTGGCTACAACGAATTTGGCGCTATTACTGGCAAACCAATACCTATTGGTGGCTCTGCTGGCAGAGGCGACGCAACCGCTCGAGGAGGAATGTACACAATCAGAGAGGCTGCCTCGGTCTTAGGAATAACCCTTGCTGGCGGCACCGCTGCAATACAAGGGTATGGAAATGTAGGGTCTTTTGCACATAAGCTTGCAGAAGAATTGTTAGGTCTTCGCGTTGTGGCGGTATCAGAAGAGTTTGGTGGTATATACGACGAGAATGGGCTCCAACATCGGGAGGTGAGCGCCCACAAGTCCCACACCGGGTGGGTCAACGATCTGTCAGGCACCAGCCCTATTAGCAACGAGGATCTGCTAGAGCTTGATGTTGACGTTTTAATCCCAGCAGCCTTAGAAAGTGTCATTACCTCGGCTAATGCGGGCTCGATAAAGGCCTCTGTCGTTGCTGAGCTGGCTAACGGACCCACAACTCCGGGCGCTGACAAGGTTTTACACGACAAAGACGTCTATGTTATACCTGACTTCCTCTGTAACGCCGGCGGCGTAACCGTTTCTTATTTTGAGATGGTACAAAACTCTTACGGTTATTACTGGCCAGAAGACATGGTACACCAGCGCCTTGACGCCAAAATGACCAGCGCCTTCCATGAGGTGCACGCCACGGCCAAAGAATACAAGGTAAACAACCGTGTTGCAGCTTATTTGTTGTCGGTTTCTCGGGTGGCAGAGGCTATGCGGTTGCGCGGGTGGGTCTCTTAGCGAGGCAACCAGCACAACACCTACTGCTGCTGATCAACAAATCTCTCCTCTCGCCAAACGTTGCCTCGGTTGTGATATCCTGCTTTCTCCCAGAACCCAGGCTTGTCATATGACAGAAACTCTAGTCCTCTCAGCCACTTTCCCCCTTTCCAAAAATATACATCGTCAAGGTCATTTCTTCCTGGGATTGCTCCGCACACTCCTCTCAGTGGGTATCCGTGCTCAGGATTCAGAGGCTCTCCGTCATAGTGTGTTGCAAGCAAAAAGTTATCTCCCATTGCGGTTTGTATCGGCAGGTTTGTTGTGTAACCTTGCTCGCAGTGCTGTACCACCGCGGTCACATCCTTTTTAATCTTAACTGCTCCTGCACTAACAAGTGTTTGTAGCGTCACTCCTTTCCAGAGAGTGTCCGTCTTGCTCCAGGCAGTTACACAATGAATGTCCATCATGACCTCTGTTTGCGGAAGGGCACAAAACTCATCCCAGGTCAGACTAGTCTCTTCGTCTACTTGGCCAAAGACCCTAAAGCTCCAGTTGTCTTTATCAAAGTCCGGGACTGCTCCATAGTGCAAGATTGGAAACCGAAGAGTTAGTGACTGTCCTTCTGGAAGCCTCCCAGCCTCTTTCATCCGTTGTTCAGCCTCAAGTCTGTCGTTCATGTTTTGGTCCGACTCTCTTTGTTTGTATTGTTGATTATAACATTGCTCATACAGAGTGTAGTTTTGGTTGACTGTGGAGTGTCATGTGTTTATACTTTAGGTTATCACAAGCGCAAGAGGAGCTGTCAATGTCTGTCACCCTTACATACTATGGTCACTCAGTTATAGCGTTAGAACTTAATGGAACAAATGTTCTAGTGGATCCGTTCATCAAAAACAATCCTATGTCTTCCATAGATATAGATCGCTTGGAGGTCAATTACATTTTGGTGTCTCACGGCCACGAAGACCATATGGGAGATACAATAGCTATAGCACAACGAACCGGAGCCACCGTTGTTGCTAACTTTGAAATAGCTAATTGGCTCTCAGCACAAGGAGTTAAGAATGTGCATCCTCAGCATATCGGTGGCGGTTATACACATTCGTTTGGATACGTAAAATTGACTCAGGCTCACCATGGGTCGGCATTGCCAGACGGTTCTTATGGGGGCACTGCCTGCGGTTTTCTAATAAGCGCTTCAGGCACTAGCATATATCTTGCTTGCGACACTGGTCTTTTTGGAGACATGAAACTCATAGGCAACGAAGGAGTTGATATAGCTGTTTTACCAATCGGAGACAACTTCACTATGGGTCCACAAGATGCGTTACTCGCTATCCAAATGATAAAGCCAAGTGTTGCAGTTCCTGTTCACTATAACACTTGGCCTCTTATAGAACAAAACGCAACAGAATGGAAGCGGGCAGTAGAAATGCAAACACCTACCAAAGTGCATGTTCTCCAGTCCGGACAAAGTCTGCTGTATCCTGCCAATCAAAACCAACCCTCATAAACTCTTATTTAAGGCAGCAAAGGCCGATCGAAAGCAGAGGCTTTTACAAAACAAACAGATTGTCTTAGTAACTAAGCATTTATAGTTAGTAGAAGCAGTAGGCCTGGGGAAAACTTTAATATATATAGCCAACAGGCGCATAATGGCCTCGGGGCGCTTACTAGACACTATATATAAGGTATGACAGTGTGACGCGCCTGTATATAGTGCAAAACAATCGGGGAAAAGGTAACACAAAAACATTGTTTTCCACAACAACACTTAAATATTGTGGAAAACAGTACTTAAAATAGAACTAAAATAAAGTCTAATAGACAGGGTTTATTTGTTGGCAATAAACTGCATAACTTCGTCGGCTTTGGCCCTAAAACTGTCATCGTGAGAGAGTAGGTTACGAGCCTTGTCGCAACTGTACTTGGCGGTGCTGTGGTCTCTTCCTCCCAATAAGGAGCCAATTTGCGAAAGAGAGCACCCCACAGTATCCTGAAGCAAAAGCATTGCTAACTGCCGAGGCACAGTTAGTCGTCTGGCCCTGCTTTTGCTGCACAGCTCATCCCGAGTAACATTAAACTCACTAGCTACCGCCGCTATAATGTTCTCTGAGGTTACAGAAGAGGTTACAGAAGGTGACGTGGCCGTATGACCAGACACGTGTTCGGTGGCCAGACGGGCAGAATCCAGACTGACAGGTTGCCCAAGCAGACGAGCCCGTGCGCTAAGGTGGTGTATGACGCCCTCCAGAGCACGCACATTGGTGTGTATATTCTCGGCCAAGTAAGAAAACACCTCGTCTGATATTTCTAGTGAGTGGTCAGAGGCCTTCGACCTTAATATTTTCTTTCTGACCTTTGTTGATGGCTTTGCGATCTGCACAACAAGGCCCGCTTCTATTCTAGAGCACAGCCTACGACCTAGACCGGACAACGATTTTAAAGAAAGATTGCTAGTCAGAACAACTTGTCTATTTCTTCCGTGCATCTCGTCAATGGTGTGTATCAACTCTTCTGTTGAAGACTTTTTGCCTAAGAAAAAATGGATGTCATCCACCAAAAGAATATCGCAAGATCGATATTTCTCGCGAAACATCTCTCCGTTGCCTCCTCTGATGGCAGAGACCAGCTCGTTGGTAAAGCTTTCAGCTGCCAGCATATGGGCATGAACTCCTTTTGCCCCACACGCTTTTCTTATTCCTGCCAAGAGATGTGTTTTGCCAAGACCAACACCACCGTATATAAACAGAGGGCTTTGAACTGGGTTAAGCTGCTCTGATATGGCTTGTGAAGCAGCGTGAGCCAGAAGGCTTTCAGGGCCGGACACAAAATTTTCCAATGACAGCAACTGTTTGTTTGATGTAACTTGGGGGCCGGCGGGGCTTTTAGTGGCGTGGGACAGAGCAACTTCGTTAGTTGTTGGTGCACAACCAGGGTCGGGCCAAACAACAAAAGAGACAGATGTCTTGTGCCCAACGATGCCTGCCAAAGTTCTTTCCACGGTGTTACGCATCCGGCCATCCAACCAATCCTTTATAAAGCCAGTCTCTACACCGACAACAAACACGTTGTCTTCATAAGCAATCAGTTTAGTGTTGCGGAACCATGTGTAATAGGAAGCTTGTGACAACTGAATCTCCAGCTCCCCTAATGCTGCACGCCAGTACTGCTCTGCTTTCATTGGGCCCTCTCTCGAGCGCTGGGACATACTAATAGATGTAACACTAGCTTGTCGTTCATAATAAAATAACCACAAAATTAAATAGACATCTTTATTGTCCGCAGTCCGGCTGCGTTGTCACGTCAAACACCTTATTTCCCACCCTAGTGTACGCTCAAAAAGATAGTGAACACAAGGCAGTTTCTGTTTTGGAGAGCCCGCTTTCGGATCAGAAATCTAATCCGGCCACACGAGGTCTTAACAATTTCTATTGTAGCAGCCGACTGCTACGAAAACAACCCAAAACAGTCTGACAACCTTAAAACGTTGTACATTTTAAGGATAGTCAGACTGTTTTGCGATGGGACACCCTAGTCTACAAACCAAAATTTATGTAACAGTATTTATGGTTGGGATTTGCAACATCAACACCTCTAGCGCAAGTCTGGCATTTGCATTTTTGTTTAGGGCTTGCTGAGTGTTTCGGATAGCCGATATAGTATTAGCTATATTGGCGACTGAAACCTGCGAGGCAACTTTGTTGACCTCGTTTTTGTAATCAACATTTGAAATGTCGACGTTGTCTGTTCCAGCCGATACGATCATTACGTCGCGCCACCAACCCTCCCAAAGCACAAGCGTTATGACAGCTTGTTCTCTGTCTTTGCGCATTTCGTCCACATAAGCGAATCTACTCACTCTAGACAGAGAAAGCAAATCAACCAACTCCAAAAGTTTCTTGGATCGAGCCTCAAGAGCCTTTTCGTCTGACAACAAATTGATAGCCCAGCCGATACGTCCTCCGGATATTTGAGCCAGGAAATAAGCGTTCTGAGGTTGTGCCCCCCAGCCTTTTAGTAATGTTTGTTCTACAACACCAACGGGAAGTGGTCTTAGATTAAATCTAACACATCTAGACAAAACAGTCTCAGCTAGAGACGCCGCGTGATCTGTTGTGATAATAAATACAGAGTTGCCAGGAGGTTCCTCTAGCGTCTTTAGTATAGCGTCAGACGCAAAGCGGCTGGCTGTTTCAAAGTTGTTTATGATAGCAATGCGACGAGGCAACTCAACGGGATTTAGTGTAAACCGGTAAACCATGTTTCTAATGTCATCTACTGAAAGCTTCTCTTGCTTAATTGTTTTGCCAGATGTGCGAGGGTTTATTTCGACAACATCGGGGTGTTTTGATTTTGTTATAAGTTTACACGGACGACAATTTCCACAAGGAGCGCCTGGGTTCCCTAGACAACATATGGACTTTGCGAAATCTATAGCTAAAGAACCCTTCCCAATTGAAGGTGGGCCGGCAAAAAGATAAGCGTGACGTATGTGGCCAGACTGAATGTGGTTTATGAGCGTTGAAATTACCCAATCATGACCAATCGTTCTCCACCCTGAGGTGGTTGAATTTTCAACCATGGGTTTATAATAGCATGAAAGGCGGCCCTTTGAAAAACCATCTTAGGATTAGAGCGATGAAACTGGCAATAGGCACTGATGAGCGAAAGCAGCTGACCACTTTTGTTGCGTTTTAAGTGCGCGAAAAAAGACACATTGCCAAGCTGTTAGGGCCTCTAGATGGCGACCACATATTTGTGCTCCTGACTCGACATCCAGGCTTGCGCTAAGGATGCGGAAGCAGTACACTGTGTTCAGGCAATATAAAGGTGATTGCATTGGAACAAAACGATCTAAACAAGATGGCTGACGAAAATCTAGCATCGCTAAAGAAAGAGGTTGAGTACGGCACCGGGACACCAGACCCAGACGATATTATTCAATCAACCACCAGAAGATTTTGGGGAATGACGTCTGGCCAGCGCTTTCTGTTAGCACTCATGGTGTTTTTAAACGTAGCTGTGTTAGGATTGTTCTTTTTGTTAGCCAGTGGCCGGCTAGATGTGCCTATTCCTTAAACGGTCGAGCTGACCACAAACACGATTTTAATGAGACAGTACCGTAATGCAGGTAGCGGTGGTTAGCTATTGGTCTGAGCGCAAAAACAATTATTGAGGAATGCGTCGACAGGACAGTGCCTTAGTATCATACTAGCGGGAATGCCCCCGACACTGCAATGAATAACAGACTTCATAGACGCAGTACAACCAAACACTCTACACAAACCACATTGCTAGTTAGTGCTTGTATGTTTATATTGGCATGTCTAGCTACATACCCTTTAGTTACAAACCTTGACAATGCCTTAATAGGACACCCTAAAGGCGATTCTTTTGAAATGATGTGGCTTATATGGTGGCTAAAGAAAGCTGCTTTTAACCCGGATCTCTCGGCAGCCACGATACCATTTTTGTTTCACCCACACGGACTCACCTTGCCTCTTATTAATACCCAGATAGGTGCACATATACTGGCCTTGCCATTTGCTGCGGCCTTTGGTGCAGTCCCCGCATATAACGTTGCCATGATAATATCTTTGGCGCTTTCAGGCGTCACGGCATATTTTCTTGGTCTTAATTTAACAGGGAACAAGTTGGCCTCTGTAGTGTGCGGTCTTGTATGGGCTTTCTTTCCAAACAAGATGGGACATGCATTGAGCGGCCATCTTTATCAGGTAGCAGTATTTTGGATTCCTTTGTATGTCTTGTGTCTTTTACGGGCACTTGATAGACCTACACTTAGATCAGGGATGGTTGTAGGAGTTTTTGCTGTGTTGGTAGCTAGCGTGCATTTGGTGCACGTAGTTTATTTTTTGTTGCCTGTAACTATGTTGCTGGTTGTAATGGATTGGCAAAACAAAAAGCCTAATTACTGGTCGCGCAACCGAGTGGCTTTGTTTGGGGGCGCTTTTGCGGTATTTTCGGTGCTGCTGGGGCCTGTATACCTTCCAGTGGCTGTAAAAGCCGTTGGAGGAGAAATGGAATATATGCCAGCGACAGGACTAGTGGGATTCTCAGTGGATTTGATGTCTTTTGTTCTGCCCGCACCTAACAATCCTGTTTTACGGCTCTTTCCAGCCCTGCGTGACCTATCAGGCGCAGTAAATATCACCTACAGTGAGAGCATAGCATATTTGGGAATAGTGCCGATAATATTGGCTTTTATGGCCATTTATAGGAACTATAGGGTATTGAGCGGGTGGCTGGCATTAGGCGCGACAACTATGGTGTTATCTCTGGGACCATTATTGAAAGTTGGAGGCAGGGTTATTGAAGCTCAAATTGATAATATCAGCAGCCCGATAGTGCTCCCATATGCTGTTTTGGCAAACCTACCGTTTTTTGAATGGAGTCGTACCCCTGCCAGACTTCACTCTACTACCCATTTGGTTTTGGCGATCCTTGTAGCATACGGCGCTGCTTTTTTTATTGAAAAGTTCAAAGTTAAGTGGCACAAAATAGGAGTTACCTGTATGATGAGCGCTGTTATATTCTTTGAATACCTTGTTGCTTTTCCGTTTCCTTTGACAGACACCGAATCTAGAAAAGTTCATACAATTGCGAAAACAGAATCAGGAGCTGTTCTGCCGTTGCCTGTCACAAATGGGGCGGCAAACGAGGCTTTGTTTGGCCAAACCATTAACGAGCACCCAATCATAGGGGGACGGCTGTTTCGTGACATGCCTAAACAGAACACCATACAAAGGTTTCTTCAGAAAATTGTTTTTGGAACAGATGTGGCGACACAAGATATTATTAAGTTGCCTAGCAAATCCGAACGCAAAGAGGTGTTAAGGCATTACGATGCTAGTTGGGTAACATATCACTCCCCAGAGGGGACTGAGGACTTGCAAGCACCTGAGGGGTTAGAAGCGCTGTTGGGGTCGCCGGTGGCTGTGGAAGACAGGATATCGCTTTTTGCAGTCGCAGACCATCTAGAGACAAATGCTATGTTAGACACGGTTTATACGCTAGGTTCCAATTGGCATTCATTGGAAGACTGGAGCAATACACCAACTAGATGGTTTTACGGCAACGGTGAGCTTTACGTCTATAGCTCGTTAGGTCGGGAAACCACACTTAACATGACCCTGATACCTGAACTAGAGCTACATGTGATTGCTGTTAAAGTGAACGGAAATCTCGTGATGGAGATAGCATCCGGGGACTGGCTTGATTTTCAAACGCCTACATTTCCACTCGACGCCGGTCTAAATTTGATAGAGATAGTTGACTTGAGCGGACCACGAGCGTATGTTGGAGACTTGCGATGTTCAGGTGGTACCCCTTTGTCAGGTGCGTTTGTTAGGAAGACAGAATGCGACCCAGGCGTATCAGGCACACGCATGGTTAGCGCGGGAGTACAAAACCTGGAGCTTACTACTCCACATACATTAAAACCAAAACAAGGGCAATTTGGTAAAAACATAAACCTACTAAATAGTTACTGGCAAACCGACTTAGATGCAGGAAATCCTTTGCGCCTTACGTTATATTGGAGCACAGACAAAAAAATAGATACTAACTGGACAAGTTTTGTGCATGTAAGAGGCCTTGACAACCAAATGGTGTCAGGAATCGACCAACAACCAATGGCAGGTGCGTTTCCAACAGAGAGGTGGTCTCCGGGACAAATTGTAGCCTATACAATAGTTGTGCCTATTCCAGAGGATACCCCAGCAGGAAAATACAAAATTGATATAGGGTGGTATCAGTGGCCTTCTTTAGACAGGAAGGCTGCGGAAAGCCAGACGCTTTCAGCAACAAACAACTTACTAACGCTAGGAGAATTTACAGTACGGTAAAAATCAGTCTTGCCACAGACGCAGCTGTCACTCTATTACAACCGATCCCACATGAGCACGATCGTTGTTCGATAGCATTGTGGTGTGAGACTCGCGTACACCTGTGGTTCTGTCAGACACACCAACATATAGTTGATATGTTCCAGGTGAGACAGTATTTGTAATCAGTATTGAGTGAGTGTCCACTATATATTCTGCAGGCAACCATCCAGGAGTGGGCCTTGACCAATTAGCTGGTATTCCATCGTGTTGAGCCACAACGTCACCATTAATATTTTCTAAATGCACGAATGAGTTTAGCGAGTTATCAGGTGTGTTTAAAGCTTGCCATAGCAACCTAACCTCAAGTATATCTCCTTGCATAATACGATCTGTAGTTTCGTGTCCTCTAAGCACTATGTCTTTACCAAAAAACAGTTGAGCAGTGTTGCTAATTGAGGGTTTTTCAAAAAACCGGATTGGTGTTTTTATGTCTATTGATCCCAAAAGCAGTTTGTTGTCCGATGCACTCGACGCTGTCCAGTAGTGTGTTCCTTTGATGGCATCGGCAGGCACTCTTATTATATGCTGTCCAAGCCACAAGTCACCTCTTTCCCACAGAGATGTACTAAATCCAGGCGTGGGCTCCACTACTTTTGCTAGTGAGGAGCCACCTAGTTCTAGAGTGATAGTCTCGTCGTAGTTGGGGTCCGCCACTGCACGGAATAGCATTGTGATTGTCAACATGTCGCCCGGCGCAGCTTGTTGTCGGTCTATGCTTCCTCCTAATAGCTCGATTTCAGTTGTTAAGTGGCCCAACTCATCTGAATCGATTATGAAATTATCAAGGTTTGA
>Ga0310344_10004763_pt1 | contig 10080 bp, 7 predicted proteins | sample HC15DNA20200_MG_FD_203801 | JGI IMG/M metagenome (GOLD analysis project Ga0310344, IMG submission 203801) | Marine microbial communities from station ALOHA, North Pacific Subtropical Gyre - HC15-DNA-20-200_MG | ecosystem: Environmental > Aquatic > Marine > Oceanic | place: Pacific Ocean: North...
ATGCTCAAAGATGCCCGTGAAGAATGTCTGAATGGACTGCATCGGTGATTTTTTCTCCGATTTAGGGGTGGATTTCCGCTTTTTAATCGCGGCTTCTTTCTGTTCCTCGATCTTTTCTACCTGCTTGCAAGCGCTTTGTTCGAGTTGATCTTGAAGATCAGGATGTTTTGTCAGCATGGGGGTAAGATCTTTCTTTTCGATCTCGTACAGGAGCACGTCCGTGTCGGCGGTAACAGTGCTTACACGATTGATGTCGCTTAAGACGTTGCCCTCTCCAAAATGCTGTCCCGCACGGTAGGCACCCACCCTGATAGTATTGTTCTGCCCAGGCACGGCCACCGCACTGGTCAGCAGACCCTCAAGACAAACGAACATGGACTGCCCTTCATCATCCTGACGGTAAAGTTCCTCCTCTTCTGCCAAGTTGCGTTTGCGCATCTTGGGAAACACCTCCTTAAACTCCTTTGTGCTCAGACTGCGAAACAATTCAGTCCGCGTGAGCAACTGGTACAAATCCTCGTCCTGCGACGCGTCGAGCACGCGCTTTTCACGTCTGGCCAAGAACACTTCCTCCTTGGAGTGCGCCGGCATAATACCCGAATGGATCAAATGATCAAGAACCGTTTGATTCACTACATGAGAGGATTCATTGGGCGATATATACTTGGGTAGGATGAAGTAACGCACTTCATAAACCATTCCTTCCAGAGTGGATTCCTTCATGCGCACCTCTGGTTCCGGCTTCTCCAAAATCCCCTTGTTCTCACAAGCCGCCCGAATACCGGCGGTAAGCACCCGAATGGCTCTCTCCGACGGCACCTCAAAATCAATCGTGAAATCCAAATCCATGCGGAAGTGCGGCTTGGGTTCCATGTAGTTGGTCACAATGGTGTCTCCCAGCTTGCTGTTGGGTACCACCACCATGTTATTGCGTGTAGTGCGCAGGCGCGTGGTGCGCCAGTTGATCTCGATCACCTCGGCCACGATATGTGTCTCCACGCGGTTTTGGTGCACCATGATCCAGTCACCCATCTTGAACGGGCGATCGATATGAATGGCCAACCCCATGAAGAGATCGAGAATCACCGTTCGCAATGCCAATCCGACCACAATACTTACTGCGCCTGAGGCGGCTATAATCTTGGTCGTGTCCTTATGGAATACGGTGGAGGCAATGGCTAATCCTGCAATGGAAAAGATGATTATGGCGGTGATATCCTTGGGTAACCGAGTCACCGGACGATCAGAAAGCCCCCCAATAAAACCATCCCAGAAGAAAACCGTAATCAGGCGATTCACCAAAAAGGCCGAAGACAACCACGCCCCAATCTGCACACCGTAGATAAACACACGCTCAGATACAAAACGACCGTTCGCAATAAAGCCCTCATAGAGCTCCACGCGGTTCAAAAGCGCTAATAAAAACGCCACGAACACCGCTGCAGGCAGCCATATGCGACCGATCAACTTCGTCATATATTTAAGGAAGTAAATCACGACACTACGGCACGACGACACGCGACACCCCTCGCGTCAACATCGAGCCGAAATTCACCTCCCTTAAGTATTTGTTTTGTATCGAAATATTGCGTTTGGGGCAATCCCCATTAACTTAGTTTACTGATTTTTTGCACAAAATTGCTACTTTCGGACGACCTCAATACCGAAAGAATTCACAAATCTAGCGCACACATTGTTCCCTGACGGACGAAGCACACAGCAAAATACGTTCCAACTAATAAAATTACTAAAACAATAGGGCATATTTAACCATATTTTGGCTTTTATGCCTGAAATTTGAACATAACAAGAAGGAAGATCACCTTAAATGGTGATTCAGAGTTCTTTTCGTGATTTACAGTGGTTTTCGTTAAAAATGGCTTTTATGCCAATTCTTCGATAGGAGAGCCACCCGCAATTGTGTCGATAACCGGCTTTGGAATACCATCGGTCACGCGCAGTTGGCCAATATCGAACAACGTGTGCATGATGGTGCTCATGAGGTGCTTGGGATTATATGGGCGTGTTGCCGGCTCGGCTGCTTGACGGTCGCTGGCACCAATAACCTGCCCCATCCTTAGGCCACCACCAGAAACCAATAGACTGGTGAGATTGCCATAATGGTCGCGTCCGCCATTCTTGTTCAATCTTGGCGTACGACCCATCTCGCCTGTAACGACCAGCAAAATCTTCTCGCTAAGCCCGCGTGCATGTACATCCTCAATAAACGCACTCACTGCGTGATCCACCTGGCCACCCATTGGCCAGATGCCGGCCATGCGCTTGGGGCTGTTGTTGTTGGCGTGGTAATCCCAACCGCAATCACTTACTGTCACAAATCCGGCCCCCCTCTCGCAAAGTCGCCGCGCCATGAGTAGCTGCAGCCCAAGTAAATTACTTGCGCGTTTCATGTCGTGGTAGCGTTGCAGTTTCTTTTGGTCAAAGAGCGGACGAGTATCGTAACGCTCGATGGTATTGGCGTTTTCCTGCGTCCAGTCGAAAGCATCGGCAGCCCCGCGAGTGATGGTTTCGAAGGCCTGCTGCTGGTAGCGATCGGCGGAATCCAGAGAGCCGCTAGCGTCGACGTCACGGCGAAGTGTGTCGATGCTGTTCAACAACCCGCGTCGATCGACAAGGCGGTTGGCCTTGATTTGAAGGCGCATGTCGGCGTTGATATCGCCTCCACCGGCAGGATTGAAAGCTTGGTAGCTTTTGCCGAGATCTCCACCCTGCGTGAGTGTGGGCAGTGCCTGTGTTTCAAAATTCGAGTTGAGTTTCAAATCCTCATCAATAGCCTCGGGCAAAATGAGTGCGTTAGTCGGCAGCCCAGTGGCAGGGTGGCTGGTGCCAACAACGCGTGAGTATAGCGCACTCATCGAGGCCTTGAGAGGGTTGCCTGCCACGGTAACCGGATCGTATTTGTGACCGTTGTTACGCGAGGCGTAGGAGCGAACTATGGAAAACTTGTCGGTCATCCTCGCCAATTTTGAAAATGTGCCGCCGAAAGTAACACCTGGAATTTTTGTTTTCACCTCGCCGGTAACGGACCGGAATTCAACCGGCGCGGTCATCTTGGGATCGAAAAACTCAATGTGCGGCGGGCCGCCATTGAGGAAAAGAAGCACGACCGAGACATCCTTGGAGGGCAGCTTGGATTTGGCAGCGAGCATGGAGGGCAATGTGAGCCCACCCAACGCACCAACGCGCAGAAAATCACGTCGAGAAAACCCGGAACAATTATGCCCCATTTCAATGTCGCTTACAGATAACATCTCAGTATTATTCTAAGCACTGATAACCAATGCGCCGCTACATCAATTGCTTGATTGGCGAAGCACCGTTAATTACATCAGTCACCTCTCGCGGAATACCTGCTAATGCACGAACTGCGCCTGTATCCAATACCGTTTCCATGAGGGTTGAGTACAAGTTCGGAATCGTCACACGATCGCTGGCAGGTTCTCCACCATCCTTTGTCGATGTGCCGACCACCTGCCCCATTTTCAGGCCGCCACCATAGAGCATCAACGGCGCGCTGCCTCCCCAGTGATCACGACCCGCCTTCTTGTTAATTCGTGGTGTGCGCCCCATTTCACCACAACAAACCAGCAAAATCTTGTCACGCAAACCTCGCGATTCCACATCCTCTATAAAAGCACTGATGGCATGGTCAAAAGGCCGGCCCACATATTCCATACCCTCAGTCATTGTCGCGTTGTTTGCATCCGCATGCATATCCCAAACGAAATCCGTGGTCACCGTTACAAATCCAGCTCCACGCTCGGCCAACCGACGGGCCAATAGCATCAACTTGCCAAGATTGTTCACGTGATTTTGGTATCTGGTCCGGTTATTCCATACCTTACGAATATTCTCTACGTCCATTAACGTCGACGTGTCATAACGCGCTATGGTGCGCGGGTCTTCCTTGGATAAATCAAACGCATCTGACACACCGCCACTCAATGTTTCGAAAGCTTGGGATTGAAACTTGTCCAATCCACCCGTCACCGATCCACTTTCGACCGTACGCCGAAATTGATCCAGACTACCTAATAGTGCCTTTCGGTCGCCCAGTCGTGAAGGATTCACTGTCAATTTCATGTCCTGTCGAAAGCTCCCTTTTCCACTCGGCTGAAACGGCGCAAACGCGGGACCCAGTGGCCCGGTAACATCGAATTTACCCAGTGACATGATGGGATCTTTGGCTTTTGCATCGACTGCCTGCGGATGGAGCCAAATATTGCGTGGCATACCCGTTTCCGGGTGACTCGTCCCAGCCACACGCGCATAGTGTCCACCAATTTGTGCATTGTGCGAATACTTACTTACAATGGGCTTGGAATCATGCGCCCCACTTTGAGTAGTGAATGATCTGACAACGGAAAATTTGTCATTCAGCCTTGCAAGTTTTTCAAAGGTAGATCCAAAGGTGATACCTGGCAGCTTGGTGAGGATTTCCCCTGTCATACTGCGAACACCCGAGGGCGCGCCCATTTTGGGATCAAAAGTCTCGGTCTGCGAGGGTCCTCCATGCATGAAGCAAAACACAACGCACTTATCCTTAACCAAGCCGCCGGCAGATTTCAGCGCATCCTGAGCCTGAAGAAACTGCGGCAATGACAGCCCGCCTAAGGCCAAACTTCCGACGGAAAGAAAACTCCTCCGGCTTATCGAATTGTCACATAAATGAAGCATGACAAATTTCTCTTACGCATCATATCAGACGCACGTCAAAAGCCAATAATTTAAAGAAAATGTATTCCCAATCACAAAGTAGATCTGATGTCTGACTACCAAACCTTTGAGTAAGGGCAATAGAAACGATGGAAGTTTAGGGACTGGGAACCAACCGGAAACGCGGGCGATCCCACCAAAAACGACTCCGGATTGGATCGGAATTGTAGAGATTAATGAGATTGACTGAGTCTACAGTCCGCCGCTTTTCATCGACTGAAAGATCATCGATATTTTTCGTCGGCAGGGGATTAATTTCATGCCCTCTCCAGTGTGAATAATTCGGATATATCGACCAGCCACCGTAGTAATTGTTCAAATCGTTGTAATGAGACGAATAATGGTGGGGATAATAAAATCGGGAAGGCGAACGGTAGGCAACCGATGAATCACTGGCACAACCAGCCAAAATCACCGGCAGAAGCAAGAGCGCAACAACTGAAACCCACCGCGTCATCTACCAAATATTAGCCCAAACTGGCTAATTAAGCAAATCCTGCGGCCTACTTGGCCTCTGAACTTTCTTTGTACAGCACTTCGAACTCTGCGCGTAATTTCTCGATTTCAACTTCCAAGTCCTTTTTCTCCTGTTCCAGAATCTTGTTGACTGCCCGAAGGGATCGGTTGTCCGCCTTCAACATGCCAATCTTCGCGTCCAGAAGACCGACTTCCCCCGCTCTGGATTCGGGGTCCAGAGAATGAATATTGTTGGATGGAATATGGACCATACGCGTATGCCTTTTCAGAACAGAACGAGGTGTTCTGAGCGTGGTTACCTCAGCATTTCTACAGACTGGATCTAAAAGAGCAAGGCTGTTTCAGCTTATCCCATACGCTTCAAGCCAATTCCGGCAGCCTCGCGGATGTGGACCTCGGCAGGATCTTTGCGGGTGTCGCGCAGGTGTTGGTAGATTCGGGTGGCTTCCTTCTTGCGGCCAAGGAGCAGTAGATTCTCGGCCAATTGAAGGCAGGCTCCGGTTTGCTTCGTTCGCTCAAAATCTTTGGCAGTATCGGCGGCTTTTAACAGAGTTCCAACGGCGCCGAAATCGGCCATGTCGGCCAGAGCCCGGGCGGCGACTTGGCGCAGAGTCGGATCACCGGCCGTGACCAGTTCTCGGATGCGCTCGGCGGCATTGTTCACCTTCAGCACGCCAAGAGCCTGCACGGTGGTGAGCAACTGTTTGCCTTTGGCTCTGGGCAGGGCTTTTAGGAACTGGTCGGCAGTGCCTCCGATGGCCAGTAGAGCTTGGGCAGCGTCCTCCCACAATTCATCATCCAGAAGCCATTCACCCAGCGTGGCCGCGACTTCCTCACCGCCGGCGACCTGCAGCTGGCGGATGACAAAGCCCTTGGCCGGCTTGGGATGATCCCCCTTCAGCGTGCCGGCCAGTGCCTTGGCGAAAGCCTGCCGATCCTGTTCTGGCCAACCACCTGCGCGCATGGCCTGCCCGTGGAGGCAATGGCGAACATGCACGTCGCCGCCCTCGGCATCGGACTTGAGCAGGGCCACGAGGCCGGTGGCACCCTCCGCACCCATGGCGCGCAGGCCATCGAGTGCGGTGGTCATTTCCTTGAGGTTCGGGTCGGATTGCCGCTTGAGATCCTTGGGATTACGGAACTGTGTGACAAACTGAACTATTTTTTCGTTTGGCATGATGAAAACCTCCTTTGGGGTTACAGGCGCCACGGCGCGCGCGTGGGCGGGTCGATGAAGCGGTTGGCTTCCGGATCTCCGATGATCTCTTCTTTCGCAGGATCATACTTGATTTTTCGTCGTACACGTATGGCAATATTGGCCAAGTGCAACATAGTGGAACAGCGATGTGCCGCCTCGGCATTGCCACCGGCCAATCCGCGAGTCTTCACAGCCTCGGCGAAAGAAAGCAGCTTCGCAGGATCGGGCATCGCCTCGACCTTCTTGCGATCCGCAGGCGACAGGTCGTCGAGGCTCACCCCATGTTCCTTCTTGCGCGTGTAACGCTCACCCCATTCGCGGCTGTCCATCGCAAAAGTCAGTCCATCGGCATACTTCAATTCCACCCAGCCCCACATGCCCGTGCATTCGGGGTGTGGTGGCGGCGCGTGCGCCTCAATCTCCACCGGGCTGGTGTCATCCTTGCCAAAAGTCCATTGTACCGGATCAAAATGATGCTGCGCCATATCCGATAGGCCACCGCCCTCGTAATCCCAGTAGCCGCGATGCGTGCCGCCGGTACGGGGACGGACATACGGCTTAAGCGGCGAAGGTCCACAGTAAAAATCCCAGTCTAGGCTTTTTGGCACGGGTTGTGGCAGCAGACCCGGGTCACCACTCCACTGCTTTACCTTCAGCCCACCGGCCTTAATGTGCACGCCTTTACACGGCTTGAGTAATCCACTGCGCATGATCTTGTGCGTGGTGATGTTGCCCCGGTTGCCGCTCGCACCAAACCGCCCGAAAGTGCCGATCTGGAACACACGATTGTATCGTTTGAAGGCGTTCACCATCGCACGTCCCTCGGCGATGAAGCGTGTCATCGGTTTCTCACACAGAACATCCTTGCCTGCCTCCGCAGCCGCGATGGAAATGATTGCGTGCCAATGCGGCGGCGTGGCGATGGCGATTAGATCGATGTCCTTGCGCTCCAGCACACGCCGGAAATCGGTGTACACCTTCTTGTTGTCAGCACGCCCCACATACTTCACGTCACACAAGGCAAGCTGCTTGACATTGAGCCCTTTACACATGGTGTTGTAGGTGCCCGGTCCTCGCCCACCCACGCCTATTAGTGCCCCACCAAATGTCTCGCTAGGTGGCGTCTTCCCTTGCCCGATCACATGTCGCGGCACAATCTGACAGCTTGCCACTGCGGCCACGGTGGCCGATGAGGTCTCTAGAAAACGACGACGGGAAACGGAAGAAGCCTTGCGGGTCATGCGCCAAATTTTGGCGCTCCGTTCAGGGAACGCAACTGTAATTACCGGGAAATCACTTCAACGATCTACCCGATAAACCGCCGACTTGGTGCGAAGGATAAGGGCGTTTCCGGTGACAGCGGGACTGGCCATAAAGCCATCATCGAATTTGCCGTGAGCAAGCACCTTGAACTTGGGCTCGGCAGTGGTCACGACCACATCACCATTCATACTGCAGAAATAGAGTCGGTCTTTGGCTAGAATGGGTGAAGCGGCAAATTGACCTGCATCCAGTCGCTCGCTCCATAAGGATTTGCCGGTTTTGGCATCGAGACACGAGGCCACGCCGGTATCGGCCACCATGTAGAGGTGAGGCCCGTGCAGGATCGCGGAGGATTTCTTGGGGATGTTGCGGCGCGTGCTCCATACGGCCTCAACGTTGCCCGTACCATCGGGTTTAATGGCACTCATCGAACCCATACCATTGTTAACGAAAACCAGCCCGTGTCCGTACTGTGGAAGACCTGAGGCATTCATTCCGCCGGTACTGGCTGTCCAGAGGAGCTTGCCACTCATTGGATCCAAGGCCTCGGTAGCCACGCCCGCCGGCGCAATTAACTGCGACCGACCCTTGTGTGTAAACACTACAGGTGTGCCGTAGGCTTTTTTGCGGTCACCATTATTGGTGCGGTAGTCAAACGCGCGCTTGTGTAGCCATTTCGTTTTTCCGGTCTTCTTATCCAGCGCAACAACGAACTGCTTGTCTGCGCCATCAAAAAGGAGATACATCAGCCCCCCATGCAGGATAGGCGAACTGGCAGGCAAACGGAAATGGTCGCAGTACAATTCCTCATCCTGCCGCTGCCAAATTACCACACCACTTTTCGAGTCAAGGCACGCGTTGCCGTGCGCACCAAAACTCACGTACACGCGACCCTCCTCAATCACCGGCGTGCACGAGGCGTAGCTATTCATTGACACCGGGCTTTTCTGCGGCTTGGCGATGTCGAACACCAATTTATTGTGCCGCACCTTGCCACTCTTGGCATCCAGACACACCGCCCAGAGTTTATGGCCATCAGCCTCGGCGTTAGTGAACCAGACCTGGTTGCCCCAGATCACCGGCGAACTCCACGCCTTGCCGGGCATGGGTGTTTTCCAGGTCACGTTTTTACCTTCGCCAAATTCCAGTGGCAGATCAGCGTCCGCCTTGCCTTCGCCATTAGGTCCGCGAAATTGGTTCCACTGCGCCGCTGAGAGTGTCAACACACCGCTTAACCCAAGAAAAAGAAAAATGCGTTTCATGTGCCCCAAGGTTAATGGGACAAACTCAGGAGCGCAAATTGATTTGCCGGGCACCATTTTGACGGGCATTTTTTATTCAATGAAACTGCTACGGGCATTCTTTTTGTTTGCGTTTGCAACAAGCCTTCTGGCTGATGAGCCACAACTCCCCAGGCCTGACCAGGTCGATAAGCCCGAGAACATCAAGTTCATCGTGCCCGACAAATCCAAGCTGGCCGGTACCGTGGTGGACAACACGGAGGCCAGGCTCGTGGGTGAATGGAAACACAGCGTGCATACCCCGCCCTTTGTGGGGAAGAGCTACATCCATGACATGAAGGAAAAAAAGGGGGAGAAAAGCGCCACATTCACACCCAACCTACCCATCACGAGCCTTTATGAGGTACGCGTGTCGCACAATTCTAACGTCCGCCGGGCTAATGCCGTACCAATCACGATAAACCACGCCAAAGGCAAGAGCGTGGTAAAGATTGATGAAGGGAAGCCTGCCCCTATCGCTAAGCTCTTCCGGTCCATTGGAATCTTCCATTTCAAGAAAGGACGGCAAGGCTCGGTCACCATCAGCACCGAGGGCACCGAAGGTAAATATGTGATCGTTGACGCCGTGCAGTTTTTGATCGTGATGCCCTAGGGAAACTCTATTTCGCCTCCAGGCAATATAGGTGCTCAAAGCCGCGGATGAACATGCGGCCGTTACTCACCGCAGGGGTAGCATGAGTCTTTTCGCCAAGCTGGCTCGTCCCGAGAAGTTCATATTTTGGGTTGGCCTTGATGACCGTGAATTCGCCCGTGCGCGAGCTGCAGTAAATCTTGCCATCAATGCATACCGGCGAGCTTGAAAAATCGCCGCGGCCCACACGCTCATTCCAAACCTCCTCACCTGTCTTCGGGTTGGCACAAATCACGATGCCATTATCAAGCCACATGTAGATGTGATCGCCATAAACAATCGGGGTGGGTACATAGGGCAATGAACGCTGGCGTTTCCACGCTATATGCGTCTCGCTGACATTACCTTTGCCTCCAACCTTCACCGCCAACATCAACTTGCCCTTGCCACCGCCACCGCAGCTGCCATACACGATACCCTTCCAATGCGCCGGCATGGCGACGGTACGCAGATCAAAATTGCCTGGCGTAGTC
>Ga0310344_10004765_pt1 | contig 10079 bp, 6 predicted proteins | sample HC15DNA20200_MG_FD_203801 | JGI IMG/M metagenome (GOLD analysis project Ga0310344, IMG submission 203801) | Marine microbial communities from station ALOHA, North Pacific Subtropical Gyre - HC15-DNA-20-200_MG | ecosystem: Environmental > Aquatic > Marine > Oceanic | place: Pacific Ocean: North...
AACGCTGTACCCAACCCGATCTGAATCTCACGGGTAAGACCAGCTGGATACAAGCCCGGCAACAAGTACTCTTCGATGAAACCACTGTCGTAACTCACCGTACCGCCACGTTGACGCAACAAAGACTCCAGTGGAGTCAAAGGGCAAGTCACACCAGACCATTCAATCGCTACCCCCCAAGCAACTGCCGGCAAGTGCAGAAACGCTATCCAAGGCAGACGCCAGGCCACCAGACCTCCGATTCCAGCAAAAATTACAAAGACTAGATGAATCACAACTACCAAATCGGCTAGTAGCCCGTACATGCTGTGCCCTCCATCACAAAATGAATGACTTTCTCTCACCCGCTTGTATGCTGGCACCTGGCGTGTAGAATAGTCGCATTCAAGAGGCTACCCATCTCGCTGGCACGAGGTCTCATTTAGATGCAAGCTATTTTCCTCGCTATCATCGGTCTTTCTTTAATCTTCATCGGTTATCGTTTTTACTCGAAGTTCATTGCCGAGAAAATCTATCAGCTCGACCCTAATTTCGAAACTCCAGCCCACTCAATGCGGGATGATGTCGACTATGTTCCGACGAATAGAGTTGTCCTCTGGGGACACCATTTCACAGCCGTAGCTGGAGCCGCTCCCATTATCGGCCCAGCTATCGCTGTCATATGGGGCTGGCTACCGGCCTTCCTCTGGGTCACGATCGGCACTATGTTCTTTGCTGGAGTCCACGACTTCGGAGCTGTGTGGGCCAGTGTCCGGAATAGGGCCAAGTCAGTCGGCTCACTCACTGGTGATGTTGTCAGCCCACGAGCCAGAAATCTGTTCATGGTGGTGGTTTTCTTTCTGCTGATGATGGTTAATGCAGTTTTCGGCGTCGCAATCTCCACCGAATTTCAGGCTACCCCAAGCAGCGTAATCCCGGCATGGACCGCTGTAGTAGTCGCCATCGGCATAGGCATCCTGATTTACCGAATGCACATCCCGATCCTGTGGCCGACGGTTGCCGGCACAATCATTCTCTATGCAGTCATCTATCTGGGCGAGTTGGTCCCTATTTCTCTCGCCGATGGCACCCTAGGACTCCCGGCTGGAGCACAGTGGATCATCATTCTTTTCGTCTACGCGGGGATTGCCTCGCTGCTCCCAGTATGGTTACTGCTCCAACCCAGAGACTACATCAATGGCATCCAGCTTTTCGTTGGCCTAGGCCTCCTCTACGGAGCAGTAATGATTGCGAACCCTCCCGTAGTCGCGCCAGCTATCAATCCAAACGTTCCTGCCTCTGCCCCTCCGATCATACCGTTGCTATTCGTCACCATCGCCTGTGGCGCGATCTCAGGGTTCCACGGCCTGGTTGGATCTGGCACAACATCAAAACAGCTCAATAAGGAAACTGACGCCCGGTTTGTGGGCTACCTGGGTTCAGTCGGTGAAGGTGCCCTGGCGCTGGTGGCCATCATCGCCGCCACCGCTGGATTCGCGTCTCTTGGCGAGTGGGAAGAGATGTACTCCGAATTTGGCAACGGGGGAGTGGGAGCATTCGTCAGCGGCGGAGCCACTATTGTGTCGAGAGGAGTCGGAATTTCCTACGAGTTCGCCGCAACCCTACTGACAGTCATGGCTGTCCTCTTTGCTGGGACAACGATGGACGCTGGTGTACGGCTACAGCGCTACATCATTCAAGAATGGGGCAGCATTTACAATATCCCCGTACTGCAAAACGGCTACGTCGCCACGCTAGCTGCTGTAACCTCCTGCCTTATACTTGCATTTGGCGCAGGGGGGCCAAGTGGTGAGGGAGGCATGCTTATTTGGCCATTATTCGGGACCACGAATCAACTACTGGCTGGACTGACACTGCTGGTCATTAGTGTCATGCTCGTCAAGCTCGGACGGCCAGCCCGCTATACACTTATACCGATGATCTTTATCACCGGGATGGCACTCGCTGCAGCCCTGCTACAACTCAGCACACTCTACGCCGCCGGACGCTGGGCCTTGCTCGGAATTGATGTGGTCATCGTACTCTTGGCAATTCTTACGGGCCTCGAAGCAACGTCAGCCTTCATGCGTGAGCGCAAAGCATCGACCGCCGGTGCTAATGCCTGACCCTCCAGGCCTATGGACAAAATCTGCACCTATTTCGGGCGGTTCAAGGAACTCCTTGAAGAATTCTATGTCTCACCCTACCGTGGAGCAGTAGCGCGTGCCCGGCGGGATGAAGACGACCTTTTCATGCTATTTGTATTCGGTGAACTTATGGGAGTCCCCAACCCAGCGACCTACTACACGCTGGAGCTTCAACCGTTACTCCTTGAGCGGTTCCACGACTGGCATCGGCGCCAGGGATTTGAGCATTCACCTCTCGACGGGTTCCGCTGTTGCTAAATCACCCTACAGGCTTTAAACAACCCTTAAACGGTGTTGGTCTGGCTAGATTGTTCGGTGTTCCCGAAGGCTGGTGTCAAGTCACTCAATTCAAGCAAACAGACAGCTCGACTATCCACCAATTATCTGGAGATTGTCCCTGCTAGATGAGATCTTGACCCGCCCGTTAGTCTTTGTCGGAGGCAAGGGTGGGGTCGGCAAGACGACCACCGCAAGCGCGCTGGCCCTTATCGCCGCAGATCGCGGCTCGCGCTGTCTACTTGTGTCAACAGACCCGGCCCACTCTCTAGCAGATCTCTTTGGGCAACCAATCGGGAACACAGAAACAGCCATCGCACCAGGTCTATGGGCCTTAGAAATCGACCCTGATCGCCAAGCTGACACCCATTTAGCAGCCGTAAAAGCTCGCATGAAGCGTTTGGTCCACCCTCGCTCATATAGCGAGATCGACCGCCAGCTTAGCTTTGCCAGACATGCTCCTGGCACGATGGAAGCCGCCATGCTCGAACGTGTCGCCGAGGTAATGGCGATGGCCCCATCCACCTACGACCACATAATCTTCGACACCGCACCAACCGGCCACACGATCAGACTGCTGTCATTACCCGAAATAATGGCGGCCTGGACGGATGGACTCCTTAGTCATCGAAAGAAATCTGAACGACTTAGTTCTGCTCTAAGACACCTCGGCGGCGGCAAGGTTAGAGGCGATGACCTTTCGCTGATAGATGCCGCAACCGACCATAAGGATGGGAGCCGAGATGCCGAAATCAACGCACTTCTTCAAGCCCGCCGCAGAAAATTGGTCCAAGCCCGAGAGCAGTTACTCGACCGGACGATCACCAGCTTCATGTTAGTCCTAAATCCAGACCGCTTATCACTCTTGGAGACAATGAAGGCTTGTAACACATTGACCGAATTTTCGATCCCCCTCGCTGGACTCGTGGTAAACCGGGTGCTGCCTGAAAATGCAGACGGTTCATTTATTAAGAATAGACGCCAACAGGAGGCCCACTATCTAGAAGATATTGAACGTGTCTTCGGTCACCTGCCAAAAGTCCGCGTCTCCCTGCAGCCCGGTGACGTACATGATATCAACGCACTGCGTCGGATCGGTCAGATCATCACAAGAGGAGAAACATTTACCTAACAGGGATGAGAGTATTAAATCTAACCGGCACCCACGAGGCGCTAATGCCTGCGTAAAGGTCGCTTGAGTCAGTAACACTAAAACCTTCTTGCGCCTTTGCATAGAGCTTCTGGTGCAAGTTCAACTAATTCGACTACCTCAAGAGATGAGATTCCTTCCAGACAAGAGTAGCCTGTCTCGTCGGCTTTCATGTTCGAATGTTTCAACATTGGGTTCTGGCTCGAATCGGTTATTCCTTCGCCATCGACCAATGGCACAGTCACACATCAAACATGCCATGTAGCCTCAATGCTTCATTTACTACTTCCTCTGAGCAGCCATAGATTCACCCTGACATCTAGACTAAACACAGCATTCATACAACAAGAGCCTTACCGCCTTGATAGAGCTAGTTGGGACCCTACTGCAACCCGAGTAAAATACGCGACTCTGGGTTCTGGCAGTGCAAACAACTACGATATGATTTCTTCCCCTGTTTCGGTCACAGGATCGGCATCAAATGTTAAATAGCTTCTTGACTCGACGGAATTTTCTGCGAACCGGCATGGCAGGACTTGTCGGCACCATCCAAGCAAGGCCTTACGCCCAAGACTTTACAAGCCCATTCCTTCCTTCCTACGTTGCCGACATCGATGGAGACGGACAACTTACCAACGCTGACATACAAACAGCGCAGCGGGCGGTAATGACATCCAGGGGCTTTAAACTCACGCCAAATACTGGGTTTGATTTCCGGACGGATGTATTTGGCAGAGGCGAGACGAACCAAGCGGCAATTGATGCTGTAGCCCGCACGATCGAACATCTTGGCCAAGGTGTACCTGAGATCCCTCGCCCTATCATCGTGGCCTGGCACTATGGGTGGCACGATGTGCGGCAACGACCTCTCCTACAACAGACGGTTCGCTACCTAGAGGGTGACTACTTGTCGGCTGACCCAAACGTGGAGGAGGGGTTTAACCAGCTCAAGAACGAGACCGGAATCACAGTCGACGCAATCGGCTGGATACCACCTCGAATAACCCCGACCATCCTGCCAAATTTCAGAAGTGGATATTTTTCTGCACCGAATGCCTTAACGCGCCATGTGGCCTTGCTTTATGAAAACACTATAGCTTTACCGACAATTGGCGGACGGATCGATTTTCGATCACCAACAACTCGTAAATTACTAGTAGAAGATTTCGCTGCAATGGCCAGCACCCTGATAGAAGCACGTGACCGATACCAAACACGAGTATTCGAAATTAATAGCAGACCCGTGATATTCATTTTCGGGTCTCACTCCTGGTGCCTTAACCAAGAAGATGACAGTGAATTTCAGATGCTGTCTAACTCCATCTCAGAGGCCCGCCGAACATTTCTCTCTGCATACGGGAAGTTGCCCTACCTCGTCGGAGAAGAGCTCCTTCAGATGGCAGCAACGGAAAAGCCACATCCAAACAGAGTCAGCCGAGCCAGAAATTTCGATGCCCTCTACTCCTACCACTGTGCCAATCTGAAAACGAGTGCCAAGACTTTCTCGATCACTCCCGCCTACGGTGCCCTACAACAGCTACGCCTGGTACGAGCAGTAAGTGCCATGAAGGATCTAAGAAACCGATTTACCGGAACCAGACTCTTGATCATTCCAAGCCTCGCAGGAGGCTTCGCAAAGCACGGGCTACCAACTCTCAGCACAACAGGACCAGCCTATGCTGATTTCTTGACTCGGCTTAACCACTATCACATCAATACATACCTTCGAGGCGAATGGTTCAACTTGTTGGGCACACCAGAACTACCAGCTCCAATCTATACAGTCGGCTCCTGGAATGAAGAGTACGAAGGACATGCTGTGCTCCCGGCTCAATTCAACCTTGCGCTCAAAGACAGTCAACTCCAAGGATTTGATTTTGCGTTAGCTATCAAACAGGTATTCGGTTGGAACCACTATGCACAACGCAACATTCCCGGTTCGCAGCCTATCCAAAGTTAGTCCGGTCTGGCTGAGCTGCCAAGCAAACTCTCTCAATGAGAGAATTAGGCGAAGCCAAGCTTCGCCCAGCCACCCCTAGGACATATCAATCCGCAGCCTCCACCAATTGCCAGACCTGTGATTAACACCACAGCAGCCGCCGTCCTACGCAAGATCCAGAGCCTCCTGCTAGGCCGCTGCATCAATACCGGTAATGGTCCGGCTTATATGGACCGTCAACATTGACACCGATGTAAGCAGCCTGGTCTGGACTGAGTGCAGTTAGTCGAACGCCCAGATGCTCAAGATGCAACCGTGCTACCTTTTCATCAAGCTTCTTCGGCAACATGTAGACACGCTTGCCATACTCCCCAGTGTTCTGATGAAGAGCCACCTGCGCCAAAACTTGATTTGCGAAAGAGGCAGACATCACAAAACTCGGGTGCCCGGTAGCGCAACCAAGGTTCAGTAGCCGCCCTTCCGCTAGTACCATGACACTGTGCCCATCTGGAAATCTCCACTCGTCATATTGGGGCTTAATATTGATATGCTGCATTCCTGGAACCTTTTTTAGACCAGACATATCAATCTCATTATCAAAGTGGCCAATATTTCCCACGATGGCCTTATCCTTCATTCGCGCCATCTGCTGAGCTGAAATAATGTCCTTATTGCCTGTCGTCGTGATAAAGAGGTCGGCCTTGTCGAGCATCGCTTCAAGCGTGTTCACCTCGTAGCCTTCCATCGCCGCCTGCAATGCACATATCGGATCGATCTCAGTGACAACTACACGGCACCCTTGCCCGCGTAAAGCCTGGGCGCATCCTTTACCGACTTCACCGTAGCCGCACACAACAGCCACTTTGCCTCCGAGCATCACATCAGTCGCTCGAGCCAAGCCGTCAGGCAACGAGTGCCGACACCCATACACATTGTCAAATTTACTCTTGGTAACAGAGTCATTAACATTGATAGCTGGAAACAACAAAGTTCCAGCCTCCATCATTTCGTAGAGTCGATGCACTCCAGTTGTAGTCTCTTCGCTGACACCTCGAATCGACGGGCTTATCCGCTGCCAATGCCCTGTGTCCCTAGCTTGGATAGTTCGGAGCAACTCGAGAATAACGCCCCATTCTTCAGGCTCTGTCTCCGAATCGAACTGGGGGATCTCTCCGAGTTTCTCGAACTCATAGCCCCGATGAACTAAAAGAGTGGCATCACCTCCATCATCAACAATTAGAGAGGGTCCGCCGCCATCCGGCCAAACCAGCGCCTCATTCGTACACCACCAATATTCAGACAACGTTTCACCCTTCCAGGCAAAAACCGGTATCCCTTTAGGGTTGTCCGCGGTGCCACCGGTACCAGGTCGGCCAACGACAACAGCGGCAGCCGCATGATCTTGAGTCGAGAAAATATTGCAGGACACCCAGCGTACATCTGCTCCCAACTGATCTAAGGTTTCGATGAGCACTGCAGTTTGCACAGTCATATGGAGGCTGCCCATGATGCGAGATCCCTGGAGGGGTGATTTCCCGGCGTACTCCTCCCTCAGTGCCATCAATCCAGGCATCTCCTGCTCGGCGAGACGAATTTCATTACGTCCAAAGTCCGCCAGTGACAGGTCAGCTACTTTAAATGGCTGCCGGCCAGCTGCTGTGGCTACATCAAACACGTGCCCTTTCTCAATTGCTGTAGATCCCATTTTTCGTCTCCCAACTCGCCCTAATCTCAGTTCGCTCACAGCCGAAAATTTCGTCCCATAGACCGAACTCGCAAAAAATCGACTAAGGCCAACAAAACGGCCTTACCTCTGATTATAACCGGCTCTCCACTCTGCTTTTTGGCATAACTCTCAAGCACATTTCAGACAAGAACTTGATTAAACAATTGCGGTAGATACTTGAGGCGTGTCGGGCCATCGAGCCACTGGAACAAACCATCAAAGCCTAGTTTCCAAGTGGTGCTCTAGATCGAGTCCAGAGATTGACGAACCTCCAAGGTATACCCGGGCACAATAACGCCAAGAAGCCCAGAAATGTCAGAAGCGGTTCTCATCTATCTCTCAGTAGCAATCCGATATAGGTGGCTCTGAGTACGCAAGATCAGACTACCCCGAGCCACAGCGGGTGTGGCAAGAGACATCTCGTCCAATGAGTTAGTGTGAAGAATTTCGAAATCTGGACCCGCTCTGACAACGAATGTATCTCCATCTTCGCTCAACAGAAACACCTTGCCGTTGTAACCCCAAGGTGAAGCAGTAAATCCATTGCCAATCTCAATTCGTTGCCGTCCATAGATCTCTACGCCTGTCTGCGCATCGTGAGCCGTGAGAAACCCTCGATCTAGCAGGGTATAGTAAATATCGCCATACACAAGGGCAGTAGTGTTATAGGTCCCAAGTAGTGGATACGACCAGACAACGTGATTATCGCTCGAGTAGGTGCGAGTGCCTGGAAATCCTTCTTGTAGGCCGCTGGCTGTCTCTCGGTAGACAGAAATATCCCCAACCGCTCCAGGTTGAATGGCATAGACCGGCCTGAGCGCCCCGCCAGGATAGCCTGAGCTGATATACACGAGTCCATGACTTGCGAAGGGACTCGGCGTTGTCAGCAGCGACATCCCACTCAACTCCCACAACAGGCTTCCTTGAAGATCGTAGGACCGTACACGGCCAGTAGCCGAAGTCACGATTTCGGTCCGCAGTGAATTCTCCCAGACAAAAGGCGTAGCCCACGTGTGTCCCGGCTCGTCACGCTCGACACGCCAGACTTCTTCTCCCGTGACTGTATCGAAAGCCGTGAGAAAAGATTGAGTGGTGTTGTCGTTAAGTATATACAACCGATTCTCGTGCAAGGCTGGTGATGATGCCGTCGCCATCGCTTGCATCGTGTTGAATATACCGACATCTTTCCGCCACAGTTCCTCTCCCTCGAAGCTTACGGCGACGAGCAAACCGATGCTGCCATAGTACACATACAACCGATCACCATCGGTCACAGGAGTCTCTGACGCATAGCTGTTTTTCAGATGCCTAGTGATGGTCGGCACACCACGATACAACTCCTTCGCCCACCTGACTTCACCGCTGTCGAAGTCAATGTCGTAAACCATCCACACATGCTCGCCGCTAGCCGAAACAGAACCGTTGTGTTCACCCGGGTCATACAGCCCAGGGATAGGCTGAACTTCGTCATCAGCCGCACTCACTGCAGTGGTCACAAAAATGTGATCATTCCAGACGATAGGCGAACTCCAGCTCAGACCTGGAATTTCGATCTTCCAGGCGATGTTCTCAGTCTCACTCCATTTGTCCGGCAAACTAGGATCATCGGCAACATTACCTGCGGTCATTCCCCGAAAGCGAGGCCATTGTTGCGCTTCGACAGTCGAACAGGTCCAAGTCAACAACAACCCAAGACTTGACAGTATTAGGCGTTTCATCAGGCTTCCTTTCCTGCGTGCTCTCACCTTAGCATGGGACCCAGTTTGGGCGGCCAATCCGACTCTCCCCATCCATCACGCTCTGCAGCCTGAGGGAAGGGGCTCTCAACCTGGAAAGATGCCCGTGGCAACTAAGAACCGTCACTTTCGAATAAACGGCTCCCAACCGTAGCAAACCGTACCCACAACCGCTAAACTACTACCTCACTGATGAATAACATGGAGAGTTCTGTTTTGGTGCGACCAAATTGACGGTATAAACCATGCAATCGAGAACACTAGGGTTAATCACGCTCTACCTTACCATTTGGGTCGCCACCCCCCAGCCAGCAGATGGACAAGTGCTCCCAGGCACAGCTGCGGCACAACAGACACTAGACGAAACCTGCGAGCGCTGCCACAATGACCGCCAAAAATCGGGAAACATGTCATTGCAAGGCTTCGAGGTCTCTCGCTCCAATCAACAACCTTCTCTCACCGAAGCGGTAATCAGCAAACTCAGAAGCGGTATTATGCCTCCGCTAGGCGCTAGCCGCCCGTCAGAGTCTGCATTAGTCAACCTAGCAACAACCCTCGAAGCCTATAGAGACGAACCAGACAAAGAGTCTCACAATCCTGGCCATCGAACTTTCCAACGTCTAAATCGAGCCGAATACCGGAGGTCCATCGATGGCTTGTTGGCACTCGACATCGAGCCAGAAAATTACCTGCCGCCAGACACCAAGAGCGCCAGCTTCGACAACATAGCCGATGTTCAATTGTTATCCCCAACGTTGATGAACGGATACCTTCGGGCGGCCAGCGATATCAGTCGTCTGGCGGTTGGCGACTCAACGACCAGTCCCTTCGAAACGAACTATAAAATCACCAGGTGGTTCTCCCAACGCGAGCAAGTTGAAGGTGCCCCTTATGGTTCTAGAGGTGGGCTCTCGGTCGTGCACAACTTCCCCAGTGATGCCGAATATGTTCTTCGAGTTTCATTCCACCACGAAACAACCGGAGAGCTATTTGGTAGCGGCCGCGGCTCGCTCCATACGGCTGAGCACCAGGAACAGCTCGAGGTTTCTGTTGACGGCGAACGAGCAGCCTTACTAAGCATTGACCGCTGGATGCACGTCTCCGACCCAAATGGCGTTAATCTTCA
>Ga0310344_10004767_pt1 | contig 10077 bp, 9 predicted proteins | sample HC15DNA20200_MG_FD_203801 | JGI IMG/M metagenome (GOLD analysis project Ga0310344, IMG submission 203801) | Marine microbial communities from station ALOHA, North Pacific Subtropical Gyre - HC15-DNA-20-200_MG | ecosystem: Environmental > Aquatic > Marine > Oceanic | place: Pacific Ocean: North...
TTGACGCCGCGGGCGGGTTGGGCGAAACCTAGGGCGCCCCGAACGTTGCAATCTTGTCGACGCGGCACTCGAACAATACACGCCGCTCGTCGATCGAGGGATCGCGAAGCCCGTATTCGTCCCCTTCGCCGATGTATTTCTTCCAGATCCGGTTGAGCTGTTCGGTAACCCACGCGCCGTCTTGCGGGTCATCCTCGCTGAGCTCGCGCTCGACGGTCACCTTTATGCTCATCCAGTGATACATGTTCTGTGGATTGAGCAGCAGCAACGTTATCTGCGGCGTTTGCCGGATCCACTGCGTCTTTTTGCGCTGGGTGGCCACGTTGACCAACACCTTGTCGCCTTCGTAGTCGAACCACATCGGCGTCAGGTTCGGGCGCCCATCCGAGCCCATCACGGCCATGACGACGGGGATCGGTTTGTCCATCAATTGCTTGTACGTTTCGTCGAGGTCGCTAATGCTGTTGATTGAATAGCGGTCTCCGATGGAGAACTGGTTCGCCTGAAGTCCGTTCGCGACGTCCAAGAACTTCGATACTTGTAGTGCCATGCTTGCCATCCTAAGCAGTTGTGGGTGGAATCGATATGAGCTTTCAGTGTCGGGTTCCGCTCCGTGGACCGTCAAGCGCGGGTAACCGTGCGCGAGCATCGGCTGCGAACGCACAGCGCAAGGCAGGAGTGAAAGAATGAACCGTGGATTGACGCAACGCGCTGCCTTCCATTTGGATGGTGCGGTGAAGGTCGAAAACATGCTGGATCCGGCCGCGTTGTCAGCGGTTCGGGCGTGCTTCGACTGGAGCATTGCGAATCCGGGAAAATCGGCAACGAAAATCTATGCAGGCACCTCTGACGAGCACTACAACGACATCGCCAATCCGAAGGCGAGAGAAGTCTACGAGACGATGCTCAAAGCGGCGCCCTTTGCCGAGTTCCTCGCCGAGCTATGGGGCTCCAAGCATGTCTGGTACCTAGGGGAGGAAATCTTCGTCAAAGAGGGCGGTCGGGTTAAGCGCTCCCCGTGGCACCAGGACACCGCTTATGGGCCGTTCGCCGGGGAGCACCTCGCCAATTGCTGGATAAGCTTCGACGCATTGCCTAAGGCGAATTCCTTGGAGATTGTGCGTGGCTCCCATCATGGCCCGCTCTATGACGGTGCAGCCTATGACGATCCTTCAGACGATACGAAGCCGATGTGGAACATCGACAGCATGCCGCGCTTGCCAGACATAGAGGGTGAGCGCAAAGCCGACCCACGTGCCTGGGATGTGCTGTCTTGGCCCACCGAGCCCGGAGATGTCATCGTGTGCCATTCGGGGGCGTTGCACGGCGGGGCGCCGGTGGATGCAAGGTGCCCGCGGCGCCGGACCCTCGTCTTGCGATTCTGGGGGGACGATGTCGTCTACCGGCCCTTGCCAAAGAGCAAACCCGACTATTTTCACGACGTCCGCGACAGTGTGGGCCGGGCCGCGGAGTTCTTCGGTCGCTTCGAGCCAGGCGACCCGTTCCGGTTGCCGCGCGCGCTGCAGCTGCGTTAGCACAGGCGCGCAAGCGATGAGCTCGGACGCTCCGGTTCAGCCGAGCGTTTGTGTCTCGCCCGTCACTGCCGCTCGCTTTGCCGCGTCGACCGTGCGCATCAACCGAACCCCCTCGGGATGTAGAACGCTCCTGCTCTCCAGCCCCCGGACGGCTTTTGAGAATTCCTCGAACTGCCAGACGAACTGCAGCGCAGGGCGCGCCATCTCCGCAAGCTCGCCTGCCTGGGGCTCGATCACGAGCTCCCCGTCGACCCAGACCACGAAGTCATCGTCGATCTGCACGACGCATCCGTCGAACAGCAGCACCTTCCGGTCGAAGTGGGGGCGTTGGTTGTAAGACAAGTGCACGCTAACGAGCCGGTTTTCGGGATAGCGCAGTAAGAGCATCGCCTCGTCATCGGCTTGCCAATCGGTGCGGTGACGCACGGACTCCGCGTGCACGCGGAGCGGGTCGTCGGCGCCCATGATCATCTGCACGAAATCGAGGGAGTGCGGAGCGATGAGGGAGAGAACCAACCCTTGTTCTCGGGTGCGCTCTGCCCACCACGGCGCCTGGGCGCCGTCCCACCGAATGCAAAAGGACTCTTGCAAAGCCCGTAGTGTGCCGAAGCTGGCGAGGTTGTCAGCCACGTATCGGATGGCTGTGGTGTGCCGGCGGGACTGCCCGATTGCCAATATCCGGCCGTGCTGCTCCGCGGCTGAGGCCATCCGGGTTGCTTCCTCGGCGCTATCAGCCATCGGTTTCTCCACCAGCACATGACGCCCGGCCTCGAGCGCGGCCACCGTCGGATCCCCGTGAAGATGATTGGGTAGGCAAACCACGATTGCCTCGATCTCTTCGATCTCGAGCGCCGCCTCGAGCGAGGTCAACACACGAGGCGCCCCGTGGCGCGAAGCGGCGTCAGCCGCGCGCCCGCGGTCGGTGTCGATGACCGCTTCGAGCCGTCCGAACTCTGGACGGGCTCGGATCGCGTCGAGGTGGGCATCGCTGACCCGGCCGCAGCCGAGGACGGCAACCCCCACAGGCTCCATGGACGAAGGTGACACGGGTGTTGGCGTCGACGACATCGGCGGCTCCTCGAAGCTAAGGCTCATAACAGTCTACGGCACCTGGGGGCACGCGGGCGGTGTGGCGCGCGAAGCGGTAGAAAAATCGCTCGAAGGTGAGAGAATGCAGGTACGGCGGTCGGAACAACAAGGAGCGAGTGGTGAACCATGCCACCGAGGTGCGGATCTTGAGGGAGCTCTTCCGCCAGCTGGACAACGACGTGAACGTGGATGCAGGCGTGCAGATGCGCATCCCTACCACCGCGTATACCTGTCCCGATTTGGCCGAGCGGGAGTGGAATGCCTTCTTCCGATCGCATCCGCAGATGATCGGCTTGTCGGGCGATTTACCCGGGCCGGGCACTTTTTTGACCGTCGATAACTTCGGGGTGAGTGTGCTCGCCACGCGCGGCGAGGACGGTGAATTCCGGGCGTTCCTCAATGCTTGTCGGCACCGAGGGGTCCAGGTTGCCAGCGAGGAGCGGGGCGATGCCACCCGGTTCAAGTGCCCATTCCACCACTGGACCTATTCGTCGAAGGGCGAGTTGCTCGGAGTTCCCCGGCAGAAGGATTTTGGCAACGTTGACCGCGCGTGCCATGGTCTCGTCTCCTTGCCTGCGCAGGAGCGGTCCGGGCTTCTGTGGGTACATCCCGAGCCGACTGGGACGTTGGATCTCGACGAGCAGCTCGGCGAGTTGAACGATGAGATCGCCGGATGGCAGATGGGGCAGCTCGTTTACCGGGGCGAGTCGGTCATGGATATGGCACTGAACTGGAAGCTCGCCAACGATACGTTCGGAGAGACGTACCACTTCTCGCGCTTGCACACGAACACGCTCGGACGGCTGCTCGTCGGTGATGCGTTGTCCTACGAGGTTTTCGGGCGCAACCACCGCTTCGTATTCCCTTTCAAGGGAATCGACGAGCTTCGGGGTAAACCCGAGGAGGAATGGCGGATCAATCGCGCTGCCTCGGTGTTCTACTTCCTATTTCCGAACATTCAGGTCAACGTCGGTCCCCGCCACGCCAACGTCGTGCGCATCTATCCCGACAAGCGCAATCCAGGGCGGTCAATTTCTCGGATCGGGCACTATTTCAATCGCGCGGACATCGAGGCGCAAGAGCAAAATCGGGTCGATCCGGATCATGTCATCTTGGACGCGTCGAACGTCTTTGACTCTGATTTGCGCCGGGCACGTACGCGCCTTACCCCGGAAGCGAGCGTGGAGCTCTTTGCGGGCACGGTAGAGAAGGAAGACTACCTCATGGGCGAGAGCACCCAGCGCGCGGTGGAGAGTGGCATGCTCGACTATCTCGTGTTTGGTCGGAACGAAGCCCCCTTGCACCACTTTCACAACACCTATCGCGACGCGTTGGGGATGCCACCGCTGGAACGGCTGGAAGGATAGGGCGTCTCTCTCTCTGCCGCTGTCTGGCCGGGCCGTGTTCAACTCGCGCGCTTGCGCGAGCCACCTGAGGACCCGGCGGCGGCAAGGTCGCTCAGACGCGCGCTACGCTTCGTTTCGGCAACTCGTTGGCCATCCGGCGAATATGCTCGACGGTCGTGCCGCAGCACCCGCCGATAATCTGCGCACCGTCGTCTACCCACTGCCGACAGTGAGCCGCGAACGTCTCCGGTGACACGGCAGACTTCGTGGCGTGACCCGCGGGCTGCGCTTCAGTGGTTTCCGGGTAGACCATGACGGGCCCGGACCAGCGTTCGAGCAGCATCTCGAGACCCGGTGACGTTGCCGACACGGTGCTGTGCATGATGCCCGCGACTGTCCCCCCCAGCGCCATGCATTCGTCGATTAACCTCTCCAGCGTGACTTCCGGCTCGGGTGGGTGGTCGTCGAGAAGGCGGGAGGCATCGGTTTCGGCCGTGATGTCCCAGGCTATCACTCGGCCGTCGGTGCGTTGGGTGCAGCTCATTCCGACCCAGACCGGGAGCCCAGTGGCCACCGCGGCGGTGATGGCGGGCTTGGCGCGCCCGAGATCGAACATCATTTCCATGATGATCAGATCCGCGCCGGCCTCGGCCAGCGTATCTGCCATCTCCCGGAAGTTGGCAGCTTGCTGCGCCATGTCGGGCACATAGCGCGTATCGGCGTTGATCGAGCCCGGTGCCCAGGCACGCATGTTGGACATCGAGCCCGCGATTGCCACGGGCCGCTCCGGCGCCGACCGGTCGCGAGCTTCTCGCGCGAGCTCGACGGCGCGGCGATTGATAGCGACCGATTCGTCGCCGAGCCCGACCGCGCCCAGAACGTGGCGCGAGGTGGCGAATGTATTGGCAGTGATCACATCGGCGCCCGCTCGGAGATAATCCTCGTGCACTTGGCGAACGACATCAGGGTGGGTCTGGTTGGCGACCCCGCACCAAGCGGCGCTGTCCATCGGAACGCCGCGGCGCGCAAGCTCGGTGCCCGTCGCGCCGTCCAACACGATGACATCGCCGGCGTTGAGTTTCTGATCGAGAACCATCGAGAACGCTCCCATTGCGACGGCCCCGGCTAAGGAGACCGAACCGATCGTCTAGTGCTCGGCGCCATGCTCCCGCGAGGCACAGGTAGGGTCAAGAACGGTTGTACGAGCCGGTGATGGGGGAAGCCGCATGATCCCGCAGCCGCCCGGTTGCACTAGGCCGGCGGCTGCATGCTCGCGCTCATCGCAGCCCGGTGACGAAAGGTGTGCACGCCCCACAGCAGGCACAGTGCGGTGGTCAGTAAGAACACTGCGGGGAAGCTGAGCAAGCCGGTCAGCATGCCGAGCGCGAGGGCGCCGAATGCCGGCGCGGCACGAATGGACATGCCCCAGATGCCGAGCACGCGGCCCCGCATGTCACCGCGGACCGATGTTTGCACCATCATCTGGCCGCCAGTGCCGATCGAGTTGACGCCGAAGCCTAACGCAACGCAAAGCGCGATCCCCGTCTCGGCCGCATTGGCCATGGCGAAGCCGAGCAGGGTTATGAGTGCGACCCCGGTGCCGATGGACATGAGCTTTACCAGGTTCTCGGGGCGGGCGAAGGCCCCCATCCACAACGAACCGATTACCGCACCGATCCCGAGTCCCGAAAGCATGTATCCGAGCGCCTCCGCCCGCTGCGCGGCTGCCAGGTCGAACATCACGGCATTGATGGCCGGGAACAGCTCGGTCCACGCGCGAACGAGAAAAGCGAACACCAGTACAAACAGCAGCAGCGGGCGTAGTGACGGGTGTCCGAACGCGTACGCGAGGCCTTCTTTGAAGCTACTGAAGAGCGTCGTCCTGCGATCGACCGGGCGATCGGGATAGAGGATCCGAACGTAGAAGAAGACCGCAAGAAACGCCCCGTAGCTGAGTGCGTTTATCGCAAATGCCGGTCCCGCGCCCCACAGCTTGATGGTGACGCCAGCCATCGCCGGCCCGGCAAAGCGGGCAAGGTTGAACAGCACCGAATGCAGGCCGATGGCTTGGGGTAGGTCTTCTCGGGGTACCAGGCCCGGCACGAGGCTCATGCGGACTGGTTGCCAGAACGCGCTCACCACCCCGTTGAGCGCCATAGCACCGAGCAGCACAAAGACGTCGAGGCGATCGAGAAACGCTAGGACGGAAAGCGCCGTAGCGACCAGCATCATGCCGAGCTGCGTTAGCCGGGCGATCAACAGCCGATCGAACCGATCGGCAAACACCCCGGCAAAAGGTGCAAGGAGCACCGCAGGCACCGCTTCGGCGGTGACCATCATGCCGACCCAAGCTGCGGAGTCGGTGAGCTCGAAAGTAAGCCATCCCACCGCAGTGCGGTGAAACCACAATCCGCTTGCGGAGAACCAGCCCGCCAGCTCCATCCAGGCGTAGTACCGGTGTCGCAGGGCGCGACCAACCCCGCGCGAGGTGATGAGCCTCAGCAGCTTATCCAACGTCGCGTTCCGAGCTGCGCCGCCTTCGGCGGCGTGATAGGTGGCTACGCTCCTGAGTGTCAGGCATCGCGCGCCACGGGAAACCCCATGATGTCTTCGAATCGTGCGACATACTTCGGCCAGACCGTTGGGTTCACGAGGCGAGATGGTCGTTTCCCGTTCAAGATCTCTCGCCACTGCGTTGCAGCCCCGCCGATCGCCTTCTCCGCGCTCTCATGGGTCACCGCGGCGATGTGGGGAGAGGCGAGCACATTGTCGAACTGGAGCAGCGGATGGTCGATGGGTGGTGGCTCTTCCATCCACACGTCGAGCCCGGCGCCTGCGATCGTTCCTGCCGCCAGCGCGTCGGCCAACGCCACTTCGTCGTGGATACCGCCGCGAGCAACGGTCACGAAGTAAGCGGTCGGCTTCATCTGCCTGAACTCAGGTGTACCGAACAGGCCGCGCGTCTCGTCGTTCAAGCCGCAGGCAACGACCACGAAATCGGCAGCTTCGAGCAGCTCGGGAAAGGTGGTGAGGTGGGCGTGGCGGTGTGCGGCTTGTGCCGGGGTGAGCCGCGGATGTGTTGCGAGTACCGTCATGCCGAACAAGGTGGTGCCGATCTCCGCGATTCGAGTCCCGATATGGCCGAGCCCCACGATGCCGAGTGTTTTGCCGAATAGGTCATTGCCGCGGAAGGCGAACCGGTCGAGCGCCGGATCGCGGCGAAGCGCCATGTTCACCTGGGCGAGCTGTTTGCTTAGGCTCAGCATCATGGCGAGCGCATGCTCGGCGACTGCTTCGGCGTTCAGGCCCGCCTGATTCGCGACCAGAATGCCCGCCTCGGTGCAGTCGTCGACGTTGATCGCGTCGTAACCCGCTCCGCCGGTGCAGACCGCGACGAGGTTGGGGCAATGGGCGAGGAAATCGCGGTCGACGCGGAATCTCGGGGGTACGAGTTGGGAACCCCCCCGCGTGTGGTAGCCGTGAAGGTCACGAATCGCATCGCGAATTGCGCTTTCCGAGAGGTTCCGGTCGATCCGGCTCAACACGATGTCTCGGCCCTCGGTTAACAGACGCTCGAACAGAACGGGGTCTAGGACTCTTTCGAAGTAGCAGATACGTTTCACGCCTTCATCTCTCCTGTTCGTGGCCCATGGCCATGGCGGACACCCGGGGGTTGACGCCCCGGCCGCTCGCGCGCCTGTGCGCCTAGATGGTTTGGTCGACGCCCCAAAGACCGGGGTGGCGCGCGCTGGGTCCGCAACGCAAATACCGCCCGCGTACCGCTGTGTGCGGCGGGCCCGGGCCAAGCGCCATCACAGGTGGGCACCGCCGCGCATGGGGACCGATGCGCGCTGGGGAACGGCGGTGTTCAAGCAGATTGCTTGAACACCGCTGCGAGGCGTGTCTCGATGCTGCGCCGGCCTGGTGCGTCGCTCGGGCTCGTCGGATCATCGAACGAGGTGTGCGGGCACCAGCGGGCCCGGTGTGGTCTTGCGTCCATGTGTTTGAATACGATCAGCTCGTCGGTCTGCATGCGGGGGAAGTAGTACATGCGCTGATCCGCCCGAAACAAGGGCAACGCGCCCAGCGAGCCCTCGATGATGTAATCGACCATGTCTTCGGAGCGCAGTGAGCTTGCGTCCATCAAGGTCAGCGGGTTTCTGCGCACCTCGTGTTCGATCGGCTGCCAGCAACCGATGATTGCCGCCGGAAACGGTAGCGGCTCGAAAGGATCGTCGAAGGTGAAATTCCGCGCCCGCTCCGCCTCGGCATAGCCGTTTCGCATCAGGTATTCACGCAACGTGTCGAGCGCCCGTGGCGTGTTGTAGTCGAGATGCACGTAACGCGCGTACGCGTTGACCCAGTCGCTGGGGTTCAGGGGCTTCTCTGATCGCACCAGATAATTGATTGGGAACACCGCCTCGGCGCCCGTTAGGGAAGCAATCAGAGCGCAAAGCGACGGCAAGTAATCGCTCTCGATCGCTGCGCGATCGGAGAAGTCGCCCATCGGCGTCTCGTGACGGGTCAGCACGAATCCGTTGGTATCGAGATCGAGCTCGCCGCGCAGATGCATGGGGCGCGCGTCCAGGATGGGTACATCGTGAAATTCAGTATTCGCACGACGCTCGTCACGGGAGTCGATCCTGGGGATACCGGGAAGGGTTCTCCAGGTGTCCTTGACGAAGCGGATACGGGCATCGACGCTTGCCTGTGTCATCGCTGCTCTCCTCGTGCCGGTGGAGAATCCTATTCTACGCTTGGGCGCACGGTAGGGCCTCTTGTGGGCTGAGGTTGCTCAACGCAGCGGGCGGTATCGAGCGCGCCGCCCGTGCGCAAATGTCTGTGTGGCGGGTTGGACCCCGGCATTGCCTCGCTGGCCGATTGTTCGCGCCCGGCAGATTCGCCAAACTGAGACCTATGAAGATCACTGAGATTGAAGCGACGCCAATTTTGCTGCGGACCGTGAAACCGTATCGGTGGGCATTCGGCGTCAAGGACGGTGCGGTGCTCGTGCTGGTGACGGTACGCACCGATGAGGGCATCGAAGGGTATGGAGAGTGCATCGGCACGCCTTCACCGAAAGCGCTATGTGCTTACTTCGACGCCTTGGTTCCGTACTGCGTGGGGCAATCTCCGTTCCGCGTGAACGCGATCACCGAGACCGTTTACCGTGCGTTGCTGCGCGCGGTCGGCCCCAGCAGCGCTCCGCGTTTCGGGGCTCAGCTCCTTGCCGGGCTCGACATGGCGTTGTGGGATGTTGTCGGCAAGGCGGCTGGCCGTCCCGTCCACGAGCTGGTCGGTGGCTTGCGCCACGAGACCATTCAGTTTTTTGGCTTCGTGCAGGGCGACACACCCGAGGAGCTCGCGGACCACGGGGCGCGGCTGGTCGAGGAAGGGTGCGAGGTCATCTACGTGAAGATTGGCCGTGACGAGCACACCGACATCGCGATTGTGCGGGCCTTGCGGGCGGCGATCGGCGATGCGCGCCTGCGTGTCGATGCGAACGAGGCGTGGGACGTACTGACCGCGCAACGCATGGCGCGTGCGCTCGAGCCCTATGGCATCGAGATGCTGGAGCAGCCGACTGACAGCGAGCACCCTACGGCGCTCAGTCATTTGCGCGAGCGGATATCCCTGCCCCTTGGTGCCGATCAGGTGGTGTTCACCCCAGCCGATGTTTACGATATTTGCCGTGGCCGCGCCGCCGATCTCATTGTTCTTGGCTTGCACGAGACCGGCGGAATCACGCGTTTCCACAAGGCTGCGGCTATCGCTGAGGCTGCCGGGCTCAACGTGTGCATTCACGGTAAGCTCGAATCGGGGATCACCACCTGTGCTTCGATGCACGCGGCTGGTGTCATCCCTAACCTCGACGATGCGAACCAATATATGAACGGGCTGTTAGCCGAGGATGTCATCAGCGCGCCGGGCCTCATCCTCGAGCGCGGGTGCCTGACACCGCCGATGGGCCCTGGCCTCGGATTCGAGCTCGACGCCGATGCGGTGGGCCGTGCCCACGAGCGCTATCTGGCCCAGGAAACCGGTGCTTGATGCCGGCGGCCGAGACGTAATCAGAGCAGCGGGAGCACCACGTTGAGCGATCAGCC
>Ga0310344_10004768_pt1 | contig 10077 bp, 6 predicted proteins | sample HC15DNA20200_MG_FD_203801 | JGI IMG/M metagenome (GOLD analysis project Ga0310344, IMG submission 203801) | Marine microbial communities from station ALOHA, North Pacific Subtropical Gyre - HC15-DNA-20-200_MG | ecosystem: Environmental > Aquatic > Marine > Oceanic | place: Pacific Ocean: North...
GTCGCCGCCCATCATGTCGCCGCCCATCATGTCGCCGCCCATCATGTCGCCACCCATCATGTCGCCACCGGCCATGTCGCCGCCCATCATGTCGCCGCCGGCCATGTCGCCGCCCATCATGTCGCCGCCGGCCATGTCGCCGCCCATCATGTCGCCACCGGCCATGTCGCCGCCCATATCTTTACCCATGTCGCCGCCCATGTCGCCGCCCATGTCGCCGCCAGGACCGCCCTCATTTCCGCCGGGGCCGCCAGGACCGCCCTCATTTCCGCCGGGGCCGCCAGGACCGCCATCATCTCCGCCGGGGCCGCCAGGACCGCCATCATCTCCGCCGGGGCCTCTCCCGTCGTCTCCGCCGGGTCCGCCGCCGTCATCTCCGCCGGGGCCGCCGCCATCATCTCCGCCGTGATCACCGCCGTGATCTCCACCACCTGGATCATCTCCAGCATCATGGTCATAGGAGTAAGCGGTGTTAGGTTCTGGATAAGCTCCAGAGAATGGAAACATAAACAACCCAAATAGTAGGCCAGCTAATATACCTGCACTAGCCATTAACAATATTTTTCGTTGTCTATCAGTGGCTCCGGACATAATTTTTCCTCTTTTTAAGTAATCTGTATGACGTACAAATACGCACCAGCGTACAGACATACGACCCAATAATTTTCGTACAGCAGGGGCAGAATTGTCAATACGGTGACACCCTCAGAACTAGGACTTTGGGTTGACATAAGGAAGACACCGGTCAAAAACTAGCACTTCATTTTACCGCTACAAAACTCTTTATTTCGGGAGCTTTGGACCATACAGGACTACTCCCAGAATATGTTCCGATTGAAAGAGGGTTGAGATCGGCAGATATATCCTCGAACCATTGACATCTGTCGGTCATTACTACAACTAACCCATTTTCATACCCATCATAGAGACTCTCGGCCGTCAGTCGGCCTGCAATTTGAAATTGTGGTGCGATAGATTCAAATATACTGTGGGTCTGATTATCCCAACACACTACCGTATTCTCAGAACTATATTGTTCAGTTACATCAACGACAAGTTGGTAACCTGGGCTGTTAATCTGATGTGCGACAGATGCGTTCGCGTATCCAACGATTGCATACGGAAGTACCAGCAATAACGCGAGATACTTGAAACGATACAGAAAAGCCAAGACCCCACTTTTGTACAATTTCAGGTTATCAGCAAATGCGTACCAGTGCCGGAAACGTATGCGGGCCATCAGGATAGTAGCCAGAAAGAATAAAAAGAATAAACCTATGTAGATCGGCTCAATGGGAGGGCTAACCTCAAAGCTACCAATAGGCTGTTGCAACTTTACAATGTAAAGCATTAAGACAGTGCCTAAACCCAAGAGGAAAACTAATTCGATTGAACCTTTGCGCATGCTTAAAAGCGACCATAAGTATTTATATCCGATCAGAACTGATATCAGAAAAACCGGTATATACGGGATCCCATACCTAGGCAAGAAATGAATAGTACATATGGGATAAATAATGGTAATTAACCACACCGTTACAAAAATGTGATCACTATTGGTCCGACGCCAGGCACATGTGAAACCGATAAACCCCAGAACTATGGGAGAACACAATAGCAAAGGTACGATACTTTTTATATCACTGCCAGTCCATGGATATATCACCAAATATCCCACAGCAAATCTTTCCAATCTGGAAATCAATTGTAGGACCCAAGGGCTGTCCAACTGTGAAATATCTCCTACGGCAACAGCGTTAATCCACTGTTTCTGAATCCCTCCAAAATAGGCAGTGAAGCCGTCTGATCCAAGAAACACTGAAGGGAAAAACCATAAACACGAGACTACGGCAAACATTCCAACACCCTTGATTATCAAAAGCTTGGGAAGTATGTCTTTATCGCGCCATCGTAATGCCAGCGGAACTAACAACAGTAGAGCTATACATACATTAGCTGGCCTCACACCTATAGCGATAGACATCGCCGCACACCCAAACAAAAATGACCAGTCACAAGAACGGCCTCGATATACAAGATACGCAGATAGGACCACAAAAAATGTCGACGGTACGTCCGATAACATCGCTCCACTGAACGTCCAATGAAGAGGGTTTGCGATAAGCGCCACTGAACCTACAGCTGCTATTAGACCACCTCCGATGGACTTTAGTAGCAAATAGAACGGTATTACGACGAGAGAACCAAGGACAGCGCTCACCAACACGAAGCTAGTTATACAATCGGTGGTCACTAGATACAGCGGCCATGCCATAAATACGAAAATCGGATACCCAGGCGCATGAGGGCGAAACAAGCTGATATCGTACCCATACTTTAAAGCATTACAAAAGTTTCCTGAATCCACTTCACCAAGTGATATAGTTGTTAGTGATACACGCGATATCAATGCCAATACAATCAGGCAAATCAATATCCCGTAATCTCTCAACGCTACTTTGACTTTAGAGCCAAAACTCAAACGCCAATCCTTTGTAGTCCCATTATAAAACCCAAAATTTTAATAAAGGATAGGATCCGTGTATAGATCAAAGTATACCCACTTCATCCAGCATTGATTAGCCGATATCAAGAAAACAACTAAGTCGCCTATATCGCTTTCAACATAACTCTAAATTTAGATTACTACGCTCAAGCGTCACAAACCGTGCACTGAATGGCTTTTACATAGCCTGTCAATTTGACTCTAGATATCGGTCTATATAAAATCACTTCCAATTGACAATCGCAGAAACATTCGCTTCAGGTTTCCGCTGAATTAGTCCATTTCTTTAAATTAAACACGAGAAATTATATACACACACATCTCCGATTATGCCACTTTCAGTATTTAAGCCACAAGGATCATTAACAAACCGACAGGTCCCACTAACGTTACTAACATTGGGGACCCTACTAGTGATCTTAATAACGATAGCCATCTGGATAGCATTTCCCAAGTCATATGGGGTGTTTCCACTTGACGACGCGTACATCCACTTAGTGTATATATCTAACCTAGTAGAGACAGGAACACTTTCGTTCAATCAGGGAGAACTCAGTACTGGAACCTCAAGTCCACTGTGGGTAATTATTAACGCGGTCTTAGTTGTAATTGGTGTACCACCTTACTGGTCGGTATTATCCGTATCTCTACTAATGCTGATATTAATCGTGGTATTGACTACTCTGATATGTAGACGGATAGGACTATCCATGAATTTTGGGGACCCAATGTCTTCACTGCTTGGATTATTAGCAGGACTATTAATAGCGATAAACGGGAACCTTATTTGGCTATCTCTTAGTGGAATGGAAACCATGATGTTTATCGCCCTTGGATTACTCTCCCTATTATCATACGAGTATTACAAGTACAAGATTCTTACAGGAATCATATGTGGGCTCCTACTCCTAACCCATCCTTCTGGAATAGCATTAATCGCTGCCTTGGTTATGATTAGCCTTTTGCGCGGAGACTGGAGAAACCTCACTAAAGGTATTGTGACAACGCTTTTAGTGATCCTGCCTTACCTACTGTTCTCATTTTTTGTGAACGGAGATATCTTACCAACCACTGGTAGAGGTAAAGTCCTGACGTACGTCGACTCCGGATTTGACGTAATAGCAATGACACAGTTCCTCGCAGGCTTCTTCAAGTACCAATCGTTCCTCCCGCAACACTATGTCCTGATAGCAGTAATACCAGTATCCCTGGTGATTTCCTCATGGGTACGTCTACAAGGTAAATCTATACATGATATATGGTTCATTATCAGAACACGAACAGCCCAGATGTACAAAAACCCAATTGATGGAGATCAGATCGCCGGTAACGTTACCACCCTTATAAAGTCTTCTACCATAACAAACCAGTATCTATTAGTGAGCCTGTTATTCTCATGGGGCATCGCACATTTACTGATGTATGCTCTTTCGTTTCGGATACTCTTACACCATACAAGATATTTGTCTAACGAATACATCATATTAACTATATTGGGAGTGATCGCAATTGGATACCTGCACAAAACCCTCACCAGGATACCCATAAGCGCATCCTTGATACCAATAGCAGTAATAGCGGCTACGATAGCTTGTATAAATTGGAGTCATCTTTATCAAAATAACACCAGGCAGATATCAGATGAGTACATACAGATGGCAAATTGGGCTGCGGGTAACACTCCGTCAGACGCAACCATCGCAGCATTCGACGTCGGAATTTTGAAATATATCAGCGGACGGAACGTTGTGGACCTAGGCGGAATCATTTCAAAAGACACCCACGAGTGCCTTAGCAAAAGATCATGTGGCCAGTTCCTGTATAACTCTAACTCAGATTACATCATGTACTCTCGCAATCCGGATGTTGATGTATACAATGGCATCTACAAAGCAGTGTATGAAGGCCCTATGCTACTAACCCAAAAACCTTTGGTACACTATAGTTATCCACAATACACTGCTCCCACTCTTACTCACTCCCATAGACTTGATATGTATGAGATAACGGGGTGGCATCCCAAAACAAATACTGGAGTCTTAAAAGCGTTCAAATATGATAACGCTAGTTTCCAACCACTGGGAGAAACAGTTGATAACACCCTTGAATTGCTCGGATACCGGATAGATTACCGTCAAATAGAGAAAATCCCCTATCATCCATTGTTCATAAACTTTACCCTTTATTTCCGAGCGTTAGAAAAACTGTCGCATCCTTATTGGATCCATATGCAGATCTTAAGTGAAGACTTGGAGACAGAGTATTTGTATTCCAGACATGTACCGACCCACAATTTGGTATCCGCAGAATTATGGCCAGTAGGAGAGGTGATAAAAGATCATCACATCAGGCCGATTCCAGAGGAATTACCAGTAGGAGTCTACGCAATAAGACTCGCAATTTTACGAGATAAACAGATTGAACCAGAGGAAATTGAATCCTACGATTGGATATCACTAGGACGGATATCCAATTATGAGAATCGTATAAACCCAATTTCTGTAAACATTAATTAATCCTGCAACAGGTAATATGCTCAGTTGATGTTGCTTTAGCCCAATATAGACAGCATAATAATTAACTAGATACCGATTTTCCAATTCCATCATGCTACCACCAAGGTATTGAATTTCTAAGCCATAGGTAAGTTTTGTATAAGTTAATAATTACCCCCGTAGTCCTGCTACTTTTGCTCGCATGCGTTGCCGCAGAACCGACTAGATACGAAAGAAACAGTAATCCAGTCCTAGTAACTCCCGAATCAACCATAGAATCTGAAACTACTCCCACTCCCAATGCGGTCGTACCAACCACTCCTGATGGCGAAAGTCCGGAATTGGAGTCTTTGCCGGCGAAGGCTCTCTGGCATTGTTCCAAAACTGCCAACCACCCTCAATGTAGTGAGTCATCAAGTGACACACCCATCGAAATTGATAGATCCTCGCATGAATGGCCGCTTCCCAACAAAGACTATGCAGGAACACGAGAGGCTGTTTCATCTGCAATTTCATCGGCAACTATTAATGGGCTGGAGATAGCATGGACATTTCCATTACCCGGAGCGGGGATGTTCGGAGCCGCTGCAACTAATCCGTTAATCATTGACTCAAAAGTATATTTACAGGATCTAGGCAGTAACATATTCAGTTTAGACTTGAAAACAGGGAATCCTGTGATTGAAGCCATATACAATAGACCTAATGGAGGGCCAAATGGCGTGGCTGTGGGACAAGGGAGAATATTCGCTAGCTCAAGTGCTTTCGGTATCCGGTCCATAGATTCTGAGGATGGAAAAGAGTTATGGCACTACAATTTACAGCGTACGGAGAATGAATTCATAGATATGCAACCCGTACTTTTCGGAAATAACTTGTATGTAAGTACCAAGACTAATTACGAGGGTAACGCTACTGGAATGATATATGCGCTCGACCCAGATACGGGCGGAGTCAGATGGAACTTTGATACTGTAGACTCCGAAGACATCTGGGGGAACCGCGATATCAACAGTGGAGGCGGAGTCTGGTATCCACCGTCTATAGATATCAACAGAGGCGTTACATACTGGGGTGTCGGGAACCCTGCACCATGGCCCGGCACGGAACAATTCCCAAACGGGACAAGTAGACCAGGCCCGAATCTGTACACCAATTCCGTGCTAGCTCTTGATCATGCGGAAGGAAAGTTATTATGGTACAACCAGATAACTCCTCACGACCTTCTAGATTATGATTTTCATCTATCTCCCATTGTGACTTCGATTACTGCAAACGGTGAGGATATCGACGTCCTAATAGCGGGCGGTAAGAATGGTAAAGTGATGGCTCTTAATGCAGACTCAGGAAAGCAAATATGGGAAACAGAAGTTGGCATACACGAAAACGATAAACTAACAGAATTACCCGACCCACCAGATACCGTCACTGTATTCCCTGGACACTTTGGTGGAATAGAAACTCCTATGGCAGTTTCAGAGGGTGTAGTCTATGTTCCTGTAGTCAATCTCGGCTCCAAAGCTACTTCACAATGGAGTGAAACTTTTGATTTCGGTGAAGGTACCGGCGAACTGGTAGCAATAGATGCTGATAATGGTGACGTTATCTGGACTCACGACTTTGAGAGCATGGTGTTTGGCGGGGCAACAGTAGTAAATGATTTGGTATTCACCTCGACATTTGACGGTATGATCTACGCATTTGATAAATACACGGGCTCTCTAGTGTGGGATTACCAATCGCCTGCAGGTATAAATGCATGGCCCGCCGTTTCAGGAGATACTATTTTATTCCCGGCAGGAGTACCTACTGAAACACAAGAACCCATCTTGATTGCATTTCGGTTAGCTAAATAGAAACATATCAATAATTATATCTCTATAAATTTAGCTTATTGGATCGGCCTAAGGATATATATCTGACCATCGCGCGTCCCGATATATACTTGCCCTAGTTCGTCATTACCAAAGGCGGTAATATTGCCATCAATCTGTCCTAGTTCGGCAACAAACAGAAAGCCAATACCGTCTTTTAAAGCCCATATTGTTCCAGTACAATGATCACCAAACATGTACATACCATTAAGACCTGAAACACCACTGCCAGTATAGACTACCCCTCCAATTACAGAACATCCTTGTTCACGTCCATACGTCCACACAGGAGTGATGGTACCTATGTCGCATCCAGAAGTCTCTCCCGGACATTCAAAGCCTTCTATTTTATTCCAACCGTAATTAGCTCCAGCAACTACCTTATTCACTTCTTCCCATAGTTCCTGACCGACATCAGCTGCCCAGAGTTTTCCAGACTCCGCATCAAAAGCAAACCGCCAGGGATTACGGAAACCATAAGCCCATATCTCTGCTCTGTACTCTGGAGTATCGAAAAATGGATTAGTTGGTGGAATCACATAAGGGTCGTCTGAATCCTCACTGCGGACATCTATCCTCAAAATCGACCCTAATAAAGTCCCCAAGTTTTGAGCATGACCACTAGGATCATTAGCGCCACCGCCATCTCCTAGCCCTATGTATAGGAAGCCGTCAGGCCCAAACAAAATTTGTCCACCATTGTGATTGCCAAAGGGTTGAGGAATTTCAAGTAATATTTCTGCCGAAGATTCAATTGCGCCTAATCCGTATCCATCATCAACGTATCTGGCTATGACAGATCTACGAGGGGACGGGGCTACATAGTATACGTAGAATTCCCTAGTAACGAGAAAGTCCGGATCGAAAGCCAGTCCCAACAATCCTTCTTCATTATACTGGGTAGACACCAGATTCTGGAGGTCCAAAAATGTATCTGCATTCGGATGATCCTCATCACGATCTACCGAGTAAATAATGCCATCTTGAGTAGCGATATACAGTCGGGGCACGCCATCGACAGGATCAACAATATCAGTAATCTTTTTTATGCCCAGATTTTGATACACTTTGTCGAATTTGAGTAAATCCGCCAGCACCTCTTCTTCCGTAGTAACGGTCTCGATACTTTCACCAGATGGTCCAGGTTCTAGAACGCTAGTAACAATCTCTCCATGGCTAGATGCATCGCCCTGCTCACTTTCCATAAGAGCGACCTCAGGAGTTGATCCAATAGAACTAACTAGGTCCGGTGAATTAATTGTTTGATTTTCACTCGAACAGCCAATTATGGAGAAAATGGCTATTGCAAGACCTACTAATATAGGATATCTGAAAAATGTTGTAAATTCGGTTTTCATATCAATATCAGAGCGATCACAAGCGCTTATGAATCCATACCTCCGTCTTCCATAATGATCCTAAATCGGTAATTTAGGATCATTATCATTTGGAACATCTATATCAAAGGAATTAGCGTTAAAAGCCAACATAGTGTAATAACCTATCAGAGTAGTTAATTCAGTAGTTCCTAATGCCCCGAATTCATCTAGAGCTCTTTTAAAAGTTTGTTCAGTTGCTCTATGTGTTGTAAAGATTTCAGACACATAATCTACAACCAGTTGCAGAGTATCCTCTAACACAGGAAGGGTATTCCCATCACGAAGAGCATCAATAAATTCCTGACTGATTCCTTGGTTTCTGGCTCCGACAGAATGCGCATACCAGATATACTGACAATCCATAGCTCTGGCGGTTAATATCATTGCTAGCTCTTGTACTCGCTTGGGAAGGGACGACTCATCCCGAAGGTAATAAACCAGATGATTAGCCCGTTTCCTCATTTCAGGACTATTGATCATAGCTGACCCGGGCCCACTATCTACCACGCCACCACTATCTTTTGTCTCATAATCAAAAGCTTCTAAATATTTCGCTGGAACTTGGTCCCGTTTTAGTATTGGTGTTCGAAGCATATATAAATCTCCTCGATGATTTAGGTACAGATGTTCTCCTAGTTTAACTCACTTGTATACTGTCAGTTACCCTGAAAGCATGCTGGATACAAATGCTACCGCGTGATACAGCTTGCCATACTGAGTATACTTGACGGGTAACTAATGAAACTATGGTAAGAAAATGGATCTCAAATAAACGAGAGCCATTTCTAATTCGAGAGGTTAAATGTTCGAAAATTTTGAAAAGATGCAGATAAGGACCACTAGTACTACCATTAACTTAGTTAAAGGTGGCAGCGGACCTCCTGTTTTATTACTCCACGGCTACCCACAGTCTCACACTATGTGGCATAAAATTGCTCCATCGCTCGCTGAAAATTTTACCGTAGTTGCTACTGACTTAAGGGGGTATGGAGACAGCGGCAAGCCAAGTGGGGACAATGAACATTTGAACTATTCCAAGCGTCACATGGCCAAGGACCAAGTCGAGGTGATGCAACACCTTGGATTTAATTCGTTTTATCTGGTTAGTCATGACCGTGGCGCAAGGGTCGCTCACAGATTGACTAAAGACAATCCTGACAGGGTCAACAAATTGGTAACCCTAGACATAGTGCCCACCCGGCACATGTTTGCTAACGTCAACAAGGACCTGGCAACAAGCTCTTACCATTGGTTCTTCTTGATTCAGCCTTATGATTTCCCAGAAAGAGTTATAGGAGCTAACCCCGACTACTTCATCAGATCCAGATTCATGAAAGAAAAAAACGCAGATACTACCTTTACACCGGAAGCGGTAAATGAATACGTTAGGTGTTTCAACAACCCTGATGCAATCCATGCTATGTGTGAAGACTACAGAGCTGGAGCAAGCATAGATTTAATGCATGATGAACAGGATTACGCGAACAAAATAACTTGCCCGCACTTGGCATTATGGAGTGCTACAGGATATGTGGGGCGTACTCAAAATGTTATTGACGTCTGGAAAGAATACTCAGAAGATGTTACAGGGCATAGCCTGAACTGTGGGCATTATATAGCTGAAGAACTTCCCGAAGAGACCTATGAAGCTGTAAACAACTTTTTGTCGTCATAAGCTAAATAAAGGTTAACATGGGATCAAAGTCATCACAGAGATTTAGGTTGTCATGTGCTCATGCTGCATGGCTCTCCAGAGATAAAGAGCCGCTCTGAAGGCTATGAAAGTACCATCTAGATCTATAACCTTCTTTGCCTCAAACTCA
>Ga0310344_10004770_pt1 | contig 10077 bp, 8 predicted proteins | sample HC15DNA20200_MG_FD_203801 | JGI IMG/M metagenome (GOLD analysis project Ga0310344, IMG submission 203801) | Marine microbial communities from station ALOHA, North Pacific Subtropical Gyre - HC15-DNA-20-200_MG | ecosystem: Environmental > Aquatic > Marine > Oceanic | place: Pacific Ocean: North...
TGTTAATGTAAAGCGTGGTGGAATGTTTTATTTTCTTTCTAGGGTATTTCATCCTGCAACTATATTTCCAAAAGAACCTAAACCTGAATCAAAAATAAATGAGTTAGCATTAAAATCAGAAATTTTAATGAATGAATCTTTTTCAGAAAATTCTTTTGATAACTTTGGTGGCCATTTGTTAATGCACTTGGTAAAAAAATAGAAACATGAAAAAATATGAGAATCTTATTTTGGTGATACTATGAGAGTTTGTAAGCAGTGCATTCAGCCAGATACAAGACCAGGAATTTTTTTTAATGAAAATGGTATTTGTGGTGCGTGCATATGGGAAGATGAAAAACGAAAGATAGATTGGGATTTAAGAGAAAAAGAATTACAAGAAATCGCAAATTGGGCTAAAGCAACTACCACAAGTAATTATGATTGTGCTATTGGGGTTAGTGGTGGTAAAGATAGTACATTACAAGCAATAACTGCCAGAGATAAGTTGGGTTTAAAACCACTACTAGTTAATTCTGAGCCTGCTGGTATTACTGATATTGGTAAACATAATATTGAAAATTTAAAACAATTGGGTTTTGATGTTCTGGTTTTGAGACCTAATCCAAAAATCATGAAAAAACTGATCAAAAGAGATTTTTACAAATATTTGAATCCTGTAAAGATTACTGAATATTCATTATATTCATCAACTTACATCATAGCAGAAAAATTTGATATTCCATTGATTATTCAGGGAGAGAATCCAGGATTAACATTAGGAACACGTCTTACTGGTGTTGGTACAGATTCTAATGCCCTAAAAGCCAATGAATTACAAACTCTTTCATCTGGTTGGAAAGAATATCTTGAAGTTGAAGGGGTTGAAGAAAGGGATCTCTATCTATTTCATTACGATCGAGAAAAATTAGAAAAGAAAAATACAAAAGGCATCTGGCTACAGTATTTTCTTAAAGATTGGTCACAAAACTACAACGCAGAATTTTCAAAAAAATATGGATTTAAAATGAGACCAAAAGACTTTGATTATTCAACAATTGGTACCTATGTACCATATGCACAATTAGATACTGATCTTACTCAAGTAAATCAATTGTTAAAATGCATAAAATTTGGATTTGGTCAATGTCTAGATTTTGCATGTTATGATTTAAGAGAAAAACGAATTTCAAGAAAAGAAGCCATAAAACTAGTTAAAATGTATGATGGGAAATGTGCAAATGAGTATATTCAAAAATTTTGTAATTTTATTGGAATAAGTATAGAAGAATTTTGGAATGTTGCGAATCAATTTAGAGGACCAATGTGGAAAAAAGACAATGATAATAATTGGTATAACAAATATTGGGATATTCTAGAAAACCAAGAATAATTACCTAAAAAGAAATCAATTTTTTTGCAAGAAATTCTGAAGCATTTCCATGATTAACCAAATATGATTCAAGATGCTTTTTAGCATTTTGTTTTAAATTATTTATTATTTTTTCATCAAATAATATTTCATTTATTGCATGCTCAATATCACATTTATCAGTCGTTGATATTACGGAATTATCAGTTATACACTGAAAGTCAAACGTCTTTTCATTTAGAAAAATATTCAATGTAGGTTTTTGTAAAATTTGTGATTCTAACACAATTGTTGATATATCCCAATTCTCTGGTGAGATTGATATTACTGCATCTGACTGCTTAATAATATCAACAACAGATGAGAATAAATTTACATGAAGTTTAGGATCCAAGATTTTAAAAAACTCTAATAACTCCTCATTATGCGCTAATTGAATTGGGTGTAGTTTTATTATGAGTTCTACATTAGGATTTTTCTTAACTATATGATAGATTTTTTCAAGTATTTTTTCGTAGCAAATATGAAGCTCAGTATTATCTTCAGCAGAAATTTCTGTGATTGGTCTAGGTGCTAATAAAAGAGTTTTTTTTCCCGATTTAATTTGATTCTTGGAATTAAAAAATTTATCATGTTTTGGGCTACCAGTAACAAATATCTTATCTGACGATAAGTTTCTTTCATTAACTAAATATTTTTTTTGTGTTTCACCCCAAACTGCAATCTTATTTTTTACATTTGAATAACCACTTAGAAAATCAAATCTTGATGTTTCATGATTATAATCAGTGTAACCATGTTGGAGTAAAATTATTGGTATTTTTTTACTGTTAGAATCTATAATTGTCTTTTCTATCTCACCAATTTCGTTAAGAGTCACGATTGATTTTATATTCATTTCCTGTGTAATTTTTCTGGAAATTATAATTAATTTCATATATTCTGTTAATCTTTCATGAAGAATTTTTAAGATCTTTTTTCTAATTACGGACCAAATTGATTTATTGTTAAATGTAAATATTTCATAAAGGAGTTTATCATCAAAAATCTCTTCCAGATTTTTTGAAAAAACATGTTGTGAATTAGATATTATTTTATGCTCACTATTTGAGATTAATTTTTCATAATCAAGGATTTTGATATTAAATTTTCTTAGAACTTTACCGCCAGCTAGATCTTTAAAAGCTGGATTTCTAATATTACAACAAACTATATTGAAATTTTCATTTTTTGCTAAGTTTGAAAATAGCTCAGAATATTGTTCTGGGTTAAACTCTAGAAAAAGTATAGTTTCCTTTCTTGTATCGTCAGGATTAAACCACAAATTTAATGATGAACAAACAGTTTTTTCTACTAAATTTTTAATTTTTTGATATTTTTTGCGTGATATATTAAATGATAGTGGGATTTTTCCTATATTTTTTTTGATAGAAATTTTTTCCCATAGTGCTGAATCAGTATTTTCTTCTGGCCATGATTCAATCGTAACATCTAGATTTGTTTTGATTAATTCTAAAAATTCTACAAAACTAGTATTTGCAAAAATTTTTCCTGGTTTTTCTCTCTCAAAAATTTTTTTAATTATAACATAGTTTAAAAGAAATTTGACCATCAATGATTGAAATTCAATACTATCTAGTACACTTAGAATATTTATCCCTTGAAAATTAAATAACTTCATTAATTTTTCATGTTTAAACCAATCAATTGTTTTTACTGAAAAATCAAAAATCTCAAGACGCTCAGAATATTTTATAATTTTATCTGCAATTTCATGTGAAACATTATTTTTTGTTAGTATTTTATGTGATTGGATATTTAACGCAAAAATTTTTGTATTAACATCTCCCATTAGATTTTTTGGGATTTTTTTAAAATCTTCCTCATTATTGATTAAAACAACATTATTTACCAATTTATAAAATTCCTATTTTTAATTATTTAATTATACTATCCTAAAATATCATATCAACTCTGCTTTGGGGATAGGTATCAGAAATCTTCCTCCATTTTTTAGAAAATTTTTCTCATTCTTAATTATACTACTTTTATAATTCCAAGCAAGCATTAGAGCAATCATTTTAGAATGTATTTTTGGTTTTTTATTAGGACTTATGATTGGGATTTTTGTACCAGGAGTAAATTTTCCTTGTTTTAAAATTGTTGTATCAATAATAAAATCCAAAAGTTTGTTATCAATATCACAGTAATTCAATAGGACATTACCTTTTGCCGGTGCACCGTAACCAAAAATTAAATTATTTTCTTGTTTAAATTTTTCAATTTTCTTTTTTAATGATAATTTTAGATTTACGATTCTTTTTGAGAATTGCATAAATGTTTGTAATTTATTCAGACCATAATCTTTTTCCTGTTTTTTTAGATTTTTAACAGATTTACTAATTTTAAAAATATTTTTTTTAGACACAAACACCCTTATCGTTCCTCCGTGAACTTTTTGCCTTTCTATATTAAATATCTCAAGTTCATTTTTGTTTAACCATTTTGATAATGGTTGAATCAAGAAATATGAAACATGTTCGTGATAAATTGTATCAAATTCTAAATTTTTTATCATCTCTAATCCATATGGCACTTCAAACACAAAAACTCCATCATCGTTTAGTAATATCGATATTCCCTTGATGAAATTATTCAAATCATCAATATGACCTAACACATTATTTGCAATAACTAAATCAGCCTTTTGTTTATTTGAAATTTTTTTTGCAAGACTAAAACTGAAAAAAGTGTTTTTAGTTTTAATTTTTGCTTTTCTAGATATTCTTGCCAGATTTTTTGCAGGTTCTATTCCCATTACGTTAATACCGTATTTTGAAAATTTTGTTAATAATGTACCATCATTACTTCCTATTTCAACTACGAATGGATCTTTTTTACTTTTCAAAAATTTTCTGTAAACTGAATCAGCATATTTTTGAAAATGATCTATTATTGGTTTATTTGCACTTGTAAGATAGAGATAATGTGAAAATAGATATTTTTTATCAACTACATCTCTTATCTGTAGATGGCGACATTTCTTACATACGTATAATCTAAGTGGAAATCTCTTTTCAGGTTTTTTTAACTGATTTTTTGATAAAAATGCGTTTGATGGTGGCTGTTTACCCAAATCTAGCACAAGATTGAATTGGTCATATGAACACAATCTGCATTGTTTTCTGAATTTATAGATTGACATATTGGCTTTTTTCTCCTTAATGTATAATGATTACTCTACAATTCTTACCTTTTGATAAAACCCACTTAACTTTGTCAGGCGGATTAAAATTCTATCAAAATTTTTCAAATATTCTGATTCACCAGATTCAGGTGGTATGTACATATTACAACAAAAATTTTTCATAACTTCATTATCAGATACTTTTTTAATTCTTTGAATATGTTTTCTTTCTTTTCTTATTTGATTAAACGATTTTATTATACTTCCATAACTAGAAATTTTTTTCATGAGAATACCTTTTTTTGCAAAGAAACCAATCATAACAATTTCAAGTAATAATAACGATGGAAATAAACGAGTAATTGTTTGTAGAGAATAGTTTTTTAGTATTACGAACCATCTGTTACGCTCCAAGAGATAGAATTTCTTTCCTGTCCAGCCCCAACCAGCACTGCCATAATGATGAATAGTTGTTTGTGGAACATAGAATGATTTGTAACCACATAATCGAGCTCTCCATCCAAAATCTAGCTCTTCATGATAAGCAAAGAATTTTTTATCAAATAAACCAATTTCTTCAATTATTTTTCTTGGTAAAAACATACATGTTCCAGATGCATAACTTACTTCTTCAATTTTGTCATAATCTCCTTTATCAAATTCTCCTTTTCCTCTTGCAAATCCAAATCCAAATAAGTTTATCATATTTCCAGTTCCATCCAAGATTTTTGGATCAGTCATTTTTACAAATTTTGGTTGATAGAGAGCAATTCCATGTTTATTATATGCATCAAAGAAACCATTAGTCCAGTCTTTTGTAACTTTAACATCATTATTCATAAGAATAAGAAATTCCCCCGATGAATTTTTTATCCCGATATTAAGACCCTCAGGAACTCCCATGTTCTTCTCATTTAGTATAAATTTACAATCAGGAAAAACTATTGCAGCCTCTCTACCACTATTATCAGGCGATGCATTATCAACAACAATTAATTCATAATTTACCTTCGTTTCTGATTTTATTGAATTTATACAGTCTTCTAGAAAATCCTTACCATTGTAATTTAAAATGATTATTGAGGTTAGGTTCTTTTCCATAAATAAAAAATCAATTTTCTATCTAATAATTGATTACTAAACAATAATAACCAAATAAGATATTTTTTTTTCATTGAAGCCAAAAATTGAGGATTGTGGATTAGGTATTCAAAAAATAACTCCAATTTTGCATCATGATGAAAGAGGATTTTTAGGAGAAATTTTTAGGCAAGATTGGGATGAATTTTTACCCAAGTTTAGCCCAAAGCAAGTATTAATCTCTCAAAGTGAACCAGGTATTATCAGAGCATGGCACCGGCATATTAGAAATCAAATAGATCTTATCTTAGTACGTAAAGGAATTTTAAAAATATGTGTATATGATGGTGATAAAAATTCTAAATCATTTGGACAATTAGTGGAAATAATTTCAAACGCTGATAAGCCTGAATTAATTAAAATTCCAGGTAATCTATGGCATGGAACTAAAAACATAGGTAACGAAACATCTGAAATAATTTATTTGATAAATAATCTTTATGACTATAAAGATCCTGATGAAGAAAGACTAGAGTGGAATGATCCATCAATAGTTGATCCTAAAACACAAAAACCATTCAACTGGAATGTAGGAGCAGAACAATGAAATTACTTGTTACAGGTGGACTAGGGTTTATTGGTAGTAATTTCATTTTGCATACCATTAAACAACATCCTGAATATGAGATTACTAATGTAGATGCAGAACTCTTCGGTTCTAATCACAAAAATTTGGAAAAAATAGAGAATAGTGCAAATTACAAATTCATCAAAGGAAATATTACAAATAGAAATTTAATGGAAGAAATTATTCATAACTGTGATGTTGTGATTAATTTTGCTGCAGAATCATTTGTTGACAGAAGTATATTAGACGCAAATCCATTTTTAGTTTCAAATATACGTGGAACTTATACAATTCTTGACATTGTTAAAAACCAAGAGAAGAAATTAATCCATATTTCAACAGACGAAGTATTTGGTAGTTTAGAGAATGAGAATGCTGATGAAAATTTTAAATTTAATCCATCAAGTCCATATGCAGCAACAAAGGCTGCTGCTGAATTAATAATTAATTCCTATAACACTACTTTTGATACAGATTGCATAATTACTCGATGTACTAATAATTACGGACCAATGCAATTCCCTGAAAAATTAATTCCAAAAACAATAATTCTGGCTTCTCAACGGAAGAAAATACCTGTTTATGGAAATGGAAAAAATATACGTGATTGGCTGTTTGTGGTAGATCATTGTAAAGCAATTTTAAACATCTTGGAAAAAGGAAAATCTAAGGAATCTTACAATATTTCAGCTGATAATTATATTGACAATATTACAATTGTCGAAAAAATTCTCTCAAAAATGGATTGCTCATCTGATTTAATTGAATTTGTAGATGATAGACCTGGTCATGATCTTAGATATGGTCTCGATTCTTCAAAAATTAGAAATGAACTAAACTGGTCACAATCAGTTGATTTTGATTCTGGCCTGGAGGAAACGATTGACTGGTATTTGAAAAATAATGATTGGTGGAAGGAAATACCATCTGACATATTTGCATCAACACCATGGAAAAATTAGTTTTTATTTAATGAATATGTGATGAACAAATGAAAGGAATTATTTTACATGGGGGACATGGAACCCGTTTACGTCCATTAACACATACTGGACCTAAACAACTGCTTCCAATAGCAAATAAACCAATGTCTGAATATTGTTTAGAATCATTAAGAAATGCTGGAATAACTGAGATAGCTATTGTTATTGGTGGAGTTGGCGCAAATAAAGTTCATGATTATTATGAATCAGGAGAAAAATTTAATGTAAAAATTACTTACATTGAACAAGATTCACCAAAAGGAATCGCTCACGCAATTGGATTATGTAAAAATTTTATTGGAAACGAGAAATTTCTGGTTTTTTTAGGAGATAATATCATTCAAAAGGATATTAACGACTATGTTACAAAGTTTAAAAATTCAACTTCTGACGCCCAACTTTTACTCTGTGAAGTAGATAATCCCTCACAATTTGGTATAGCCGAAATAGAAAATGGAAAATTAAAAAAAATTACAGAAAAACCAAAAACTCCTCCAACAAATTTAGCAGTCACAGGAATCTATTTTCTCTCACCACTTATTTTTGATATAATTGAAAAACTTGAGCCATCTTGGAGAAATGAATTAGAAATTGCAGATGCACTACAAATGTTAATACAAAATGGAAAAAAAATTGATTATGATATCATTACAGATTTTTGGAAAGACACTGGAACCCCAGAAGACATTTTACTAGCAAATAAAACAATTTTAGAAAAAATAACATCAACAATAGATGGAAAAATTGAAAATCAAGACTATATTTCTGGAAATATTCTATTAGGAAAAAATTCAATCATTAAAAAAGATGTTAAAATTACTGGACCTGTAGTCATTGGAAAAAACTGCGTTATTGAAGATAATGCTAGAATCGGACCCTATACTAGTATTGGTGATAATTCACATTTATCAAAATGCAATATTGAAAATACAATTGTCATGTCTAACTGTATTGTTAAATCTAATATTATAATAAGAAATAGTATTATTTCATATAATTCAAGTATCTTACACCAAGATGGAAAAAATAAAGAAATGATTTTTCTTCTTGGTGAAGGAACAAAAATTATTTTTTAGTTCCATATTTTTTATAAGAAATGTTTAGATATATTTAGAAAATTATGAATTCATGTCTAATGTAATTGAATTAAAGTTACAAAAGATTCCTCAAAAACCAATAATAATTCTTTCCTGTATTGCAGTTATTGGATTAATTCTTAGATTATACACTTTTCCTTATGAAATTCCATTTAGATTAGATTTAATAGATAATTTTTCTTATGCAGTATTAACAAGTCAGCTTGGTGAATTTCCTAATGGATTTCAGTTAGCAAATAATGGTTGGCCAGGATTTGTTTCATTATTTTTTAGTTTTTTAAACCCAGAAAATTTTTTTGATTTTGTTCATCTACAACGTTTTTTGAGTATTACATTATCAATACTTACTATAATTCCAGTATATTTATTGCTAAGAAGATTTTTTGAAAAATTCTTAGCATATGTTGGTGCAGCATTATTTGTTTTTGACTATAGAATAATTATTGATTCTATCGCAGGATCTAATACCCCTTTATTCATATTTTTAATAACTTTTGGAATATTCTTATTTCTTAGTAAAAACACCAAAGTGATTTATTTATCGTTTGGAGTTATAGCATTTGCTTCTTTAATTAGATATGAAGGTCTTATTCTATTAATTCCGTTTTCTATAATGTTCTTTTTTAGATTACGTAAGCAAAAAAATGTAATTTTCAAGTATTTTTTGGCAATATCTATAGCTATTTTGATTTTATTACCTATGGCGTATCTAAGAATTGAAAAAACTGGCGAAGATGGATTAACCAGCCATCTTTTGGCAGGTGTCACATATGTTACTACAGATCTTAAAGTATCATCTCCAGAAGATATTCCAAGTGACGAACCATGGTTAAAACCAAATCAAGATAATGTTGGGCCGTTTATAATTTCTGGATTAACAGGTTTAATACAATATCTAACGTGGATTACTGTTCCAGTCTTTATGTTTTTCTTACCTGTTAGTATTTTTATGATTTTAAAAAATCATAGTTACAAAAAAATAGATAACAGAACATTATCAATTATAGTAATTGGATTTTTTATGTTACTTCCAGCATTTTACATGTATGGAAGGAATTTTGAAGAAGTGAAATATCTCTATTTTTTATTTCCAATTATTTGTTTATTTTGTATATATGCATTAAATATATTTAAAATCAAAAAACATTTTTTAATATTAACTATTTTAATTGCAGGAGTATTATTTTTAACGATAGGAGTTATACATTATCAAAATCTAAATTTAGATTATGAACATGAACGTGAGGCGTTTGAAATTTCAAGTTTTGTGGTAGATAATGTAACTGGAATTAATCGTTACTCTCCTGAAAGTCAATTTGTAAAACCTGCTGAAGTTTTTAAAAAATGGCCAAATATACCTGATACTCAGATTAACTCACCAAAAATTTTAAGAGACACAAAATTATTTTCATTAGTTGATTACAAATCAATTGAAAAATTTATTGAAGATTCAAAAGAACAGGGATTAAGCCATGTTTTTGTAGATGGTAGATCTAATCGTGGTATTATAGATAATGATCTTTTTTTTAATGAAAAAAATTATCCATATCTAATTAAAGAATTTGATTCAAAGGAATTTGGTTTAAAGTATCATGTAAAAATTTTTAGGATTGATTACAGTTTATTTGAAAATTCTGACACGTACTACTCAAAAGATCAACAAGTGTATATACCATAAAATTGGTTAAATTTCTAAATTGTCTAAAGTAATTTCAAAATCTATTTCAAAACGAAAAATTGCATTGTATCTA
>Ga0310344_10004771_pt1 | contig 10074 bp, 8 predicted proteins | sample HC15DNA20200_MG_FD_203801 | JGI IMG/M metagenome (GOLD analysis project Ga0310344, IMG submission 203801) | Marine microbial communities from station ALOHA, North Pacific Subtropical Gyre - HC15-DNA-20-200_MG | ecosystem: Environmental > Aquatic > Marine > Oceanic | place: Pacific Ocean: North...
GGGAAAGGTGCTCAAGACTTCGCTCGGGCACTCGGATTTGAGATCCATGACGATCTCAATACCGAGGAATCTCGAGCTCTGTGGCTTGAATGGAAACGTCGTGTTGACCCCAGTCATTGGCTTGATCCTGAGGATCGGGTCCGAAGAAGTCAGTCCCCAGAACAGAATGGTGATGACGTGGATCCTCCCACCTCTTATGGTCGTAGTATCCAAGATTTCTACCAGGCAGCGCTTGATGCAGGCCTATCTATGGTGGATGACAACCTTATCCCAGAGCACTCTTTTTGGGGGACAACGAGTCTTGAAGGTCTGTCAGCAAATGGGGAGATATGTGGAGTAACAACAACAAGTGGATTGTCCTGGAAAATTCCAGGGCGCGCAGGAGACTCACCGATCCTAGGAGCCGGCCAGTATGTGGATAACGAGGTAGGAGCTTGCGGTTCGACAGGCCGTGGGGAGGCTAATCTCTACAACTGCGCCTCATTCCTGATTGTCGAACTTATGCGGCAAGGGATGGCTCCAAAGGATGCTGGAATGGCTGCTCTCACCCGTATAAGAGACAACACAATCGAGTCGCGACTACTCAATACTCGGGGTTTGCCGAATTTTGACCTGCGGTTTTTCATTCTTAATAAGGCAGGTGACTATGCAGGTGTAGCAATGTACGGCAGTTCGGAATCTACATTCGCAGTCTGCGATGAGAATGGAGCAAGAGAAGAGCCCCTGGAAGGACTACTGGAAGGACCCGCTAGAGACTGAAAATTATCCCCGGCGGACTTGGGAAAGCGGTCTATACCGTTAAGGGTATAGACCGCCAATCCCTGTTTTTTTAATAACTAAAATTCGGGCAGAAGCATCATCGCTATAATCCAGACAACGAAAAGCCCTAACCCCAACCATAGCACATACCGAATCAGGGTAAGATCAAGGGCAATTTCATCTTCGAGCATCGGATCACCGATGTCAGGTACATCCAGATCCACTGTAGACACGGGCTCATCTCCTATAGTCCAGTGTCACCTATATTTCTTTCGCTAGGCCATAGTAAACCACAGCAAGACGTTCATGGCAAGCTCTTGGATGCACTTGCCGGGATACGCTCTCCTCTCTACGCTCCGACCTTAAGCTATAAGTCCGTCGCAAGTATACCTATTGGAGTCAAACCCATGCAGCCTTATAGAGTCAGACTTACGCTCTCTATGTTTCTCTTATTCATCTCCCCAGGATCTGGGGCAAAACAGGATTTAATCGCCCAGAGCCTAGATGAGACACTCCTGAGCAATCTCGAGTACCGGGAGATCGGACCAACTCGACAAAGTGGGCGTTTCGTGGATATCGCAGTGCCGACTCAACGACCCTACACTTTTTATATAGCTACTGCCTCTGGAGGACTCTGGAAAACCGAAAATAATGGAATCACATTCGATATCTTGTTTACACAGCAAGATATATTCTCAATCGGTGCAATCGCTGTAGCACCGTCCGACCCGGATATTCTGTATCTCGGCTCCGGAGAAGCAAATAACTCAAGAAGTAGTTACTGGGGTGATGGTGTGTATAAGTCAACCAATGCGGGCGAATCTTGGGCACATCTGGGACTACCGGAATCCCATCACATTGGTCGCATAGTAATTCATCCATCTAATCCGGACATCGTCTATGTTGCCGCCCTGGGTCACCTTTATTCAGAGAACGAGGACCGCGGCCTATACAAAACAACTGATGGAGGAAACAGTTGGGCCAGAGTTCTTGGGCCAGAGGTAGAAAGTCGCCGAATTGGAGTCGTGGACCTGGTCATGGACCCGACAGACCCGGAAACCTTATATGCAACGACATACGACAAAGTGCGTCTTCCATTCACGTTTGATCTCGGCGGCCCTGGAAGCCGTCTCTATAAGAGCACAAACGGTGGAGACAGTTGGATACAGCTAGGAGCCGGACTCCCCGAAGGTATGCTTGGACGAATCGGTGTCGATATTTACGAACGCGACCCTAGCATACTCTATGTAACAGTTGAGAACGCAAATAAAAACGACATGTCCGACGAGGAACGACGAGAGGAACTACGTAATCACGAGTCCAGCCGCGGCATGATCGGGGGAGAGGTTTATCGGTCTGATGATGCTGGGGTCACCTGGGAGAAAGTAAGCCCTGATGGGGAATCAATAGGTGGTGGCCCAGCCTACTACTATGGACAAATCATCATAGATCCCAATGACCCGGACATCGTCCACGTACTATCTGCTAGATCTTGGGGTACCAGCAATGGTGGAGAGACGTGGGAAAGTCAGCCACTCGGCTTCGGCGGTGACGACCATGCTCTTTGGATAAATCCTGACAACTCAAATCATATGATCCTTGGCTATGATCATGGAATGGGTATCACCTATGATAGCGGAGAGAACTGGTACCATCCGGATTTTCAGTCTTTAGCCCAATTTTATGCGGTCGGTATAGACATGTCTTACCCGTACCGCGTAGCCGGTGGCTTACAGGACAATGGCTCACAAATGGCCTATAGTACTAACCCCTCTGGAGGACCAATTTACTTTGAAATGTGGGACCGAGTGGGTGGTGGTGACGGCATGTACAATGAGTTCGATACCTGCAATAACCGTTTTCTGTATAATGAGTCTCAGTTTGGGCCGATCAGCCGACTCGACTTATGGACCGGAGACCGTAAGGGCATCCGTTACGACAATGCTGAAATGCGCTACAACTGGAACGCTCCTATAGTCGTCTCTGCCCACGACTGCGACGTCATATATCATGCTGGTAACAAGGTTATGCGATCACCCTTCCGTGGTGAAAGTTGGGAGGTAATAAGCGAGGATCTAACGAAGGCTGATCCTGCGACTCTAACCACAGGAAAGGGAGGGGATGGTAATATCCAATACGCTACAATTACGTCACTTGATGAATCTCCGCTAAAAGCTGGACTACTCTGGGTTGGTACGGATGACGGCAATGTTCAAGTGACTCAAAATGACGGACAAACTTGGGCACTCATAAACGATAACATTCCGAATAACCCTGAGTATTGGGTGAGCCGGGTTGAAGCTTCCCATCATCAGCTTGGTACAGCCTATGTGTCTTATACAGGCTACCGCAGGGATGATTTCCGCCCCTTTGTATATAAAACAACCGACTTCGGCGAGTCATGGACAGATATCTCGTCTAATCTACCAGCAGGACCAATAAACGTAATCCGGGAACACCATACGAATCCCGACCTCTTGTTCGTGGGCACAGAATTTCAGGTGTGGGTCTCAATCGATGGTGGGGGGAATTGGACAAGCATGAAGCTGGATATGCCAACCTCACCTGTACATGACATGAAGATTCACTCAAGAGAAAATGACTTAATCGTTGCAACCCATGGGCGTGGAATCTATATCGCTGATATCAGCACGCTTGCAGAGCTCACACCAGAAGTACTCAGTAAAGATTCCCATTTTTTCGAGCCAGAACCTAGGGTCCGATGGATTAATGCTGACCTAACAAACTACTCTTCTTCGAATTTCGACGGTGAGAGCGAGCCCGACGGGGTCACCATGTATTACTATCTCTCAGAACAAGCATCTGACTCTGTAACCTTTAGCGTATACCAAAACTCGCTCGCTATAGCTGAAATCAAAGGTCCGGCCCAGCCAGGCATCCATCATGTCCTGTGGAATATGGAGAAACAGATTGAGAGGAGTGCAGCAGAACAAGAACAACTCCGAGAGAGTGGTGGCGGAGGTGGGCGTGGTGGTCGACGCGGCGGACCGCCACGGGACAACATCCGTTACGCATATAGCTCGGCACCCGATGGCCAATATTCAGTCACAATGTCTGTAGATGGCCAGCAACAGGAGCATAAGATTACAATCCTGAAGGATGAGTGGTGGATGGACCGGAGATAGAACCGATCTTGCCCACCCGCTCTGACCACAGTCAACTTTAGCCTATAACCGAATACTAAAGAGGTGCCTTATGCAGGCCATCCGACCCATCAGCCTAGTGCTAACCACTGCTGTCTTAAGCATAAGCCTTACAATTCCCGTGGTAGCTCAAAGTGTCCCTTGGAATCCGCTGAAGCGGGGTAGCGACAATATGGAAGTGCTCGGGCACCTCCCACTTGGCCCACGGCTATCTGTTGCTGATATGGATGTAGAACAAGAAATGCACCGACCCTTCGCGTACGTCGCGCGAATGGTTTACGGCTTTGAGGGCCCGAGAGGCACTGACATCATCAGCATTGAGGATCCGGAAAGACCCAAGCTTCTTTATCAGTGGAGAATTGAGAACCAGGATCTACATCAAGGTACAGGTGGCATGGATGTAAAGCACTTTAAGTGGAATGACCGCTACTACTTGGTGCAATCTCTTCAGTTCGGAGAAGGGGGCCCGAACCGTGATCTCGGAGCTGTTATCCTTGATGTGACTGGCCTACCTGATCCTTCGACCGTTCGCGAAGTCGCGCGTGTTCGTGAACCAGAGATGCCAGGTGGATTTCACAACATTTTCATTTATAAGCACTCGAATGGCCGAGTCTATTTGTTCACGACCGCACGAGCTCCAGGGGCACTTATTTATGATCTAGGAATGGTAGTAGATGGTGACCTGGAAAACGCGCGCGTTGGTATGGTTCCAGTGCCGGAAAGTGCTTTAGGGAGTGGAGGGGGCCGGGGATACCACGACTTCTATGTGGGATATCATCCGGACACTGGAGAAGATCGATTTTATGGTGGAGGGACCGGAGGGTATTACATCTATGATGTTTCAAATCTGCAGGACCCCCAACTCCGCATCACTCTGACCGGCATAAGTGGTATCCAGTATGGTCATACCTTCACACCAAGCGCCGACGGTCGTTACGTGATCGCAGAAAGCGAATACCAGTATGCTCCGCTTAGAATCTTCGATCTGCAACCGGCACTTGAAGGTGAGGTCACAAATATCAGATCTCCTATCTCGGCTTTCACGGCCGATTGGCGCCACCTAGTACACAACCACGAGGTTCGGTGGCCGTATGTGTTTGTTTCAGGATATCTAGATGGTCTTCAGATTTTCAACCTTCAAGATCCTGCGAACCCCGTCACCGTTGGCTACTACGATACATATATCGGAGCACCCAGCACTGACCGGCCAGCAATGTTTAACGGTGCGTTCGGTGTGGACGTGCGCAATGAAGACGGACTCATAGTAATCAGCGATATGTCAACTGGTTTTTGGACCTTTACCATGGACGGGTTCCAGGGCTGGAATGGTGAACATTGGGGATATCCAAATATATCGTCAGCGCAGGATTGGGATCGTCCAGTAGTGACTCGCCCTATCAGCGACCACTAGCAAACGTTTAAGGGTAAAAACCAGGTAGGTAGACTGAATGCTCTATAGGAAAATGGCAGGGCAAATAACTTTGATCTTATTAGTCCTGCTACCGGCAGCTTCATCCCGGATTAACGCCGCGGACACCCAGCCCTGTCGCGTACAGGGGCCAGACTACTATTCGGTTGAACTGGTCACAACCAAGAACATCCCAGGAACTGGCCTAGCTAGAGGAAAGGCTGATCTTTCTGTGCCTGGCAACTCACCATTTTCTGTGTCCATTTTATCAGATGGCAGCTATGAATACTCCATCCATATCTCGCTTGAGCGCATGAAAACTCCAACTCAAGGTCGACTTGTGGCGTGGGTTACGACAAGAGAAGTGGATGAGGTTAGACGCCTAGGCACACTAGACGAGAACCTTCAAGTTTCAGGTAAAGTTGCGTGGAATAAATTCTTAGTAGTGATAACTCTGGAGCCGAATCAGAACCATGAGCAATCGATGTGGACCGGGCCAATCGTGTTCCGCGGAATGTCCCGTAGCGGCATGATGCATACCATGGTAGGCCATGGTGCGCTGCAGCAAGAAAATTGTGCCGCCTACGGTTACGGAAGCTAAAGCCTCCGGCGCGCTCAAAGTTCTTGGCCTCATAGTCCTTATCCGTGCCAAGGACAAGAAATATGATCCAGACTTTTCAGCCCTGATGATGATAATCGCTAGATGTTACCTAGCATTAGTGATGGCTGTAGTTATGGCTAGCCCACTCCATGGGCAATCCGAAATGTCAGGAATGAATATGAGTATGTCGGGTGGGTGGAGAATGGTACCGATGGACCCGAACATGATCATGCTTCCGGGCCTAACCGGAGCCGTACCGGTAGTAGGGGCGTTCCTTCCGGCTCAAGGCATGGATCCTTCAAGGTTCCCCAAAGCAGAGCCATCCCAAGTCATTGAGATGATCGATGGAGATACGCTAGATATCGAAGTGTCAATCGTGCGCCGCACCCTTAATGGCCAAGAAATGGTGATGTTCGGGTACAACCGACAGTACCCGGGGCCATTAATTAAAGCTCCAAAAGACGCCACGCTTATCGTGCGAGTCCGAAATGAAATTGAATTACCAACAACAATTCATTGGCATGGTGTACGTCTAAATAATGAGTTTGATGGGGTCCCGGGAGTAACGCAGGAAGCGATAGAGCGTGGTGAGAGTTTTGTTTATCAAGTCTACGTCCCTGATGCTGGGATGTTTTGGTATCATCCGCATGCGCGAGAGGACGTGCAACAAGACTTAGGGCTTTTCGGAAATCTGTTGGTGACCTCACCGAACCCTGACTACTACAGCCCAGTTCATAGGGAGGAGGTCTTGATCCTAGATGACATCCTTATGGATGAGCATGGTCTACTACCCTGGGGTGAGAGCGCACCCACGCACGCACTCATGGGGCGTTTTGGGAATGTGATGATGGTTAATGGCGAGACAAATCATCGGTTATCTGTGAAGCAGGGCGAGGTCGTCCGATTCTTTCTCACGAATGTAGCAAATTCCAGAACATTTAATGTTACATTCGGTGCGGCGCAGGTAAAACTCATCGCGTCTGATGTCGGACGTTTCGAGCGAGAAGCGTGGGTAGAATCAGTTGTGATCGCGCCTGCCGAACGATATGTGGTCGACGTTAAATTCGATGATCCAGGAACCACCTTGATTGCCAATAGTATTCAGGCGATCAATCACTTTCGAGGTGAGTTCTACCCCCATACGGATACCCTGTCGATCGTGACCGTTTCCACCGAAATGGCTGAGTCCGGTATCTCCGACAACTTCGAGTCTCTCAGAAATCATGATGAAATATCAGCAGAGCTAGAGCCATATCGTCCTCATTTGGATCGTGAACCGGACTACGAGCTAGAGACAACCCTACATGTCAAGGATCTCCCTCAATCCATCGTACTTTCGATGGAAGCTGACACACTTTTCTTCCCTCCCATGGAGTGGAATGACGCAATGCCAGTGATGAACTGGCTTTCTACCGGAGATCAAGTAACCTGGGTTCTTAAAGATCGAGATACAGGCGCGGAAAATGCTGACATCGATTGGAATTTTCAGGTAGGAGATCTGGTCAAAATACGAATTTTCAATTCACCTGATTCATTCCATCCGATGAACCATCCGATTCATGTACACGGCCAACGCTTTCTCGTCACGTCGATAGACAGTGCGAAAAATCAGAATCTTGTCTGGAAAGATACTGCAATCGTGCCAGTAGGCTCTTCGATGGATCTGCTTGTTGAAATGTCGAATCCCGGTGAATGGATGCTACACTGCCACATCGCTGAACACCTTAGTGCAGGCATGATGTTTAGCTTCACCGTACAGGAACGGTGATCTCTTGCGAACCCTCGTCAAATTTGTGGTGGGTGCGGTACTAATCTTGAGTTCTGGTACCATTATCGTGGTCGGGGGCAAACGCATTATTGAACAGGAACGCATGGCTAAAGAGGTGGACCGTATTCGTGAAGGCTTATACAGGGCTCGTGCAACGGCCGAGCGATGCCAGCAATCGATTGCTGCTGGTGAAACTGAGCTTGTGGATCTTGGAGCCCGGCTCGATTCACTCAGAGCCCGGGTCGATAGCTTTGAGGCGCTCGATATACGAGGAGTGCCCCAGGATCGTTATGAGACGTACCTGGGGACCTTTAACATGTACAATGATACTGCAAGCACATGGGAAGAACGGGAGCGCCAACTGCGTGTAGCCGAAGCTTCGTGCCGCAGTGTTATCCTAGAACACAATGCGCTCAGTGACTCTCTACAAGCACTCTTTTCCCAGCTCGGTGTGGACTAAGGATCCTCAGAGAAAGCTGAATCAAAAGCTGTATCAGATCTTGGAAACTCTAGGGCCCGCACAAAGTTGCATGCTTCGGCGGCACCATGTTCGCGTTCCATTTCCGAATCTTCCCATTCCACTGAAAGTGGACCCTCATAGCCAACTCGGTTCAGAGCTCTGAGAACCTCTTCGAAGGGGACGTAGCCCCTTCCTAAAGAACGAAAATCCCAATAACGGTCAGGATTACCAAAGGGCAGATGGCCGCCAAAAACTCCTGAAGATGTAGGGTGGTCAGACCACCAGACATCCTTCATGTGAGCGTGATAGATCCTTGATCCGAAACGAAGTATGAAATCGACGCAATCAACTCCCTGATACGCAAGGTGACTCGGATCGTAATTGAACCCGAACGCCGGACGATTTTCTAGCGCCTCTAGTGCCCTCTCAGCGGTCGTGATATCAAATGCTATCTCAGTCGGGTGTACTTCAAGACCGAAGCGAACTTCCACTTCATCGAAAACATCCAGAATCGGGTTCCATCGGTCCGCAAAATCAGAGAAGCCCGCGTCGATCATTCCATCCGAGACAGGAGGAAACGAGTATAGAAGGTGCCAGATGGAGCTGCCCGTGAATCCGTTGACCACCCCTATCCCAAGGTTTGCAGCAGCCCTGGCGGTGAGTTTCATCTCTTCTGCTGCACGTGCACGGACACCATCGGGATCGCCATCACCCCATACCCGTGAAGGCAGAATCGCTTCATGGCGTTCATCTATATGGTCACAAACAGCCTGGCCTACCAAATGATTGCTTATGGCCCAAAGATCCAGCCCATGAGACTGAAGCATTTCTCTTCGAGCAACGCAATAGTCTGGATCTTCCGCCGCACGCAAAACATCTAAATGGTCTCCCCAACAGGCGAGCTCTAGACCATCGTAGCCCCACGCTGCTGCTTTCTCAGCAAGCTCTGTAAGCGGCAGGTCAGCCCATTGGCCAGTGAATAGAGTAACAGGTCGACTCACGTATCTCCTCTGATGTAGGACACAACATGTTTTTTAGATTGTTGCATTAGAATGGCTTATGAGGTTAACCGGGTCTCCATCGGCGCGCTGACCCACACCTACCAAGGTTGCCATTCTCCCTCGGCCATTACTTCTAAAAACGACAAAGGGATCCCGATAGCCACACCAAGTCCAGCCACGAGGGGCCAAGAGATTGAACATGATAGGTCTGTGGGAATTGGAAGCCATCCTCCATCCTTGCCGTATGATCCAGAGGATTTACATGTTCTGGCTACCTCAATCAGCCAAACCACACTGGCTACACCAACGGTGCTAGCCAAAATGGTTTTAACATGGTCCACAACGAAATATTCTGTATTTATCAACTCGTCTTTAGCTACGATGATCCCATCTTCTGTCTCCAACTGCAGGCCTGAGGTGAGTACACCTTCGATTTTCAGTCTACCTGCCTGGCTCACCCCTGTTGACGTTGGAAACAATTTAGAATTAATACTAGCTGGAATAAGCTCTCCTCGTGCTTTTTGACCTACCTCTTGGCCGGCCGATGGAGTAGCCAATATGAGTAGTAACGCGAGCCCCTTACCCAAGTATCTCATATCCCCTCCCTCTCATTCAGCATGCACGATGAATCCAGGAGGTGAATACAATGCATCAACCCAAGCACCTAGACGGTAGCTCTCTAGTGCTTTGTGGATAAAGTAAACCCCATGTGCGCCATCCTGGACTGTTGGAAAATCGTCCGCAAATGTGCGAGATATGCCATCACTGCTCACGCTACTAGCGACATTTCTGTAGATATTCGCGAAAGCCTCTATCAAGCCTTCCGGATGGCCGCCCGGGAGCCGGGTATGTGCTTGCGCTCGTTCTGACGCAGCACCCGCAGCCCTGTAAATAATCCTCTCTGATCCATCTG
>Ga0310344_10004772_pt1 | contig 10074 bp, 7 predicted proteins | sample HC15DNA20200_MG_FD_203801 | JGI IMG/M metagenome (GOLD analysis project Ga0310344, IMG submission 203801) | Marine microbial communities from station ALOHA, North Pacific Subtropical Gyre - HC15-DNA-20-200_MG | ecosystem: Environmental > Aquatic > Marine > Oceanic | place: Pacific Ocean: North...
CGGGATCAAACCTCTCTACTATGCGCAGACCTCAGACGGTCTGGTCTTCGGGTCAGAAATCAAGGCCATCCTCGAGCAGCCTGCCGTCTCGCGAGAGCTCGACCTCATCGCTTTGGATCAGTATCTGTCGCTCAAATACATTCCTGCTCCCCGCACCATCTATCGAGATATCGCGAAGCTTCCCGGCGGCCACCTGCTCCGCTGGGATGGCAATACGACCGACGTAGCGACCTATTGGAAACTGTCTTTCGCACATAAGGACAAGAGGTCTTTAAACGAACTCGCCGAGGATCTACGCGACCGACTCGAAGCAGCTGTTGAGAGCCAGATGGTTTCCGACGTCCCGCTCGGAGCGCTCCTGAGCGGAGGTGTAGACTCGAGCCTCATTGTCGCGATGATGTCGAGACACGCACGCGGACGAGTAAAAACCTTTTCCATCGGCTTCAAAGAAAAGTCATACAATGAACTCGACCACGCACGATTGGTGGCCAACCACTTCTGCACTGATCACCACGAGCTCGTCGTGCGCCCGGATGCCTCCAACTTGTTCGAACGCGTGTCACGACAGTTTGATGAGCCTTTTGGCGATGCATCAGCTATCCCCACATACCTGGTTTCTTCCCTCGCGCGGGAGCACGTCACGGTCGCCCTTTCTGGTACCGGTGCCGACGAACTGTTCGCTGGATATGAACGTTATTGGGGGCCTAAACTATCCGCGGCTGTCAGACCCGTACCGCGTCAAATTCTCGCAGGCCTGACCCGAGTTCTTGGACAGCTGCCGACCGGACACGCCAAGCGCAGCTACATACACCGGGCACAACGTTTCCTTAGAGGTACACATGCTTCGCCCATAGACCGCCATCTCGACGTGATCAGCCTGTTCGGCAAGTCCGAGCGAGATGCGCTGTATGCAGACGGATTCCGCGAAGCCTTGGGATCCAAATCCTCCGATCCCTTGGTGGATCGGTATATCGCCTCAGATGCCTCCAACGAGCTTGAGCGTCTGCTTGACGTCGACACAGCTACGTTGTTGGCCGAGGACTATCTCACCAAAGACGACCGGATGAGCATGGCCGCATCCTTGGAGCTCCGTGTTCCATTCCTGGATCATTCACTCGTGGAATTCGCTGCCGCGTGCCCCTCAGAAGTCAAGTTGTCGGGCTTCACCACAAAACGCGTGCTCAAGAAGGCAGCGCAGGGAATCCTGCCCGATTGCATTCTAAAGCGGCCCAAGCACGGGTTTGAGCTTCCTCTGGCCGAGTGGCTGGCCAACGACCTCTCGACGAAGATTGACGAACTGCTTCTAAGCGAACGTGCTGAGATCAGAGACTATCTGAACCTGGACGTAGTAAAGGGTTATGTGGATCGACACCGAGCAGGTTTTCGAAATCACACACGAGAAATCTGGGGTCTCATGAACCTTGAAATGTGGCTGCAGAACCGGTCGGCAGAACCGCTTCGCCGCCACCCGCCTCCCGTAGGAAACTGATCGAGGTGGCTACTTCCATGCCTCGGCACGACGGCGCGAACACTCGTTATGTCATCCTCATCGGGATCGCGGCACTTCTGGTGCGTCTATCATTCTCCGCCGGCGTACCACCCGATTGGGAATGGGGCGATGCAGGATTCTACGATCAAATCGCCCTGAACCTGCTCGCAGGCAATGGGTTCAGCGTCGATGGCGTGGAACCCACCCGTATCCGACCACCGACCTACCCCGTATTTCTCGCGGCCATCTATGGCGTGGTCGGCCGCAACCTCAACGCGGTCGTCTTTGTGCAGTCTCTGCTCGGAGCGATCACCTGTATACTGATCCACTGGATCGCCCTCCACCTCTTCGGTCGCAGGGCCGGGTGGGTCGCAGCAGTCATCGCCGTCTGCTACCCCGCGCTGATCTACTACGATACCCGCATCCTCCGTGAGGGACCAACCGCCTTCCTCATAGCGCTCACGTTCTGGATCGCACTCAAAGGAAAACGCGGCGAGTGGACGAGCGCTAGAGCTCCTTTTATCACCGGCATCGTGCTGGCCGTCGTCAGCATGTGTCGTATTGAATCAGTTGTCCTCTTTGCACCGGCCACGTTCCTTTTGGCAGGGAACGACCTCGATCTGAAGACTCTGGTGCGGCGAGCCGGTCTCGTCCTCGTCCCAATCCTGCTCGTGTGGATTCCCTGGACAGCACGGAATTACAACACGTTCGGAACACTCTCACCAGTCACATCAGGAGTGGCCAGTGCCATGTGGTTCGGTAGTCGGTGGGCGGCATCCGGTGCCGATGACCAGACCCCGGAAGCACGAGCCGCACTCAAAGCCGAAACCCGGCAGGTTTACGATCGAACTGGGGAAGCGGGGGTTGAGCGCGCATTTTTCGCCTTGCTCCTCGACGACATCCTCGACAGGCCAGGTTGGTGGGCAACGATGGTCGGAGAGAAAGCCATCCTTTTCTGGAAGAATGCCAACGGCGTCAAACGAACCCTCCCTAAAATCCATCCCATACTCCCAATCGCACTGAATACCTACTACTACGCGCTCCTTCTCCTCGCTCTCTTCGCCGCCATACGAAACCGAAACAATAAGACGGTACGGATTTTCGCTGGAACCATCGTCCTCTACACCGCGATGTACGCCCTACTCCACGTCCGCAATCGCTACCGCGTTCCACTGCTGCCCATCGTCTTTGTCCTCACAAGCGGTGGGGCAGTCACTCTCTTCGACCTCCTGAAGCACACCTACCAGACTCGATTCAACCCCTCCTGATAAGAAGAAACCCCTCAACTCTTTCCTATTCCTGCCGATTCAAGGAATAGGGCATTCCATTCGACCGACCTACGGCACAGCTTTTGCGATTTACTGTGACGGGAAGGCCAACGGTCCTTCGCCTGGATCCCACCCACCCCGCTACAGTTGAAGTAAACTCCTGTTATTAACTCGAATAAGAACATCACTCGAAAACCGTCAGAGTGTGTATCGTGAGGCCGTTCCGGCAGATTCTTCCGTCTCTCGGAGGATGCATTGCCTGGATTTCCCGGCCCCACACCCACATCTGTCTCCGATTCCTGCCGATTCAAAGAGTAGGGCATCCCGTTCGCCTGAACCGCGGCACACCGTTTGCGGTCAACAGCTGCAGGAAGGCGAATCAGTTCTTCGCCCCGGTCTTACCCACCCCATCATAAAATTCTCAACTTGTTTTAATACAAATATTTAAGCCATATCCATAGTCACATCCCGGAAAGGAACACGTGTACATCATGCCGGAAACCTTTTCCTCTATAACACTTGATGAGGCAGCTCCTGGCGCCCGGGATTCATCCTTTTACGACACAGAGTGGGCAGACCAGTGGCAGGACATGAAAGCCTACAGTCCGGTCGCAAGACATACGCGCAGGTTAATCCTGAAAGCGCTGAATCGAATTCCTCACGATTCCCTGATCGATATCGGATGTGGAATAGGCTCGTTGCTCCAGGGCCTCGTAGACCTCGACCGTCCAGTCAGGTATGCGGGCGTCGACTTCTCAGAGAAGGCGGTTCGCATCGCAGCCAGACGTCTCAACGCACAGTTTACTCGACTGGATGTCGAACGCGAATGGCTCGATGAAACTTTCGATATCGGCGTCTGCTCCGAAGTGCTCGAGCATCTCGAGGACGACAGCACAGCCATCGTGAACATCGCCAAGATGTGCCGAAACGTCGTCATCACCGTTCCCAGTGGACCACTCACACCCGCATCGATCGAGATGGGGCACGTACGCCACTACACGAAGACCGATCTGACCGGAAAAATCGAAGCAGCAGGTCTGCGTGTCCTCTCGATTCGGGCGTGGGGCACACCCTTCCACGACCCCCTTTATGCGTGGCTCCGAAGCCAATCACCCGACGGCGCGACGACAGGGACCTACGGCCCCCTTCGCAGAGCCCTGTCAGCGATTCTCTACCTCCTCTTTCACCTGAACGTCATCGACCGCGGACACAAGCTGATTGCCGTGGCCGAACGTATTCCCGGGAGAAGCTACTGATGGTCGTTCTCGGAATAACCGCCCAACACGACGCTGGTGCTGCCCTGATCGTCAACGGGCGCCTCGTATCTGCCGTAAACGAAGAACGGATGAATCGCCAGAAGGTTTATTGGGGATGGCCCGAGCTCTCGATCCGCGAAGTTCTGCGAATCGCAGGTATCGCAGCAGCCGATGTCGATGTCGTTGCGGTCGCAAACACGACCAACAGTGGTTACAAGGCCGAGCAGTGGAAGGGGCTCTATCCGAACGATCTCAAACGCAAAACACTGATTGGCCTGTCCCGAATGGGCGTTGCCGGCTGGATCGGCGGCACGCAGACTGGAGTCGGAGCCTATCGGGCCCTGCAGGGCAGATCAGCGCGACCGCTCCACACCGTTCGCACCAGGAAAGCGCTCCGCGTCCTCGGGGTCACTGCCCCCATGAGCTATGTCGATCACCACGCCTCTCATCTCGCCTCGGCCTACTACACCTCGCCATGGAATGAGTGCCTGAGCATCTCGATTGACGGTGTGGGTGATGGCTATTGCTCGCGGATCGCCGTTTGTCGAGATGGGAAAATGGACCTCGTCCACAGCATCCCATTCTACCACACACCCGGGCAATACTATGGGTTCGTGACAGGTTGGGCCGGATTCACACCCGGCAAACACGAGGGCAAGATCACGGGTCTTGCCGCCTACGGAGACCCTGACCCCGCCCGTCACATCTTCGCCGAGCGTATCACCTATTCCGAGCAGGACTTCGCCTTCGTGAACAAGGGAATGTGGGGCTGGGCGGAATACGAGCGGCTTTGTCGCGAGATGTATCGCTTCCCCACGGAAGACGTGGCTGCTGCGGTTCAGGCTCACCTCGAAGAGCTTGTTGTCCGGTACGTCAGGCAAGCGGTTGCCATCTACGGACAGAACCGTGTCGCCCTATCTGGCGGAATCTTCGCGAACGTAAAACTGAACCAGAGAATCCAGGAGATCGCAGGTGTAAGGGAGATCTACGTCCACCCAAACATGGGCGATGGCGGATTGGGCGTAGGTGCAGCCTATGTGGAAGCCTCTCGACACTCTCAAGTGTCGCCTACGCCTCTCAACGATGTCTACATCGGAACGAACTTGGAGGATCGGGACATTTCCAAAGCCCTCATTGCGCGAGGCTACGAAACGGCCCCCTGTCCCGACGTTGAAATACGAATCGCCGAATTGCTGGCCGAAGGCCTTGTGGTTGCCAGAGCTACAGGGTCCATGGAATACGGACCCCGAGCCCTCGGAAACCGGTCCATTCTCTACACCGCCACGGACCCCGGTGTCAACAGTTGGCTGAACGAGCGACTGAATCGGACCGAGTTCATGCCCTTCGCGCCGGTCATTCTCGCCGATCGGGCGGGTGCCTACTACCGGGGCTACCCGGCTTCAGACTACACCGCCCAGTTCATGACGCTCACCTACAACGTCACTGAACGCTGCCGTCAAGAGGCCCCCGCAGTAACACACGTGGACGGGACCGCCCGGCCTCAGGTCGTCACACGCGATTCCAATCCCTCACTCTACAGAATTCTGGAAGCCTACGAACGGTTGACCGGCTACCCGCAGGTCATCAACACGAGCTTCAACATGCACGAGGAGCCAATCGTCCGAACGGCCGATGATGCCATCAGAGCATTTGAGCAAGGCCGTTTGGATGTTCTGGCCCTCGGTGATCATCTCGTCTACAACCCCACGTGCGTCCCTTCGAACAACGGAGTCAGAATGGCCTCGACGGGGCTTGCCTGAGAGAACATCGACGGGTCACCACGAACGCACGTGGCCCTTTACGGTACAGGAGAACAGAAGATGGATCTGCACACGCGCCATGAGAATACGCTCGTAGGTCTGGAGCAGGAGGATCCGAACGATCTCGGCCTGATCAGCGTCGTCATTCCGGCCTACAACGAAGAAGACGGTATCATCGATTCTGTCACCTGGGTCCAGGACGTCATGGAAAAGTCGAAATACGACTACGAGGTCATTGTCGTCGACGACGGATCGACGGACAAGACTTCTGAGCGGGTGCGCACGACCGGCGCTCGGGTCGTGCGCCACGGCACGAATCAGGGGTATGGCGCCGGTCTGAAGACGGGTATTCGGTCCGCTAAGGGAGACTGGATCGTCATCACGGACGCGGACAGCACCTACCCCGCCGACCGGATTCCCGATCTACTGCGTCACGCCAGCGACCACGACATGGTCGTCGGTGCCCGAGTCGGCAGCGCTGCGAAGATTCCGCTCATTCGGCGACCGGCGAAGTGGGCGCTCGCCCAGCTGGCCAACTACCTCGCTGAAACCAAGATCCCCGACTACAACTCGGGACTCCGGGTTTTCCGCAAGAGTCTGGCGGAACGCTTCTTCAAAATTCTCCCCCGGGGCTTCTCCTTCACGACAACGATTACCCTGTCGTCCCTGACGAACGGCTTCCGGGTGAAGTACATCCCGATAGAGTATTTCGTACGGACAGGAAAATCGAAGATCCGGCCCATCAAGGACACGTACAACTTCGCCATGCTCATCGTCCGAACGACCGTCTATTTCAATCCGTTGAGGGTCTTCATGCCGCTCAGCGCCGCCCTGTTCACTTCGGGGATCGCAAAGATGGGCCACGAGATTATCTACACCGGTGGCCTGGCTGAGGCATCGATCTTCCTCCTCCTGGGTTCGTGCCAGACGGTCGCCCTTGGACTGATCGCGGACATGATCAACAAAAAGATCTGACTCGATGCCCGAGCCGCTCGACATTCTCTACATCATTCCGCGCCCCGAGATCGGGGGCGCCGAACATCAGTTGCTCAAACTGATCAAGGGTCTCGACAGGCGCCGCTATCGGCCGCACGTCATCTGTCTGGACGGTGAAGGGAGCCTGCTGAACGAATTCAGGCAATCCGCCCACACCCTCCACGTCATCGGTCGTCGTCACCTGTTCGACATCGACGCCTTGGCTCGGACAATTGTATGTATTCGGCAGATCCGCCCGACGATCTGCCACACCTATCTCTATATCTCGAATCTCTTCGGTGGCTGGGCAGCCCGGCTCGCTGGCGTCCCCCACGTCATCGCTGCTCAGCGGGGCCTCGGGATCGATCCTCAACACGGCCTCTTGAAGAGGATCGAACACGGGCTGATGAACGTGCTCATCGGCCAGTTCACCGATACCCGAACCGTGAACGCCCGGGCGGTCGCGGACCGCACATCCGAAATGGGATGGCCGGACAGCGAAGTCATTCACAACGGGATGGAGCCCCCGCCGAATCTGAGTAAAGAGCGCAAGACAGAACTTCGCAGGGAACTGGATATCGGGAGCCATCAACGCGTCATCGGGACCGTCGCCCGTCTGGACCCCAAGAAAGATCTCGAAACGATGCTCAGGGCCTTTGCACGGGTACGCGGAGTCAAGCCAGACACCGTTCTCTTGATCGTCGGTGGTGGGTTCGAAGATTACGCGGAAAAACTGAAGAGACTGGCCACCGACCTTGGACTGGTCGATGCCGTACGATTTCTGGGATTCCGCAACGACCCGCAGGATGTCCTTTCGCTCTGTGAGGTCTCCCTTCTTTCGTCCATCACCGAAGGGTTCCCCAATGCGGTTCTCGAGTCGATGTTCCTCGGCATTCCCGTCGTTTCCACTGCTGTGGGCGGCGTTTCCGAACTCATCGCTGATGGGGAACACGGATATCTCACAGAAGCGGGTGATGACGAATCGCTGGCTGCGCGAATCATCGAGTTACTCGAGAACCCGGCACGTGCCAGTGTGATGGGCGAGCTCGCGCAGCTCAGGGCCAGGACCCGGTTCGGTCTGACGACGATGATCCGGTCGACGGAGAATCTCTACAGCCAGGTCTTGGGTGACTCCGCAAGAATCCACCACGACCCGCCTTCCGCAATCGACCGCCCGCTCCGCATTCTCACGGTAACCAGCATCTACCCCACACGGGAAGAACCCGAGCTCGGCATCTTTGTAGCCTCTCAGGTCGAATCCCTTCGCAATCGAGGGCATCATATCGATGTGCTTTTCCTCGATGTCAAAGCTTCCAAGTGGGAGTTGATCTGCGGAATCGGGGAAGTGAGAAGGAAGGTGAGGAACGGCGACTACGACCTTGTTCACGCCCATTTCGGCTATAACGGCGTCCCTGCCGTCCTCCAGAACGAAGTCCCGACGGTCGTCTCTTTCTGTGGAACCGATCTCGTCAAGCCACGCATCCGACCCGTGTCTCGTTGGGTTTCAAGGCGGGCTGATGCCCGGATCGTGAAATCTGAGTTTCTGGGTGACCTTCTAGAAGAGCCTTCGGAGATCGTCCCCAACGGGATTGACATGTCGCACTTTACGCCCGCTGACCGAAAGGCGGCCCGAGTACGACTCGGTCTGTCAGCCGGTGTCCGTTATGCGCTCTTCCCCACGAACCCTGCCCGCCCGGAAAAGCGTTTCGAGCTGGCGCGTCACGCTCTTAACCACGCCGGCGATCTTGGACACCCTGTCGAGCCACTCGTCGTTTACAACCGTCCTCACGAGGAGATCCCCGACTATTACAACGCGGCGGATCTGCTTCTGCTGACCTCGTCCCACGAGGGCTCGCCGAACGTCGTCAAAGAAGCACTGGCCTGTAACCTCCCGGTCGTCTCAACCGACGTCGGGGACGTCCGGAAAGTCATCGGTAGTTCGACCAACTGTCACGTCACGGATGAAACTCCCGACGCCATCGCCGATGCCATCGTCTCCGTCCTGACCGACGGGAATCGATCGAACGGTCGTGACGCCGTAGCCGACCTCGCCTCGGACCGGGTAGCAGACCGAGTGGAGCGGGTGTATCGCTGCGTTCTGGAGGCTTCGCGATGAGACTTGCGATGGTCGTCCACGCCTACTACCCGCACGACGTGCGGGTTCGTCGGCAGGTCGAAGCCCTCGCCGACCGGGGTGATTCGGTCGATGTCATCTGCCTCCGAAACCACGGCGAGCAACCGGTCGAGCAGATCGGGAACGCAACGGTGCATCGGCTCCCGGTCAGACATCTCCGAGGGCAGGGCGTCCTGGGATACTTGAAAGAGTACGCCGCCTTCTTCGCCTTAGCGACACTGGCTCTCACGCGGCTCTACTTCCGTCACCGCTATGCCGTCGTCCAGGTACACAACATGCCGGACTTTCTGGTTTTCACGGCTGTGATACCCAAGTGCCTTGGCAGCAGGGTGGTCCTCGACATGCACGACGTCACCCCCGAACTCTACCAATCGCTCTACGGCATCGACCAGAAGTCGGGCATCTTTCACCTGCTGACGTTCGTCGAACAGGCCAGTCTTGCTTTCGCAGACCGCGTCCTGACCGTTAACCGAAACATCCGCGACCTCTTTCTCACGCGGAATCCCATAGCCCACAAGATGGAGGTCGTCATGAACGCGCCGGATCCCCGCTACTTCAAGCAACGGGGATCCGGCTCGCGTTCCACCAACGGGACTTTCAAGCTCTTCCACCACGGCCAGATCCTAAGACGCTACAATTTCGAAACCGCCCTGGAGGGAGTCCGCCTGGCGGGTCAGAAGCTGCCCTGCGAGGTGTCCCTCGACATCTACGGAGATGGCGAGGAAGCCTATATCGACGAAATCAAGACCCGGGCGTCGTCCTTGGGGATGGATCGATGCGTACGATTCCACGACCGCGTCCCCGTCGAGCGTGTACCCGATCTCATCAGCCAGGCTGATGTAGGACTGGTACCGTGCCGGAAGGACGTCTTCGTGGACACCGTCATGCTGCCCGTGAGGTTGCTGGAGTACGTGGCAATGGGCCTCCCTTCCGTCGTTTCCCGCGTCGGCACCGTCGAGTCCTACTTCGACGACAGCCAGGTCGGCTACTACCGCCACGACAGCCCCGATGAACTATCGGACAAGATTGTCGAACTCTACGAAGACCAGCGACTCCGCACGGATCGGGCACGGGAGGCACTCCGAGCCTTTGACGGCCTCGACTGGCCGGCTATGGTCAAGCGCTATTACCGCGTAATCGATGACGCTGCGCGCGGAGGATCGTCGTGTCCCTGACGGTTCAGGAAACAAGG
>Ga0310344_10004773_pt1 | contig 10073 bp, 11 predicted proteins | sample HC15DNA20200_MG_FD_203801 | JGI IMG/M metagenome (GOLD analysis project Ga0310344, IMG submission 203801) | Marine microbial communities from station ALOHA, North Pacific Subtropical Gyre - HC15-DNA-20-200_MG | ecosystem: Environmental > Aquatic > Marine > Oceanic | place: Pacific Ocean: North...
TCTAGAATCTCACAAATAGTTAATAGTGAGGATGATAATGAACACTGATAATGAATTTGATAAAATAATTAACCGAATGACGGGAAATCCGCCCATGAAAGTAAAAAAACAATCAAGATCTGGTGCGCTATTTGGCGTAATCATGGGGGCAAGCATTATTAGTGCAATTGGTGGCACTATATTGATGTTTCTCAATAATATCCTTGTGAATTCTTTCCCAAGCGCCGATTTCCTACAACCCGGCATTGGTTTTATAGACGCTTATAAATTCTTTTTCTTAGTTCTTGTTTTAAAAATCATTTTCATTTCTTTAAATAACATCCAAAAAAATTCTTAATATTCCCTTGTGTCAATAGTTCAAAGTCTGTAATCTACTTTCACACGGTTATTTACTATTTAACTTAACTGAGGAGGATTGCCGTGGATATCACCCCAGCGGAGCAGGAAGTATTGGACCAACTCCTATCTTCCTCGCTACCCAATGAAGAAGAACAAGCAGAAGCAGCAAAAGCAAAAGAGGCTCGGAAAGTTCGCCAGCGTCGAAAGATGACTGCTGCTTACAAGGCTCACAAGGCTTTGGAAATGCTTTATCCAGACCAATATGACAAATTCTTTGATCACGCATATAGCGAACTTGGTAAAGACGAGCGTTATGCGGAGGAGAAAGAGGATCTTGTAGAGTCAGATATTTCCTAACACTGAAGGAATAGGATGTTTCTCCTGAAACTGAAACATCTGACAATACAGGATGTCGCTAATGTGGCGTTAAACCTATAAGCGACGGCCAACGTTAAGGGAGGGCTTCGGCTCTCCCTTTTCGCGTGTCCCCACAAACCAAAATTTTGGTGTAGTGTCTAAAGATGGTTGGTCGAAATGATGAAATCTCAATTCCCGGAGTGACTTTTGTCGCGCCCAGTTTTGGACCTTGCATTGTTTGCGGTCACCCCACAGGGGATTGCAACGAAGATGACCACTCCATACTTTTTAAGGACGAACAGAACGAAAACGAATTCCTCGTTGAGGAAGATGTCGTAGAAAGGAAATGGGTTACACAAAACCATTTAGCAAAAGTCGTAGTAGCAGCAGCGGGAACACGAATTACTAGACAAAAGGCTAAAGATTTAGGTCTAATTTAACCCTTTCAGTATTTACAAGTAGTGTCATACTGTGAGTCCCCCCAAATAAAAATACGCCTCACGGCAGACAATCAGAGGAAGTAATGCTCAGTAAAGAATTTTTAGAACCCTACACCCAAAAAACACCTCCTTGGGGGTTTAACGGACTTGGATACATAGTTTATAAACGCACTTATGCCCGAATTGTAGACGAGGAAACTAGGCAAACTGAAGAGTGGCTGGAGACATGCAGACGGGTTGTAGATGGTGCTAATGATATAGGTGCTGAACTAAGTGACGAAGAAGCAGAACGCTTGTTCGATTACATGTTTAACTTAAAAGGTATGCCCGGTGGACGTATGCTTTGGCAACTGGGCACTCCTAATAATTTTCGTTTAGGTGGAGACAGTCTTTGTAATTGCTGGTTTGTTGATATTCAAAAACCAGAAGATTTTTCTTGGATGTTTGAACGCCTCATGCTTGGTGGTGGAGTTGGCTTCTCGGTTCTAAATCCAATTCGTCTTGGTGTGGTACGTCAAGGCGCAGTAGATAACCACGACGTTTCAGATGCTGATTACATTGTTCCAGATAAACGAGAGGGTTGGGCTGAATGTCTTCTTCGTGCCGTTAAGACATACTTGGGAAGTGAGGATGACCCCGCCGAATTCACTTATTCGACACAACTGATCAGAGCAGCAGGGGAACCTATTCGCACATTTGGAGGAACTGCTTCTGGTCCGGGGATACTAATAGAAGGTATTACTAAAATTTGTGCTGTTTTAAACGAAGCCATCGGTCGAAATCTTCGCGCAGTAGAAGTTCTCGATATTTGCAACATTATTGGTTCAGTGGTCGTTGCAGGAAACGTTCGCAGAAGCGCAGAGATTGCACTCGGTAGTCCTTTCGATATTGATTACCTTCATGCAAAAAGATGGGACTTAGGAAATGTGCCTCACCATCGTGCAATGTCTAATAACAGCATCGTAACTTCCGACATAGAAGGCATTCCAGATGTCTTCTGGGAAGGTTACAAAGGAAACGGCGAACCTTACGGACTATTCAATCTTGACGCATCACGTAAATATGGTCGCCGCCATGAAATCCATGAAGATAAAACAATCGAAGGAACAAATCCTTGCGCTGAGATTGGACTTGCTAATAGAGAATCATGCAATTTGGCAGAAATAATGTTGCCAAACATAGAAAGCCAAGAAGAACTAATTGATATTTCAAAACTTCTCTACAAAGTTCAAAAGGCTGTTGCTGCCCTTCCTTATCTTGATCGAGAATCAGATGAAATTACAAACAAAAATATGCGCCTTGGACTTGGAATCACTGGTGTTACTCAAGGACTAGAAAAACTAGATTGGCTTTCACCTGCTTATGAAGCGCTTTACAATTTTGACGCTTTCTGGTCGTCATACAAAGAATGGCCAACCTCTGTCCGTCTAACAACTGTTAAACCAAGCGGAACATTAAGTCTCCTCGCTGGAGTAACTCCCGGAGTTCATCCCGGATACAGCACACACCACATTCGTAGAGTTCGGATGGCTTCTACAGATCCGCTCTTGGACTATTGCGAACAGCGTGGATACCACGTTGAATGGGTCGAAAACGACAACAAAACAAAAGTTGTTGAATTCCCTTGCCAATTCCCAGAAGGAACGATTATTGCTGACGATATGACTGCGGTAGAACAATTGGAACTTCAATGTCGGATACAGCAAGAATGGGCTGATAATGCTGTTTCAGTAACTGTTTACATCAAACCCGGAGAATTGGAAAGTGTTCAAGATTTCTTAAAAGAAAACTGGCCAACAATGAAATCAGTTTCATTCCTTTTGCATAGCGAACACGGTTTTGCTCAAGCACCTTTAGAGGAAATAACAGAAGAACGATACGAAGAAATACTTTCAAAAGTAAACAATGAAAAAGTTCTTATCGGTGCTGGGATCAGCGAACTCTTAGATGACGATTGTGCTACAGGAGCCTGCCCAATCAGATAAGATTAATTTATGCCTGTTCCAGAATCTATGACAATCGACCAAGTAGTTGATGCTTTGGACACTGCCATAGATGTAGGCGCTTGGAAAGAAGTAGATGGCATTTGTGGACATTGCTATTACGTCGGACAGGTTTATGCAGCAAACCCTGAAGTAGTAGGAACTTTGCCTGATAACCCTGTCGATTCTTGTAAAGAATGTTTAGTTCATAGATCAATGTGGAATTCGTATTTAGAAAATAACCCCTAAAATGCAAAACTCAGAAAGAGTCGAGGTTTATAGAAACCTTCATAAGAACTGTTTTAGCGTGCGTGCCCTTACTGGTGAAAACAAAGGCAAAGTAATTGACCACGTTCAAGAAATCACACTTAAAGATGTCAAATTTGCAGTTCAACCAGCAGGACGTAAAAGAGTTTTAAAAGAAAAACAAAAAAACGTTCACGCATTTATTAGAGGAATACCTACTGAAGAACCTTTAGAACCTTCTTTAATGTGGGATAAGGCTCCTTACAGTGTCCGTTACGATCCCTATGTCAACGAATCGTTCATAATGAAATACCCTCAATGGACAGAAGAATCCATGAAGTTTCTCTACGAAGATATTTACCAACGGCGACTAATGAAACGCGACGGAGGATTGTTGCCTCCTAGACCTAACCAAACATATAAGACGTTAGTAATCAAAGAAGCAAAGAAAGCCCACTTATCCTTTACAGACGATGGGCATTCAAGAATCGAAGTCTTACCCTAATTCTTCTTCCTTACGGGCTTTATGATCCGCAATAGGATCTTTTAACTTGCGTTCCACTTGCACAATGCAATCAGCATCAAAGGATTGATATCCACAACCTGTTTTAGCAGAACCAGATTTCGTATACGGCCCATAACACTCAATCCATTCGCTACCATTCGGATGAATTATATGTTCAATGAACTTGTACCAACCTGCTTTACTCACAATGCCGTAGTTAACTCCCTTGTAAATAAATTCTTTTGGTTTAAATTTGAACCGTCGCCCTTTAACTAACGGAAGACCTGCACCGTGGTACTCATCTGAAAACTGCCACCCTTGTGCAATTTTGTCCTCACGTTGTTTTTGATGCAAAGCGCGAGTACGTCGTTGATTAATTTTAGAAGTCTCTCTCAACTCGTCCCTTACTCTCTTTTGTCCTTATCTATATATTTTATCACAAGTCATACAAGTCTGTCAAGTCAGCATTTTGGCTTAACGGAGAATGAAGAGTGTTTTTGACACATCTGGGACTATTTTCTTCATCAACCCAAACCGGATACTCATAATCATTTGTGTACCACATTCGTATGCGTCGATACTCTAAAGGCTCATCACAACGATGACAAGGAGCCTTGAACTTGTCAGGAAAAAGAAACATATTCTTATCTTAGAATGTAAAAACCCCCCAGATTGCTCTGGGGGGTTTTACTTGTTGTCAGTGTCAGTCTTTTGACTTATTCACTGTCTCCTAATTAGGGAGCAGCATCAAATGTGACTTTGACAAACGACTCTGGGCGCTTAACCGCAAGGGCTAGACGCTGCTCGGCCAGAATGACGATTGCATTCCGAACGAAGAAGTCGCTGTGCTGTTCGCTGACACGGATTGTGGCCTCTTCCCTGTCATACAACTGGGCACCCTGACCGAACGAACCGATAAGGGCTGTGCCCGAAGCGATTGCGGGGGTGTCCACAACAGGAATACGCCAGATGCGTGATTCTGCACCAGCAACGATGGAAACTGCCATCAAGTACTGACCATTTGAATCTTTGGTCAATTCGATGTCTTCCCAATCGTTGGGGTTAAGAATTACACCAGTTGGCTCGTAGTAGGCGAGGAACGACAGAGTCGCTGCACGTCTAATAGCGTCAGCCTTGGTGTCCTTAACAGGAGTGCTTGCACCTGAAGACCATGAGTAAGTCTGAATACCAGAGGTGTTCAAGATACCCGTGAGGTCTTCACTGGTGCCTGCACCTGAGAGGATCTGAGCATCCTCATGTAGGCGTAGGCCGTAAAGAAGTTCGTTGTCGATGATTGAACGCAATTGCGGTTCATCGGAAAGAACATTACGGTGAGCGGCTTCCCAGTGAGCGATGGTACGAACTGGTGCCTGCACGCCGGTGAATGCCATCGTGGTCTGTGGCTTTGCGCCAAAGGCCGAAGATGCACGCTCCGGAACGGTGCTTGCGTTGTTCGTAAATCCACTCATGCGGAAGTACTCGATAACTGCGGCGTTGGTCGAACGGCTTGGGAAAAGATCCCTTACTCGTGTACGACGCTGTGCCTGTGGGACGATTGGATCACGAGAAACGGTTCCAAATGAAGCAGGAGTACCACTTGGGAGAGATGAATAAACATCTTTCACGTTGTAGTCATCACCATAAAGGGTTTTAGTCCCATAAGGGCTATCCATGGTGCCTGCGCCACGAGTCATCATGGCTTGGAATTCGTCTGACTCAATGAAAGCCTGACCGAGGCTCTTAACGCCGGTAGGAACGGTGACCGAAGCCATAGTTCCATCTGCGTCAGCAACCTTTGCCAAAGACTCTGCGGGAGCCTCGCTACCCCAATCGGCAACTGTCTGCATGTCTTCCATGCTGTCAATGAGTGATTTAATTTCTTTGATATCACCCATGTTCTGATCAAAAGCAGCCTTGCGCTCCTGATCAATTACGATTGCACCATCTTCAGTTTTGAAAGAATCGGCAATCTCGTTATTGGCTGTCATCTTCTCACGCAATGCGCCTTGAAGTTCTTTCAGCCGACTGTCGTCAAATGCCATAGTCGCTTACTCCTTATTGTATGTCCGACTAAATATTGGGTTTATTTTCAGTCGGCGTAGGTAAGCACCATCAGCCGAAATGAACAAAATTAGTTTATGTTACGAATAAGGGTTCTCAGCGCAACTGCTATAGGTAGTGGTCTATGATTTGCGCCAATTAGCAGGAATTAAGTCCAAACGCCCTAATTTTTTGGCTCTTTTTTTAATATGACGCTTTACAGCAGGTTTATTCTTTGCTCTACCAAATGCTTGTATAGCATTTTTCAAGTCACCAACATCACGAATTGGATATGATCCATCTGGCATTGCTAAACCACGATCTGCGTACTCTTCACGTCTATCATCTGTGTAATAACGCTTACCTGCTACCAAACCACCGCCCGGCAAGGTCTCTATACCACGAATACCCCTATTGATTAAAGGCTGCCAATCTCTTTGCGTTGCCTTGGGTAATTGAATAACTCGTCTCTGTCTACGCATCGTGGGTGTATCAATGACAATACGCCTAGCGTTCGGAGAACTACGCACAGCGCTAAACTCTTCCATCGTGTTGCAAGGCATCCATTTGCCAACACCATGCTGATGTGCCCCTGAACATCCCATTTCCACAGCAGCAGATTCCGCTTCTGCACGAGTTCTAAACATTACTTTCTTGTCTGATGCATTTACTTTAATTTCAGCACAATCATCACAACAAGCGGATTTCTCTTTCTTGCCGTCTCGTGCTTCTCTATATGCTTTTGATCCTTTTTTAATAAGAATTGTCAACAACTTTTCAGACTCACAAAGACCCCAGCCATCACCCTTACGATGAGCGCCAGTGCACCCAATCATCTTCCCTACTTTTAGGGCTTGCCTCTTACTGGGCAAAACAGTCTTTGCTACGTCTTTAGCCATTTCTAATTTCTACCTCAAGAATGTACATTTCAGAGGAGTCATCTAATAAATCTTGGAATTCACCAGCATTATCTTCTTCTATTACAAGTTTCCTCGTTAAAGGATTACGGATTAAGGCTTCCCACGGGGTTTCAAACTCTTCCAAGATTTCTGCCCATCTAGAAGCCTCGGTTCTGAAATAGTCTTCCCACTCATCTAAATCAGCGGGATCATTAGATCTTATACTGAAAGCGCCATCTTCAAGAATAAAATAATTTGCTTTGCTTTCGTCATCACCTTGCAATCTGACAATATGATTTAAATATTCCATAACCAGTTCCTTTAGCCGACATCGCTTCGCACTATTGCAGGTGCTGCATTACCCAAAAATCTACCAATTACTTCATCAACGTCTATTTGCCCATTCGGAGCAAGAACGTCTAAATGTCTTTCCAATTTTCTCATTTGCCCTGCTACATCATCTGGCACAAAAATTCCTTCAAATGCGCCGCCTCTAAAGATTTGATTCTTCACACCATCATCGGCAATCATCTCATTGAACCTAGTAAGCATTGTTCGTATCTGCTCTTCAAGACGTTCTCTTGTTTCTGGAGACCGACTAGCAGCCAACTTCAAATCTGACAAAAGACCTGAATCCATACGGAAGTGATATTGTCTAGGATCTCGACTAGTATCTCTAAAGTTCCATGCTAAGTCAATAGGAATAGCAGCAACATCACCATCACCATTTTGAGCCAAAATACCATTACCCGGATGTCGATCACCAACTCCTAAGAGCCAATTAAGCATAAAGTTATCCAACCGAGGAGAAAGACCTTTTTCCTGATCATTCAACTCACGCGGTATAAATCTTGGCTCCATCCTCATATCGTCGCCACCTTCAACGACGTTCATTCCATGCTCTAATACGACCACTGTGCCTTGATTACGGTTTCGTGTCCTCATTTTTCCATTGCCTCTACCCGGCAATATTGGAAGACCAAGACGGTGAGCAACTTCTGCACCGACTAATTCATTTAAACCATCTACATCCCTATCTCCCGGTTCATGAGCCTTAATAACAAACCCATGTTTTCCATAAGTCCCATCAGGGCGACGTTGAACCATAACTCTCGTAGTACCAATAGCCCCACCATCAACTAGAGTTATTTTGAAACGTTCCCCATCTACTTCAGAGGCATTCTCTAAAAGAGCACCAGCCAAATAATCATCAGGCACTTGACTAATATCACCACCAGAGCGAACAAACCGATCAGCCTTCAACTGAGTGTCCATTCCCTGATTGCCAACTGGAACCGATTCCATTTCAAAGAAACCATTAGCATTTCTTCGTCCAGCAATACCTAATCCAGCAGGACGTGGCTGAACTCGTTGCAAACGATTAGCCATATTGTCTGGGACAACATCATCACCTTCAAACGGAGCAGGATCACCCAATGGTCCTAGAACGATATCTCGCCTAGCCCCTTTGACTTGTGCGTCCAACTCTCTAACTTCTTGACGAAATGCACGCCTACGTTCATTCAACTCATCGTTTTGTCTGATCCGTGGAAGGTTATTTATTTCGTCTAAAATTGCTTCAATTTCAGCAAGATCAGCGTCTATGTCGGTTTCACCCATCTCACCGGCATCAATCTTGTTTTGAAGTTCTCCTATACGAAGAGGAATATCGTTGTTTTCGCCTACAACTTCGTTAACCCGTCGAACATTGTTTCGTTCTCCAACTTTGTCTTGAAGGACTTGTAATTGTTCTCTGATGTTTCTTCTGTCATCACGAACACTACCTCTAGGAAGATCAGGAAGACCTACTACCTGCTCATACAATTCCCTAACTTCACCGTCAACAGCAGTGTTACCTTCAGGATTGTTATCTAGGATCTGACCGAGTTCCTCTATTCGTGCTCGTTTTCCATCTAGGAACTCACGATTTTCTCTAATCGCCGCACGGTGTTGAACCGAATCTCTTATTCTCCTTAATTCTCTCCTGTTTTCCCTAGCCTCATCTTTGAGTCCTTGAGGGTTTGTGAAGGGATCATCGCCAATAATGTTGGCTACATTTGGGTCACCGAAATTGGCTTGTGCATTTAATGCAAGTTCAATGTCGTTAAGCAATGCTTCATCATCAGGATCATTGTCACGCCTATTACGGAAATCATCCATATCAAGACCATTGTTCCAGTCACGCAACTGTAAGAGACCTGCTCTTGCATCACGATCTAAACGCTCTGCACGTTCACGACGCTCTCGTTCGTCACGTTCACGAAAGCCCCGTTCTCCTTCAATACGCTCTTGAAGATTCCGAAGTTTTGTTCTAACTCTGCCTAATTCGGCACGCTCTTCGCTTCCTCGTGGAGCCTCTCTCCAACGGCGATCCATATCAACTAAAGCACGATCAACATTTGCTTTATGTCCGTCTAAAGCGGGAACACCACCTCTACGTGCATCGTTATTTCTACCCGTTCGTCCTCCGGGGCGAGCGATTTTCTTTCTAACGTTTTCAATCAAATCTCCGATAGCACGAATAGCGTCAGGGTTGTCTTCATTTCTGAAGTCACGTTGTGGGATGTCGTTAAGGGCATCTAAGGTTTCACCGGGTATGCCCTCTACGGGAGCATCATTTTCGGCATTGAGCACTTTGAGAGCATTTCGACCTGCGACAACTAGGTCTCTTTGTTGTCCTATTTGTCTTGCAACTGGACTTCTGCGTTGAGCCTCTTCAAACAAAAGAGGAAGTTCAGCATTATTTTTGCGAAGTCGTTCCAAATTGTCAGCCTTGTCACCAATATCACGACGGATGTCAGACCTTAAAGCATCCATTCCTTGAATTCTTCTTGAAACAAGTTCGTTGAACTCATCTCGATCCATGTTCCGAATGAAATCCATATCCAAGTTTTCTGCTTCCGGCAGATCACGGAATTGAATCAATTCACGTCGGTGACGGCGAAGGGATCTAGTTAATCTTCCTCTGTTGCCAGCAGGAGCATCAACACCTTCCCACCTTCTCAAAGCCTCAATCGCTTCGTCAAGCATTTCAGGTGTCAACCGACCTTTTAAAGCCTCTTGAAGCAAATATTCAGCCTCTACATTACGAGATTCCAAATCACGAATTATTCGACCATCACCTTCACGCAAGTTTTTAATTCTCAAAAGATTGTCTTCATCTGCCTGAATCAATACCGCTTCGCGAAGAGCGTTGTCTGCTCTTTCCCAATCAGCCACATCTCTATCTCTTACAGGATTATCTCGACGGTCTTGAATCAATGCA
>Ga0310344_10004774_pt1 | contig 10072 bp, 7 predicted proteins | sample HC15DNA20200_MG_FD_203801 | JGI IMG/M metagenome (GOLD analysis project Ga0310344, IMG submission 203801) | Marine microbial communities from station ALOHA, North Pacific Subtropical Gyre - HC15-DNA-20-200_MG | ecosystem: Environmental > Aquatic > Marine > Oceanic | place: Pacific Ocean: North...
CATGGCTGTAGTTTTAGCTGTTAAAAATACAGAAGCTTTAAAATTTTTCCATTTTAAAGTTTTATAAGCATATGAAAGAACAACTGCACCAAAAGCACCAACGGCGGCGGCCTCAGCAGGAGTTGCCAACCCAGCTAAAATTGTACCAAGAACTAAAAGGATTAAAGAGAATAAAGGTAAAAATGAAACTAAAACTTCTTTTATAATTTGAGCTCTAGGTGGTATATCCTCTTCTTTTGGTTTTGGTGCTATAGAAGGATTAAAATAAGCTCTAATAACTACATAAACAATATAAAGGCCTGCCAACATTAATCCTGGAAAAATTGCAGCAGCAAATAATCTTAATGGAGACAATTGAGCTATCACAGCATAAACAATTAACATGATGCTTGGGGGAATTAATATTCCTAAACAACCTCCAGAACATATTACACCCGAAGCAAATTTTTTATCATATCCTGCTTTGATCATGGCTGGCCAAGCAAGTAATCCCATTAAGGTTACCACTGCTCCTATTATTCCTGTAGCCGTGGAAAATAACGCACAAGTAACTAGCGCAGCTACTGCCATAGAAGCTGGTAATCTGTGTGAAGCTAATCTAATTGCAAAAAACAACCTTGAAACGATACCTGCTCGTTCAACTAAGTAACCCATAAATAAAAAAAGAGGTACAGCGGTTAAAACATTGTTATCCATTATTGTATAAGTATTAGAAACAAGTAGAGTAAAAATTCTATTATCGAACAGATGTTCCATTTGCGTAGGATCAAAATAAGCGTAGTATCCAAATCCAACTCCCATGGCCAACAAGGTGAACGCAATTGGAAATCCTAATAAAACTGCAAGAAGAAAAACTACCATCATCAAAATTGCAATTTCAGGATTTGTTAAACTAAATAACATCTGTCATGTCCTCTTTTTGAGATTTTCTCATTAAAATTTTTTCTGTTTCTTCTGCACTAACCATTCTAGCTGGCCAGTGTCCGCTTTGAATACAAATTATACATCTAAATACTTCACTTATTCCCTGAATTGCCAAAGATAAACCTGAAAGAGGAATAAAAGTTTTTGCCATATAAATATTGATTTGGGCTGGACTGTTCCAACTAGTTTCTTTTATTTTCCAAGCCATAGCTGCATATTCATAACCGTAAAAAACTAATGCTAAAACACCTGGAAAAAAGAAAATTATGTATAAAACTAGATCTATCCATGCCTGAGTTCGTGGTTTGAAAAGTCTGTAAATAACATCACCCCTTACATGTGCCTCGGTTGAAAGAGTATAAGCACCTGCCATCATAAAAATAGCGGCATACATCTGCAAACTAAAATCAAAATTCCAAAGAGTCGGTGAATTAAAGGCGTAGGCCATTATTACTTCATAACATGTACCACCCATTAATATGACTATACACCAAGAAAAAGCTTTACCTAGTGATGCACTTAATTGATCTGCGAAATGAATATATCCCCTCATTTAACGAAAGCTATTCTATTTCCTTTTTAATTGCTATAAAAAAAAGGGGGCTTAGAAGCCCCCTTTAATTTTTTAAAATCTATTAAATTTTAACTTTTGCTATTCCGCCGAACTCGTGTTCGTAAGCTAATTTGTAATTAGGCTGATTCATCAGCAAGTATTTCATTACTCTTTTAGCGTATGCTTTTTGTGAGTTAACGATTTTCTTGAAGAAAGGATCTTTACCAGAAAAATCTTTAATCACTTTATCCCAACCTTTTAATTGTTGAGCAAGAATTTCGTCTGACGTTTGATAAACATTTACTTTATGTTGATTCATCAATTTTGATAAGTCAGCAGAATATCTTACTAACGCTTTAAAATAGTTGTCAGTGTTAGCAGCACCAGCGGCATTTTTTAAAATAGCTTGGTGTTTTGGATCCAAACCACTTAAAGTTTTTTTATTAATGCAAATTTCAAACATCTCTTGAGATTGGTGAAAACTACCTAAGTGATAATGCTTAGATACATCTTGCATACCAAATTGAGAGTCTGAAGTTGGGTTGTTAAACTCGGCAGCATCAATCAGTCCAGTTTTCATTGCTGGCTGAATTTCACCACCAGGTAATTGTCTAACTACCATTCCCATCGCTGTTAGAACGTTAGTCGCTAAACCAACTGTTCTGTATTTCATACCTTTTACATCTGATACTTTAGTCACATTCTTTTTAAACCAACCAAATGGTTGAGCTGGCATTGGCATATGGAAGTAACCAACATAGTCGAAACCAACTTTTGCAAGTGTTTCTTCATATAGTTTTCTTCCTCCACCATATTCGATCCATCCCATAACTTCTTGAGATGACATTCCATATGAAGGACCAGTACCAAATAATGAGGCTGCTGGATTTTTACCATACCAGTAAGCAGTTACCCAGTGTCCCATATCTAGAACGCCTGTACTTACCGCTTGACCTATTTCAGATGTTTTAACAACAGCGCCAACTGGTTGAAGATCTATCTTCAATTCTCCACCTGACATGTCGCTAACCATTTTTGCATAGTCGCCTGCCATTTCGAAAAATATATTTGCTCCAGATGGCCAAGCTGCTTGCATTTTTAAAGTCTTAGCTGCACCAAATGCAACATTAGGCATAGCAATTCCTGCTGCTGCCGCTGCACCAGTTGCTGCTGCAACTTTAAAAAATTTACGTCTAGAAGGAGTTTTAATTCCTTTTAGCGTTTTCTCTTTTTTTGACATAAGCTTTCCCCCTTAATTGTCATAAGTTAATTAACTTAATTTGAATTAAACCATATAAGTTTTTTAGAGTCTTTCTTAAATTTAAAAAAATTTTTAAGAAAAGGCCTTAAATTAATAAAAAAAATATAAATACAATTTATAATTGAATTTTAAAGATCATTCTCAACACACATTGCTATACCCATACCTCCGCCAATGCATAATGTGGCCAAAGCTTTTTTTGCATTTCTTTTTTTCATTTCATGAATAAGTGTAACCATTATTCTTGTGCCAGACGCTCCAATTGGGTGACCAATAGCAATTGCGCCACCGTTAACATTTACTTTTTCTTTAGGTAACCCGAGCTCTTTAATAACAGCTAAACTTTGTGCAGCAAACGCTTCGTTTGATTCTATCAAATCTAGATCCTTTATACTCCACCCAGCTTTTTCTAAAGCTTTTTTTGCAGCTGGTATAGGACCCGAACCCATTAATGAAGGTTCCACTCCACAAGTTGCCCATGAAACTATTTTAACTAATGGATCTAAATTTCTTTTTTCTGCTTCACTCATTTGCATTAAGGTAACTGCGGCAGCGCCATCATTAATTCCAGAAGAATTGCCTGCAGTAACAGTTCCATCTTTTTTAAAAACTGGTTTTAATTTATTGAGTTTTTCTATTGTTACTTCTGATCGCACATGTTCATCAATTTCAAAAAAATTTTTACTTCCGTTAGAGTAGAGGTTAACTGGGATTATTTCATTTTTAAATTTACCTTCTTGTTGAGCTGTTTTAGCTTTTGTTTGAGAAGATAGTGCAAAATTATCCTGTTCTTTTCTGCTAATATTCCATTTCTTTGCAACATTTTCTGCTGTAACACCCATATGATAACCATTAAATGCATCCCACAGTCCATCTTTGATCATTGTGTCAATAAGATTTGTTTTTTCTAATTTTTTATTTTTACGAAAATCAATAGCATGTGGTGCGTTAGACATACTTTCTTGTCCTCCAGCTACAACAATTTTTGAATCATTAGATAATATTGCTTGATACCCAGCTACAATCGCTCTTAAACCTGAACCACAGACTTGGTTTATTAGATAAGCAGTTTTTTCAATTGGTAATCCTGCTTTGATTGCCGCTTGTCGAGCTGGATTTTGACCAGTGTTAGCAGTCAAAACTTGCCCCATGATTAATTCGTCAATTTCATTTGCCTTTAATTTAGATTTTTTTAGAGATTCTTTTATTGTTATAGATCCTAATTCATGAGCAGGTATATTTTTAAAAGCACCGTTGAAAGACCCAACAGCTGTTCTAACAGCAGAGGTTATTACGATAGATTTTTTGTTAGTATTCATAAATTTAATTTACTCTATTTTTACAATCTCCTGTTTTAAAAAATTCTTCAATATTACTAATAGCAAGATCTCCCATGGCAGTTCGAGTTTTTTTTGTAGAGCTTCCTAAGTGTGGCAATATAAATGCATTTGGTAAAGTTAAATATTCTGGATGAATATTCGGTTCACCATTATACACATCAAGTCCAACAGCATAAATTTTTCCACTTTTTAATGCTTCAACCATAGCATCATCCTCGATAATATCTCCTCTCGCAGTGTTAGTTACAATAGCACCATCAGGAAAATGTTTTATTGTATTTTTATTAATAATATGTTTCGTATCTTTTGTTGAAGGACAATTAATTGAAAAGAAATCAGAAACTTTTAATAAACTTTCTAAAGATTTATGATAAATAGCATCCATTTCTAAATGTTTGCTTAATTGAGATCTATTATAATAGTGAATCTTCATTCCAAATGATCTGGCTATATCCGCAACTGCTCTTCCAATTCTGCCCATACCTAAAATACCCAATCTTGATCCTGTTAGTTGTTTACCTATTAAAAATTCCGCAGACCATTTCCAATTTTTGTCTTTAGCAAAGTTAACTCCTTCTTTCGCTCTTCTTGCTGCAGCCAAAAGTAATAATATATTAATTTCTGCAGTAGCTTGGGTTAAAACTTCCGGGGTATTTGTAACAATAATCTTATTATCCTTTGCTGCTTTAATATCAATATTTCCAAAACCAACTGCAAAATTAGAAATAATTTTTACTGTTTTTGGGAGTTTATTAATTGTATCACTATCAAGCTTATCTGTAATAGAACAAAGTATTCCATCGCACCCTTCGCTTTCTTCAATTATTTGTTCTTTTGTCAAAATAAGATCTTCCTCATTTAATTTAGCATTAAAAATTTTTGATGCATAATTTTCACTTGATTGAATAAGTTTTCTAGTAATCAAAATCTTTTTCATAAACTTTTCAAAACTTTAGGTTTTGGTCCACCAGTGTACCAATCAATGATTTCTACTGTATGTAAAATTGGTATTTTTGTACCATTTGCGATTTGAGTTATGCAACCAATGTTTCCTGTAGTAATAAATTCTGGATTTATTTTCTCAATATTTGATATTTTATTTTTTAATAGATTTTTTGCAATATCACTTTGGAGTAAATTATAAGTTCCTGCGGATCCACAACATAAATGCCCGTCTGGAATATCATATACTTTGTTCCCTGTTTTTTTTATTAATTCAATAGGAGCCTTATGTACTTTTTGCCCATGTTGCATTGAGCACGCAGAATGATACGCAACTTTATAAATTCTTTCTTTTTCACTATTTTTTATGAAATTGAGTTTAACATTATCATCTAAATACTCTGTAATATCTTTTGTCAATTCAGATATTTTTTTGGCCTTTTTTTTAAAGTCATTATTATCTCTAAATATAAAACCATAATCTTTCATAGTTGTTCCACATCCAGATGTATTAGATATAATCGCATCTAGCCCATTGTTTAAATATTCGTCGTACCAAATTGAAATATTTTTTTTAAAATTTTTTATAGCTAAATCACTTTTTCCTAAGTGGTGGTTCAATGAACCGCAACATTCTATACCTTTTGGAACTACCACCTCAATCTCATGTCGATTTAATAATCTTATTGTTGCTTCATTAATTTGAGGTGAAATAACTTTTTGTACACACCCGGTTAACAAAGCTACCCTTGCGACAGGTTTTTTTCTTTTGGATGCTTCATATACTCTCATTTTTGCAAGAGTTTTTTTTGGGAAACTAACTGGCATAATTCTAAGCATTTCTTTAATTTTTTTTGGAAAAATAAATTTAAAGGGTTTAACAAATAGTGCTAACTTCCCTACAATCCAAAAATTTGTTGAGTTGGGAAGAACTATTGACAAAAAACTTCTTATTAACCTATCAAAAAAAGATCTTTTATAATTTTTTTCTATATAGTTTCGTGCGTGGTCTACCAAGTGCATATAATTAACACCTGAAGGACAGGTTGTCATACAGCTATAACATGAAAGGCAACGATCTATATGCTTTACTACTTTTTCATTAGGTAGCTTGTTGTTTTCAAGCATATCTTTAATCATATAAATTCTGCCCCTAGGACCATCTAGCTCGTCCCCTAACAAATCATATGTCGGGCAAGTAGCATTACAAAAACCACAATGAACACATTTTCTAAAAATTTTTTCACTAGATTTGTTATCTTTATCTTTTAATTGTTTTTTTGAAAAATGAGTTTCCATTATATTCCTGTATACATTTTTCCTGGATTAAGTATTCTTTTTGGATCAAAACTTTTTTTTATATTTTGAGAAATATTGAATTTATCTACATTAATCGTAAAAACATCTTCTACATAAGGAAGATAATCTGAATTTTTTATCATAGTAACATAGCCACCAAATCTTACAGCTTTTTTTCTTATCGACTCAAACATTTCCTCTGATAATTCAAAAGCTTCTAACCAAATTAGAGAACCTCCCCAATCTAGATAATATTTAAATTTATTTGAAAATTGATAGATCAAATGAGCGCATGCTGATGGAGGTATAACAATTCTAACAATACTATTTTTGGTATTTGAAAAAAATTCTAAACTTTTTACTTTATTCCAAAAAATATCGGATTGGTAAAAATCAAGAATAGAAATATTAATATTAGTTATATTAAGTTCTTTTATTAAATTTTCTATTCTTTGATCAATATTATTTTTTGCACCCTCTAACCTAACTGCAGTAATTGAGCCTTTATGTTGTAAATTATTTAATTTAAAAGTATTTTCTATATTCTTTAAAGAACCAGATACTTCTGGTTCTTCTGGAAAAAAAACTGCACCAGAAATATCATTTGATGAACTAATAGATCTATTTAATAAATCAGCAGCTGCTTCTACTTTCTGGTCATGAATAATAATAGTTTTGTTTTCATCAGCAGCTGGCAGTACCTTAAAAGTAATTTCAGTTAGTGCTACCAAAGTTCCATAAGATCCACATACTAATTTACTCAGATCATAACCAGTAACATTTTTAACTACAACTCCTCCGGATTTAATTATTTCACCTTTTCCATTAACGCCTCTAAAACCTAAAATGTGATCTCTGACGCTACCAGCTTTGAATCTGCGCGGTCCAGAAATATTACAAGCTACTTGTCCCGCTGCAGTTCCGAAGTCACTTTTACCATTTAAAAAAAATCCAAAATCTATTGGTTCAAAGGCTAATTGCTGTTTGTTTTTTTTCAGTTCTTCTTCAATTTTTTGTATAGGTGTTCCTGCACCTACTTTAATATAAAGTTCTTGGGGTAAATATTCTATAATTCCATTTATTTTTGATAAATTTAAAGTTTTTGCACATTGAATTGACTTGCCTATTTTTGTTTTTGAACCTGTTCCAATAATTTCGATAGGCGTAGTAGATTTGTAAAATTTTTTTATAAAATTTGACACTTCTTTTTCGTTCTTTGGATATTCAATAGAATTAAAATCTTGGTATGTCGGGGAATTTTGTTTTTCCTCTATGGACATGTATTCTCCCTTCTTCGGCACATTTTCTTAATATTGGATAAACTTTTCCAGGATTTAGTAGTGAACTAACATCTAAAACCTTTTTTATTCTAATTTGTTGTTGAATATCATTATTATTAAACATCTCGCACATTAATTCTCTTTTTTCTACTCCCACCCCATGTTCTCCTGTTAAAACTCCACCAATTTTAACGCAGTACTTTAATATTTCTGCTCCAAATTTTTCTGTTTTTTCTAAAGAATTTTTTTCATTTGCATCATACATTATCAATGGATGTAGGTTACCATCACCTGCGTGAAAAGCATTTGCAACAGGCAAGTTATATTTTTTAGATAGTCTAGCTATCTCTTTTAAAACTTGAGCTAGTTTTCCTCGAGGTATAGTTCCATCCATACAATAATAATCAGGCGCCATATCTCCACACGCTGGAAAAGCTGCTTTACGCCCAGCCCAAAATTTTAACCTTTGTTTTTCATTTTTACTTATTTTAATACTTGAATACTTATTTTTTTTAGCAATAGAACTTACTTTATCAATCAATTCTTTTACTTCGATTTCTGTTCCATCTAACTCTACAATAAGCATTGCTTCTGCATCTCGAGGATACCCTGCCTTAACAAAATTATCTGTTGCATGAATAAGGGCTTTGTCCATCATTTCCATCCCTGCAGGAATAATACCGCTTGCGATAATATCCGAAACACAATTTCCACCATCTTCAATTGTTGAAAATCCGATTAGAGCAGCCTTAACTGTTTCTGGTTTCTTTAAAATTTTAACTGTTACCTCAGTTATCACACACAATAATCCCTCCGAACCAGTAATTAGTCCTAACAAATCGTATCCTTCGGAGTCATAAGTTTTGCCTCCTAACTTAGTTATTGTTCCATCCATAAAAACAACTTCGGCACCAAGAATATTATTTGTTGTTGTTCCATATTTTAGTGAATGAACTCCTCCTGAATTTTCTGCAACATTTCCACCGATAGAACAAGCAATCTGACTTGATGGGTCTGGTGCATAATAAAAACCTTTATCTTGAACAGCTTGTGTTATTGCTAAATTTGTAACACCCGGTTGAGTAACCACACATCTATTTCTATAATCTATATCAAGAATTTTATTAAATTTTCCCAAACATAAAAGTATGCTATCTGCTAGTGGTAATGCTCCACCTGACAAGCCAGTACCAGCTCCTCTGGGAACAACTTTAATTCTGTTTTTATTACAATAAGAAAGTATTTTACTAACTTCATTGGTATTTTCAGGAAAAACAACAATTAGAGGTTTTTGTTTATATGCTGAAAGTCCATCAGTTTCGAAAGGTCTTGTTTCATCTTCATGATAAAGAACATTTTCAGTTTTAATAATTTTTTTAAGATCATTTACAATATTTGCCTTTTTTGCAATAACTTTACGATCCATTTTAGGCATTACTAAGTTGCTCATAAAAAGATATTACAACCAAAAAGCTTATTGGTCAAAAAAACTTGGTGGACTTATCGAAGCATTTTATCTATTTTTTCTATAGCATTACTTATATTTTCTGAAGAGGCAGCAAAGCTAAACCTAACATAATCTTTAGAAGTTTTTCCAAAAGAGGTTCCAGGTATAATAGAAACTCCAGCCTCATGTAGACATTTTTTGGTAAATTCGTTTCCATCCATCCCCGTCCCAATTACTTTTGGAAATGCATAAAAAGCACCCCCTGGTAAACTACATTCTACTCCCGGTAAACTATTTAAACCTTTATGAATTAAATTTCTTCTTTCTTTAAATTTTTTCATCATTAAATTAATTGAATCATCTGGCCCATCTAATGCAGCTATGCCTGCAAATTGTGAGGGAGCATTTACACAAGAAACGCTATTGATTATGAACTTATTAACATGAGGTATTAGATTTTCAGGCCAAACACTCCATCCCATTCTCCATCCTGTCATCGCATATGCTTTGCTCCATCCATCTAAAACTATTAGTCTATTCTGAAGTTCAGGATAATTAAAAAAAGTTGGCATCTGTTTATCTTCAAAAATTTGTCGACTATAAATTTCATCACTTAAAATTGTCACATGCGGATATTTTTTAAGTCCCTCAGCTAAAATATCAATTTCTACTTTTTCAACAAAACTTCCTGTGGGGTTATTAGGATTATTTATTATTAACAATCTAGTTTTATCAGTTATGAGTGACAAAATTTTTTTAGAACTAAATTTTAAATCTTTATCTTCTGTAAGATCGTAGGGTACTGGAGTTGCTCCAGAATAATTGATCATAGATTCATAAATCGGGAATCCTGGTGTAGGATAAACTATTTCAGTCCCAGCTTCTCCAAAGCATAATATTGCATAAAACATTGTTGGTTTTCCTCCAGGCATTATTAATACTCTTTCTGGGTTAATTTCTTTTTTATAAAGTTTTTTAATTTTCCTACTAACAGCTTCTCTGCATTCTAAAATTCCATTTGATAAC
>Ga0310344_10004776_pt1 | contig 10071 bp, 6 predicted proteins | sample HC15DNA20200_MG_FD_203801 | JGI IMG/M metagenome (GOLD analysis project Ga0310344, IMG submission 203801) | Marine microbial communities from station ALOHA, North Pacific Subtropical Gyre - HC15-DNA-20-200_MG | ecosystem: Environmental > Aquatic > Marine > Oceanic | place: Pacific Ocean: North...
CTCCTCTTACTTCTATCCAGCCTTCCTTTCGATCAAATAACTAGCCTATCCAGGCTCTTTAATCCGAATTTCTTAGGGTTTTCCTTGTGGCCGAGTATGCTAAAGCTGTCTGTTGGACGGCTAGCCTTACTGGGTATGGTGGGCTTCACAGCTGTTGCCATACTACCGCGTCCTAAGTTTTCAATCCCAATTTGGGCGGTCGGTATATCCACAGCAGTACTGTTTCCGCTCGTAATTATTTGGATGCGTTCAGGTATACAGCCACTCTCGCTGGCGCTGGATCGTTTTGATTGGATCGTTTATGAAACAGCATTAGCTGCTATGCTTGCCTTGACTGTCGGATGTGCACTGTGGCTCACAGAGTCTAGTGGGAGTCCTCGTAAGATTTGGACTTTGATGAGTATCAGTTCGGCGGTTCTTCTGGGATCCATATGTGGTGCTTTTGTCTTAACTGAGGCTCAACTTCCCTTGAGTTGGATCGGGCTATGGGTGGTTCCTACTGTGACTGCTGCTTTTGGAATTAAGGCATGGTCGGAGTGGCAACGTCCCTTTGTTAACTGGCTGCTTGCTATCGTCATTGCAACAACAGCGGCCGTCCCCATCGCATGGCTTGACCGAATTAATGCCAAAATCACCACCGGGGGTCTTCAGCTTATGGAGGCTTCAGCAGTTGAAAATCCAACTCTCGAACTTGGATTGGTTCGACTGTCTAATTTAGCAGATTCTCTAGCTGGATCTGGAAGGAGTGATGTAGATGTCTTATACCAGGCCTGGAGGGAAAGTGGTCTGGCGGAGGGCTTATTTCCTTTGCGCTTGACCATGTGGGGCCAAGCCGGAGATAAAAGACAGGAACTAAGGATAGGAGTTGATGGTGATCCTCTAAATGATTTAGCTGAAATGCTTCTGGAGGCTCAGAAGGGAGGGGATTTCAAACTCCTTCAACCATATCGGGATGACGCTCAATACCTAATGACTGTTCCTCTGAGAAATGGTCAGAGTCTGACTGCTATCGCACCACCTTTGCCTCCTGAGGGAGTTCGTTCTCCACTAGGCTCCCTGGTGCAAGGTGGTCAACCTTCAAGAACGAATCCTGTCACGTTGATCCCAATTCTTTCTGGCGATCCCCCAGGCACTGACTCTCTCATTTGGCAGAGGACAAGCTCGGGTTGGCAGGGTGAAACGGCCATAGAATTCAACAACGCGAGTTATCATGCGCATGTTGCTATCGGTGTTCCTGGCCCACTTTTGATGAGTGCACGCGGATCTCTTCTTTTATTTTTTAATCTTCTCCTATTTTCAGCGTTTTGGATCTTTGGTCGAGCGCTTTTACGTGATGTGGTGCCATCTGAAACTAAGATCTCAGGGTTTGCAATCTCATTCCGAGCTCGAGTCACACTAGCCTTATTTGGATTCTTTGCTCTGGCCAACACGCTCTTCGGTGCCTTGGCATATAGATCCCTTACCGGAGCCTCTACCACATCAGCTAGAGTAGTTGCAGAAAGAGTTGTAGAGGATGCTGCTGGATGGTATCTCTCCTTGCCCCCAGAGTCTGGTAGTCGTATGGAAAGACTCGCTACTCAGGTGGGGGCTGAGCTTTTGGAGTATCGTGATGGAGAACTCCGCGGTGGGGGTGGTGTGGCTGAATTGGTAGAGTTGGGCCTCTATGAGGGATGGCTACCGTTCACACAGTATCGCCTATTAGACGGACGCGAGGGGATTCGAGAATTCACAGAGACGTCGTTGGGGCGATTGACCTATGTAACGGCGTATAGACGACTGCCAGACGGTGACATACTCGCTGCGCAAGTACCCTTGAGTGCTGGAGCTACGGCGATTCAGCGGTTAGATCTGATTGAACTTTTAGGCTTTGTCATCCTGGTGGGTGCGGCACTATCACTGGTTCTTGCCTGGATGGCAGGTCGAGCACTCACAAGTCCTATTCGTGCCCTCCAGATTGCATCAGAAAGTGTTGGTTCAGGAAACCTAGATCTACAGCTTCCTAGTGAAAGAAGAGACGAATTTGGGGCAGTTTTCAGAGAATTTAATCGAATGGTAAATAGGGTGCGCAGCACTAGGCAGCAACTAGTAAGGACCTCACGTCGCACTGAGGCTATAATGGAGGAGGCAGCAGTAGGGATGGTAGCCTTGGATCAAGGTGGGCGAGTAACCCTTGTAAACCCAAGAGCTGAAGATCTCTTTAACTCTCAAGTTGCGGTGGGGCAGTATCTACCGAGAGCGGGTCCGTTCGCAGGGGCTCTTTCCACATGGTTAGATAATTTTTTCCAGAATTCTGACATGGAGGGGAATACTGAGATTCAAGCGGGAGAAAGCAGGGTGAGAGTTCGTGTGCGAAAGTTGGCTGATACTGTAGGAGGGCGTGGTGTAGTGGTGGCTATGGATGATATCACGGATGAAATGCGAACCGAGAGAGTCTTGGCATGGGGTGAGATGGCTCGTCAGGTTGCTCATGAAGTGAAGAATCCCCTTACACCGATCAAGCTTAGTGTCCAACATATAAGAAGAGCTAGGGAAGATAGACGTAAAGATTTTGATGAGATACTCACAAAGAATGTGGACGCAGTACTAACTGAAATTGAAAGGCTAGCAGAGATTGCGCAGAGCTTCTCAAAGTACGGTGCTCCTGGTAGTAAAGAAGAGGGTCCGCTCAGCCAAACCTATGTGCAAGAAGTAGTTAACGAGGTTATGGGCCTCTATGGAGGTGCATCTTCAGATTCCATTCTGTTTGAGCAAGAAATAGACCCTAACCTTCCCGCAGTTCGTGCGCGTGCCACTGAACTGAAGGAAGTCCTCATCAACTTACTTGAGAATGCTCGGGTTGCTGTCACTAAAAGAGGTGTGGTGCGAATTCTAGGGTACCAGATAAATGGTAGAATTACAGTTGCAGTTGCAGATGATGGATCTGGAATCGCCACGGAGTTACTACCTAGAATATTCGAACCAAAGTTTTCAACGCATTCAACTGGTGCAGGGCTTGGCCTTCCTATAGTAAAGAGGATTGCTGAATCATGGGGAGCAACAGTTGAAGTAGACAGTGTAACTGGGCAGGGAACGACCGTTTGTATTTTCCTTGATCCTTGGGTAGAACTATCCGATCCGGAGATAAGCTAATTTTCACTGGCTATCATCTTGATGAGCTCCAGTGATAAATCTATTTGAGCTCTTCACGCCACTACTAACCCTGATGCCATGACATCTCCTCCTTCAACTGATTCGGATTTAGATCTACCCGTAGAAGAATTCAGAGCTCTTGCTCACGAAGTAGCGGATTGGACTGCTGATTATTTAGGAGGTGTTGGATCACTACCTGTGCTTCCCAGTGTCCAGCCCGGAGATATTCGGTCAACTTTGTCTTCTGCACCTCCAGTAAAAGGCGAGTCGCTTACACAAGCCTTAAAGGATTTTCAAGATGTGATAGTTCCGGGTCTCACACACTGGAATCATCCATCTTTTTTTGGTTACTTTGCTATGACTGGATCGGGTCCAGGCATCCTAGGTGAGATGCTTGCAGCTGCGCTCAATGTGAATGCCATGGTTTGGCGTAGTTCCCCGTCTGGGACCGAATTGGAAGAGTTGGTAGCTGACTGGCTCAGACAGTTAATTGGTTTGCCTGACTCGTTTGATGGGGTCATTAATGATACAGCTTCATCCTCGACTCTACATGCGATTGCGGCTGCTAGAGAGATGGCTTATCCGGACCTACGAAATGAGGGAATGTTTCAGCAGACTCGTGGTCGAATCTATGCGTCGGAGGAAGCTCATTCTTCAATTGAGAAAGCTGCCTTAACTCTTGGGTTTGGTAAATCTGGATATCAGAAGATTCAAACTGACGAGCAACTCAGTATGTGTGTACCCACTTTGAGATCTGTTATCCAAGAAGACATTATATCAGGATTGAAGCCTGTTGCCGTGGTTGCCACATTAGGAACGACATCAACAACTGCAATTGATCCTGTGCGTCGAGTTGCTGAACTAGCTAAAGAGTTTGGCCTATGGCTTCATGTGGATGCTGCGTACGGTGGTCCGGCAGCAATCGTACCTGAACTCCGTGAACTTTTTAATGGTTGGGAAGCCGCTGATTCTATTGTGGTCAATCCCCATAAATGGTTGTTTACACCAGTAGATTGTTCCCTTCTTTATTGTCGCCGTCCTGAGGTATTAATCCGTGCTTTTTCGGTCATTCCAGAATATCTGAAAACACCAGAGAAAGAAGTAGGTCGGAACTTGATGGACTATGGAGTAGCACTAGGACGCCGATTCCGCGCACTGAAACTGTGGTTTGTACTGCGTTATTTTGGTCAGCAGGGGATCGTAGACAGATTGCGCAGTCATGTGGCCCTAGCTCGTGAGTTAGCTAATTGGGTCGATGCTGCTCCTGAATGGAAACGTGTTGCTCCTGCTCCTTTATCTCTCGTAGCCTTCCGATTTATCTCTGAGAAGCTGAATGATCTTGCCCTTGATGATGCTAACCATCGAATTATGGAGCGGGTCAATGGTAGTGGTGAGGCTTTTCTAACTCACACGGTGGTTAATGGTCGAATATGCCTCAGGGTTTCGATCGCAAATCTCAAGACCACAAAGACGCATGTGCGTCGCACCTGGGAATTACTTCAGCAAGCAGCAGCTTCAGAAGTTGGTCTTGATGGCTGAAGTACTATACTGAGTTTCCGGGTATGTTCTCTTGGCTGATTTTTTATGACCTGCGAATTAGGCTAGTTCCCTGACTTCGCGAACTAGCTCTGACATGGATTCTTTCGCATCTCCGAAAAACATAAGCGTGTTATCCATGTAGAAGAGATCGTTATCAATACCAGCAAATCCTGGTGAAAGGCTGCGTTTCATTACTATGACTCTTCTTGCCCGATCAACATCCAGGATTGGCATTCCAGTGATCACAGATTGCGGATCTCGTGCAGCTGGATTCACAACGTCATTTGCCCCGACAACTAATACTGCATCAGTATTTTCAAAGTCATCATTGATTTCATCTAGGTCATAGAGCTTGTCATAACTCACGTCTGCTTCTGCAAGCAGGACATTCATATGGCCGGGCATCCGACCTGCGACCGGGTGTATTGCATATTTTACATCAACTCCACGTTCTTCTAGTAGATCCCCTACCTTCCGAAGTTCATGTTGAGATTGTGCCACAGCGAGTCCATATCCTGGCACTACTACCACAGAGTTAACATATCCTAGTTCAGCTGCTACTGCTTCGGCATCGGCACTCTGCACTGGTCGCTGACCAATCTCCGAGCGGTCAACACCTGCACTTCCGCCAAAGCCACCAAAGGCGACGTTTGCCAGGGATCTATTCATACCTTTGCACATGAGCTGTGTTAGAATTAGTCCAGAAGCTCCAACAAGTGCGCCCGATATAATCAGCACAGTGTTTTCAATCACGAAGCCTGCAGCACTGGCTGCTAGCCCAGAATACGAGTTGAGCAGTGAGATTACGACTGGCATGTCTGCTCCACCGATCGGAATTACGAGCAGTACACCGAGGATGAGCGCAAGGCCGCAGAAAGCATAGAACAGCGTCTCCGGATCAGCAGACCCAAATACACCAAGGGTCATCGCACCCAAAGTGATAGCAGCTACGAAGAGAAGGGCATTAAATCCATTCTGAAATGGGAAAGTGATAGGATTCCCAGTCATTAGGCCCTGTAATTTAGCGAACGCAATAAACGAACCAGAGAAGGTTACACTTCCGATCAGGGTGCCAAGGAGAATCGTTACTCCAGTGCTATTTGCTCCAACAGGTTCTGAAAGAAACTCAGCGATGGCAACAAGTGCAGAAGCACCGCCTCCGAAAGCATTGAAGATTCCCACAAGTTCAGGCATTGCGGTCATTTCAACTGAGCGAGCTGCTAATCCACCAATTACTCCACCGAGGATGACGCCTACTAAGATCCAGGTCCAGTCAAGGATTTGTGTCTCAAGTACTGTTGCGATAACAGCGAGAAGCATCGCCAAGGCTGCAAGACTGTTTCCTTTGCGGGCTGTAGCAGGTGACTGAAGCCGCTTTAAGCCAAAAACAAATAAGATTGCTGAAAGCAGATACGTTAGTTGAATGATCGTATCCATTACCCCTACCTCTTCTTGAACATGGCAAGCATGCGATCAGTAACCATGAATCCACCGATTACATTGATTGTAGCCATGGCAATAGCAATTACTCCAAGCGTTATCTGCAGCGGTCCTTCCGCTTTGGCTGCAACAATGATTGCTCCTACGATCGCAATTCCCGAAATAGCATTAGCGCCTGACATGAGGGGAGTATGAAGGGTCGGGGGGACCTTTGTGATCACCTCGCGGCCGGCGAGGGTTGCTAGTACAAATATGTAAAGTCCGGTAATCAAGTCGAACTCAAACATTAGTTCTCCCGGGAGCTGAAGTTTTTAGCCTGGTTCACAGGTTGTTAGACTGCATTGCCGACTGAACTCGTTCGTTTCGAACTTCGCCCCCGTGTGTTACTGCAGAGGGTCCTATTACGTCATTATCAAAATCCAATTCGAGTTCACCATCATCCCCAAGAAATTCACTAATTAGGGTTACGATATTCTTTGAATACATCTGGCTAGCGTGAACAGGGATGGTTGTTGATAGATTGGACGGTCCCAGTATTTGAACTCCATGCGCAAGTACTGTCTCACCCGCTACACTCAGCTGACAGTTGCCTCCGCTTTCAGCTGCGAGGTCAACTATTACTGATCCATGTTTCATTGTTTTCAGCATATCTTCAGTGATCAGGACTGGGGCTTCTCGTCCAGGGATTTGAGCTGTGGTAATTACGATATCTGTATCTGTAAGCGCACTGCCGATTAGTTGAAGTTCCTTATGGTGTTGGTCTTCAGTTAACTCTTTGGCGTATCCTCCTTCACCTTCTGCAGTGACCTCTTCTTCTGACTCAAGAAACGAAGCTCCTAGACTTTCTACTTGTTCTTTAACTGCCGGGCGAACATCAAAGGCTTCGACTACTGCTCCTAGTCTTCGCGCCGTGGCAATAGCCTGTAGCCCAGCTACTCCCGCTCCAAGGACGAGTGCTTTGGCAGGACGAATTGTACCCGCAGCTGTGGTAAACATCGGTAAGAATTTTGGTAGGTGATTAGCAGCAAGGAGAACTGCCTTGTAGCCGGCAACAGTAGCCTGAGAGGACAGAGCGTCCATTGATTGAGCTCTGGTAATCCTAGGTACAAGCTCCATTGAAATCCCAGTAATCTTTGACTCAATAAGCAGATTGATCAGTGCATGGTTTGACAATGGGTCAAGAAAGCCCACCAATATCGAGTGGTTAGCCAGATTGCTCAGTTGATCTGGAAATGGCGCATTAACGACTAAGATAACTCGAGCATCTTTGAGTGTTTCTTCGACGCTTCCTGCAATCTCAGCACCGGCTTCTTCGTACATAACGTCAGAGATGCCTGATGTCGCACCTGCCCCCGCTTGAACGACTACGGTCAGTCCCTTCTGTACTAGCGTCTTCACGCCTAGAGGAACTAACGCAACTCTATTTTCAGCGGAACGGGTTTCTTTAAGAACAGCTACCCTCATTCACACTCTCCGGCTTATTTTTAGATGAATATCTCCAAGCAGAGGCCGCCATCCTATAGACCACTGCGACGTAACACAACCCATGGTCGAATTCTTCCCAAGTCATAAGTGATGAATTCATCCTTCTACCTCGACGTATTATGGGGCTCCTGCCTACCTTGATACCCGTGGTGTCAAGGTAGAATTAAGCCAGTGATCTAAAGGGTAGGGAAGATTGATCTTATTCATAGCCAGCTATCTAAAGGTGGTCCGTATTACGGTGTCATACCTGGTAAGACGTTTTCAGCTGCATAACTCACTAAGGTAGAGAATGAAGAAGCTGACGTTCTTATTTTTGGTCATTGCCGCAGTGATAGTGTGCTTGAAATGGGGTCTCCCCCAGATTAGTGGTCTTCCAATTCCATTGGAGCAACGTGAGGGTGATTTCAAGCCTAGTATCGCCATATCAGACCTTACTTTGGACCGTTTCGAGAAACTTCGCTGGGGCGAGTTAAGTGGTAGCCTTGAGTTAAGCAGTGTTGAAGTATCATCTGTTGCTCGTTATGCAGTCCCCGGGATCATTCCCTCTGGAATCTTAGAGCCAACGGTCGAATTAGAAGAAGGTCGAGCCAGGTTGTCTGCGTTAGTAGTGATAGACCGGTTTCCGGGTCTTCCGCCAATAGATGAGGTTGTGGGCCTCCTGCCTGATACGATCACTATTGAGATGTGGGGTTCGATTGTGCCACTGGATCGTGACCATGTGTCTCTAGTTGTTGAGAAGCTATGGATGGCTAGGATACCAATCCCGTCCGGATTGATTCCCTCAATCCTGATGGGGCTGGGACGCCAAGGAGCAAGGGGGTTGCCAAGAGATGGTTTATTAATACCTAAGCCTCCGGGTATTGAGTCGATTTTTGTCAGTGGAGGCAGTCTCATTCTATTAGCTGATTCTCAGACCAAAGATACTTTGTCGCATAGAGGTTATTAGATGGCCCGCCTGCTTATTGTGGATGATGAAAAAGGGATTCGGGATGCTCTTACGCAGGTGTTTGAGTATGAGGGTCAGGAGGTCAGAGTAGCAGAGGATGGGCCAGATGCGATCCTAATCTCAAAAGAATTCCAGCCCGATATAGTCTTTTTGGATGTTAAGATGCCGGGGATGGACGGGATAGAAGTCCTAGCCAGATTAGAAGAGGAAAGTCCAGGGTCTGTGATAATCATGATCTCAGGTCACGGCACTATTGATACCGCGCTAGAGGCAACTCGGATAGGTGCTTACGACTTCCTAGAGAAGCCGCTGGATACCGATCGTCTTCTGGTGACTTTTCGTCGAGCGTTGGAGCTTAAGGGTCTCACAAAAAGTATGGCAGAACTTCGGAGCCAAGTTGAGAGTCAAAATGAGATTGTTGGGGCTTCAAGGGCTATCCGTAGAGTTCTTGAATTAGTAGAAAAGGTTTCACCAACTGACGCGCGCGTTCTGATTTCTGGTGAGAATGGAACAGGAAAGGAACTTGTTGCTCACGCTATTCATAGACTCTCTGAGAGGTCTGAGACTGTTTTCATTGAAGTCAATTGTGCCGCCATTCCATCAGAATTAATTGAATCCGAGTTGTTCGGTCACATGAGGGGGTCATTTACTGGGGCCGTGGCTGACAGGGCTGGCAAATTTGAGCAGGCGGATGGAGGCACGTTATTCCTTGATGAAATAGGAGATATGTCTGCGAATGCACAGGCCAAAGTTTTGCGGGTATTAGAGCAGGGTGTTTTGACTCGAATAGGAGGGTCGGAAGCAATCAAGGTCGATGTCAGAGTTCTTTCGGCGACGAACAAGAATCTTGAGAAGGAAATTCATAGTGGAAGGTTCCGCGAGGACTTGTTTTACAGATTAAATGTGGTGCCGATAAGGGTCCCACCTTTGCGTGAGAGGAAAGAAGATATTCCCATGCTGGTGACTCACTTCAGTGAGAGAATGGCAGACCGTGAGAAAAATGTGTGCCGGGTCTTCTCTGATGGGGCGATAGAGTCTCTGAAGACGCTAGCTTGGCCTGGAAACGTTCGTGAACTCCGCAACACTGTTGAGCGGCTGCTAATTCTTTCTGACGGGATAGAAGTTAAGGCTGCCCACGTTGAGGCCCTTGCCACTTCGCGAGGAAGGTTTGTTGATCTAGCAACCGAGCTGTTGGCCGTAGATAGTTTTGCTGATTTTAAGGAAAGAGCTGAGCGTGAGTACATTATCGATAAGCTTCAGGTTCACAATTGGAATGTAGCTGAAACCGCTCGTCAGATTGACATGCCTAGATCCAACCTCTATAAGAAAATCGAGAAGTATGGTCTTGTTCGAGAGGCCTGAGACTTTTCGTTAGTATCCACACTTGCTATAGAGAGCATGGTTAGATTCACTGCGAATGCTTGCTAGCTTGGGCTAAACTTCCGTTGACACCATCTCACAGTAAAGATATCATTTTTGGCTGTAGATTTTACGATAGACCTTCATACATCTGGCATGAAAACTTACACGCC
>Ga0310344_10004780_pt1 | contig 10066 bp, 10 predicted proteins | sample HC15DNA20200_MG_FD_203801 | JGI IMG/M metagenome (GOLD analysis project Ga0310344, IMG submission 203801) | Marine microbial communities from station ALOHA, North Pacific Subtropical Gyre - HC15-DNA-20-200_MG | ecosystem: Environmental > Aquatic > Marine > Oceanic | place: Pacific Ocean: North...
GAACCGACCGGGCAATCGACATGCTCGCGCTCGCGCGAGCGCGAGGGGCGCACGGGGAACTCGATGCGGAGCTCGCCATGGAGACGCCCCCCTCGGCGTTCCCGAACGGGTGTCATATTGCCGAGGTTGAGGTGGATCCGGCGACCGGGGGAATGGTGATCGCGCGCTATATCGTGGTCGATGATTTTGGCACCTTAGTGAATCCGCTCTTGGTCGAAGGCCAGGTGCACGGCGGTATCGCTCAAGGGGTCGGCCAAGCATTGATGGAGCACACCGCGTACGACGGGCAGGCGCAGCTGATCGCTGGTTCTTACATGGACTATCAGCTGCCGCGCGCAAACGATTTGCCGTCGTTCGAGTTCGGCTCGCACCCGGTGCCGGCCCTGACCAATCCGCTGGGGGCGAAGGGCTGCGGGGAAGCCGGCACCACGGGCTCGTTGCCGGCGGTGATGAATGCGTTGGTCGACGCGTTGCACGGGGCTTGCGGGGAAACTCACGTGGACATGCCCGCGACGCCGGAGTGCGTTTGGCGGCTATTGCGCACGCAGCGCAAGGATTTAGCCGAGACTGGAGAGTAAGGGAGAAAGGACAGTGAAAGCGGTTTTCTGCGAGGCCTATGGGACGCCGGACGAGCTGGTTGTCAAAGAGGTGCCTTCACCGGATCCCGGCACGGGTGAGGTGAAGATCGCGCTTCATGCGCGGGGTGTCAGCTACACCGACAAGCTCAAGATCGCCGGTGAGTACCAGGTCAAGGATGACCCGCCCTTTATCCCGGGCGGAGAGGCGAGCGGTGAGGTGATTGCACTGGGGCCCGACGTCGACTCGCTCGATGTGGGCGATCGCGTGCTCTGTGCCGGAGGCTTCGCCGAGGAGACGGTGCAGCCCGTGGGGAGCATCCTAAAGCTTCCTTCCCATATTGATTTTCGCCAGGCGGCGGCGTTCCGCTCGAACTACACGACCGCACTCTACGGCTTGCAGCGGGGGCGCTTGAAGGCGGGGGAGACGCTTCTGGTGCACGGTGCTGCAGGGGGCGTGGGGCTAGCCGCCGTGGACGTCGGAAAGCTGCTCGGTGCGCGGGTGATCGCGACTGCGAGCACGCCAGAGAAACGCGCGGTGTGCGAGACGCTCGGGGCCGATCACGTCATCGATTACAACGAGGGCTTCCGCGACGTGGTCAAGGACCTTACCGGGGGCAAGGGCGCGGATGTGATCTACGATCCCGTCGGGGGCGACGTCTTCGACGAATCGATGCGTTGTGTGGCGCCGTTCGGGCGGATTCTCATCATCGGGTTCACCGGCGGCCGGCCTGGGCTCGCGAAGACGAACCACCTGTTGATCAAGGATGCTGAAGTGATCGGCTATACCATTGGTGCACTCTCCCGGCATGATCCTGGTTGGGCCGCGCATAACCTCGACGTCCTGATCGGCTGGCTCGGCTCGGGCAGGATCCATCCCTACTATTCACACACGCTGACGTTGGACCAGGTGCCGGAAGCGATTGCGCTCATCGAGGCGCGCAAGGTGATGGGCAAGGCTCTCATCGTCTAGGGTAATGGACGACGCATAGTAGCTCGGACGAACGCGGCAAAGGAGCGAGCAATGAGCACGGAAGACTTCACGAGAGAGCTCAAAACTGAGCGGATGACCGACCTGGCACTTGCCTACAAGAAGTCGTGCACCATGGTCACGGGCTTGGACCTCGGTCTGTTCACCCGGATCTCCGAGGGCGTTGATACCCTCACGAAACTCGCCAACGCACTTTCGCTCGATGAGGAGCGGATTGACCGTTTGCTCACGGTATGCAAAGCGGTGGAGCTCATACGCGAGGTCGACGGCAAGTACGTGAACATGAGCGACGTCGAGCGGTATCTCGTCAAGGGCAAGCGCGGTTATTTCGGCGACTACCTTTCCTATATCTCGCGTCGAGATTACGCCGCGTGGGCTGACTTGACCCAGAACCTCACCGCCGAGGTGAGCGACGAGGTCGACGAGCGGACCTATTTGACCACGATGAACGATCCCGGCTACGCGCGGCAATTTACTGAAGCCGGCTACGAGGCGAGCTTGCCCCTGGGACACAAGCTCGCCAAGGAGTTCGACTTCGGTCGCTTCTCACGCTGGCTCGATATCGCCGGCGGCTCCGGGTGTTACTCCATCGCGGCGTGTGAGCGTTATCCGAATCTCCAGACGGTGGTGGTCGACCTCCCGCAAGTGTTGCCGATCACCCGGGAATACGTTGCAAAGCACGGGCTCGAAGGCCGCATTACCGCCGCCGAGGGTAATTTTCTTGAGCCGGGCTTGCCGCAAGGGTTCGATCTCGTCTCGTTTATTACCCCGTTGCAGGGGTACATGCCTGACAAGGTCATTGCTGCGTTGACCAACGCGCGCGGCTCGCTATTGCCCGGCGGCACCGTCCTCATCATCGACTACATGCTGAACGACGAGAAGTCCGGCCCGATCGACCCCGCCTACGTGAATCTGTTCGGGCTCAGGAAAGGCCAGTACCTCAATCGCGTGAACACGGGACTCGATTGGCGCTCGTTTCTCGAGACGGCGGGGTATACGGAAATCAATGTCTCGTGGTTTACCCCCCACCAGCTCGGGCTCGTGACCGCGGTGCGGGGGGAGTAAGGACCAATCGCGGCTACGCTGGCTGGTTGAGTCATTCCGGCTCGCTGAGCAGGGCTGTCGTGGCCCGGCGCGCTGTGCTTTGCCGTCGCTCGAGGAGCGCACGCGGCAGAGATTGCCGTTGCGCCGCGCATGCTGTGCCTCACGCGTGTGGCGATGTCCCGGTTCAAGGGCCGAATGGGTAGGCCCGATGCGCCGTTGTCGAGTGCGACCCGAGGGTGGCGGCCGGCGCGTGACGATGTCGCCGAGCCGAGGGACGCTGCCCGCTTGGCTGCTGGTCTAGTCGACGACCTTGAGGTGGCCCATTACCCGTTCCCGCTCGTCGATCTCGACGGTGGAGCCATCTGCGTTGACGAGGGTGTTGAGAACCGGAAGATCCGCGGCAGGCGGCCCACTCTCGATCGCTTCATTCTCCGTTTCGGATATTGAGGGCGCGTGGGGTGTTACCTCGTGACCTAGCGATTCCTCGGCGCGCGATGCGGCGTCGGGTGCAGCGCGCAAGCTAGCGATGTCTTCGCGAAGCTCGCGCAGCAGCTCTATGATCTCGCGTTGCGCACGCATCGACTCACTCAAAGTGGCGAGGAGCAGCTCGAAGGTGCGGGGGTCGTTGGATTCCACGGGCAAGTGAACCTCTTCAGTAACGGGCGGGCAGTCTCCGTGGTCGGCGCTGTCTGTACAATTCTCTTCCTCGGGCCGTGCGACGAGGCGCACACTATTTAAGAATAGCGTTCTTTTTTTAAGCCCGTACGTATTCCGGAAGCGACTTTCCGGTTCACAAAGCCGACCGTACACGGGCGCCATGCTCCGGTCGAGCCGGGAGTGCACCGTACGTGATTGCCAAAACTACAATTTTTCTTGCTCTCGTTGTTCTGGTCGTCGAGCCCGGAGCCGCCCGTGGGATGGTTGTGTCGAGCGAGAAGGTGACTTTTCGGGCCACCACGTTGACCGGCGGGCTCGAGCGTCCTTGGTCCCTGGCCTTCCTTCCCGACGGTGGGTTCTTGGTCACCGAGCGTCCCGGACGGCTTCGGCGTATCGATGCAGGGGGAAAGCTCGATCCTCGGCCGATAGCGGGCGTCCCAGAAGTCAGTGCGTTCGGTCAGCTTGGACTACTCGACATCTTGGTTCACCCTGAGTTCGAGACCAACCGAACGCTGTTTTTGTCGTACGTGGCAGGCGACGATCGTCGGGTCAACACCGAGGTTGTGCGGGCTACGCTGGACGGTGGTGCGTTGCGCGACGTCGAGGTCATATTCGTGGCCACGCCAAAGCACTATGGCGGTCGTCATGCAGGCTCGCGGCTGGCGCTGAACCATAAAGGCCGGTTGCTTGTGTCATTGGGCGATCGCGGCGAGCGTCGCCGGGCGCAAGATGTGTCCGACCATGCCGGATCGATCATTCGCATCCTACCGAACGGGAGCGTGCCCCCCGACAATCCTTTCCAGGGCCAGGGCCAGGGCCAGGGCGGCGCGCGGCCCGAGATCCTCAGCTACGGCCACCGCAACATCCAAGGCTTGGCCGTGCATCCGCGTACCGGGGAGGTGTGGGCGCACGAGCACGGACCGCAAGGCGGCGATGAACTCAACCGGATTGAGGCGGGCGCGAATTACGGCTGGCCGGTCATCACCTACGGCAAGGAATACGGAAGCGGGGCCTCGATTGGGGAAGGGGTAACACGGCCGGACATCGTTGCTCCGGTGCATCAGTGGACGCCGTCGATCGCGCCTTCTGGTATGGCCTTTTACTTTGGCAGCCAGTTTCCCGCCTGGACCGGCAACTTGCTCGTGGGGTCGCTGAAGTTCCAGTATCTGGCTCGACTCGAGATCCGCAACACACGGGTCGTTCACGAGGAACGGCTCCTGAGCGGTGAACTCGGGCGGATCCGGGATGTGCGGGTCGGTCCGGACGGGTTTGTCTATCTGCTCACCGACGCGGGTAACGGCCGGCTCGTTCGGCTGACCCCGGGCGGCTAGCGCCGGTCGATTCTTCCGCGCGTCTTCCGCGGGCTCGCGCCGGGGTCATGGCGCGGGCCCGGGTCACGTTATGATGCGCTGCACGCGTCAAGGATCGCAGTATGGACAAGGAATCGAAGCAGGAACCGGCGCACCCCGTGGTAGAGGCTGCCGCAGCGTTAGTGCCGGTCATCGAGCAAAGCCGGGATGCCATCAGTAGGGAGCGTGGGCTCCCTGGCGTGCTCATCGATGGGATGCGCGCTGCGGGGCTTTTCCAACTGAGCTTGCCCTCGGAGCTCGGTGGTCTCGAGCTCCATCCCCAGGTTGCTTTCTCCGCGGTCGAGATATTGAGCCGCGCGGAGGGATCGGTCGGTTGGTGTGCCTCGATCTCGAGTAGCGTTTCTCTGTTCGCGGGAGGTTGGCTGCCGAACGAGGTGGGACGGGAGATCTTCGGAAGTCCACCCGATGCGCGCACCGCCGGTTCCGTGCGCGCGGAGGGGACCGCGCGGATCGTTCCGGGTGGGTACGAGGTCACCGGGCGGTGGGACTTTGCGAGCGGGATCAATCACGCACGATGGATGTTTTGTACGTGCATGATCGAAAACGATGAGGGTGTCATGCGCCACCGCTCCGGCAATCCCGTGACCCGGTCTTTGATGATTCCACGAGAGAAGGTGTCCCTCGTCGACACCTGGCACGTCACCGGCCTAGAGGGGACCGGTAGTCACGATTTTGTCGTCGCCGGGGTATTCGTACCCGAGCGCCATACGTTCTGGCTTGGCGATCCCCCTACCGCGAGCGGCCTGCTCTATCACGCCCGCCTTGGGATGTTGTCGGCGTGGACGACGACCGCTGCAACCTCACTCGGTATTGCCCGGGGGGCACTTGATGCAATGGGCGAGCTCGGGGCGCAGGCTACGACGATGTCGACAGTCGCCTTGCGTGATCGGCCCCGCGTGCAGCAGGCGGTGGGTGAGGCAGAAGCTATTCTCGGCGGAGCACGGGCGTTCCTGCTCGGCTCGGTAAACGAGGCGTGGGACGCGGTTGCTTCGAACGCTGCTCCCGGTGAGATCGGTCCAGCGGTCGCACGGGCGCGACTTGCCATTACCCATGCGCAATCCGAGGCGGTTCGGGTGGTCGATCGACTGTTTCACGCGGCAGGGACGAATGCGGTGTACCGCGCGCATCGTCTGGAGCGTTGTTTTCGGGATGCGCACGTGGCGAAGCAACACGCCGCGGGACAACCGTCGCATATCGAGACTGCAGGACGGGCACTGCTCGGCATTGAGCTGAACCAGCCCGGTTGGTAGGCGTTTTCGGCGGCCACAATCCCGCCGCCGGCACAAAATCTTTAGGAGAGCATCGACGCATGGCAACGCGTGATATGCAGGATTGGGAAACGGAGATCTGCGAGGTGGTAAGCGGAGCAGACGAAGAGGAAATTATCGTGCGGGGGCATCGGCTGAGCGGGCTGATCGGACAAACCTCCTTCGCGGGGATGATGTTCTTGCTCTTGCAAGGTCGCCTTCCGTCCGAAAACGAGGCCCGGGTGTTGGATGCCTTGCTGGTGGCTTCCGTCGAGCACGGGATTGCGCCGCCATCGATGGTTGCTCGTTGCTTCGCGTCGTACGGCACCAGCATCCAAGCAGCCGTCGGCGGGGGTATCTTGGCCTTTGGCGATCGCATGGGCGGCCTCGGTGAGCAACTTGCGAAGCTCATGGTCGAGCGCCTTGCCGGTGGGGGCGGGGTCGGGCTAGAAATCGATGATGCAACCTTGTTCGAGCTAGCAATGAGAACGGTTGATGATGCGCACGCCTGCGACACACGGGTACCTGGCTATGGGATCCCGCTGCACGGTGCCGACCCGAGAGCCCCCGCGGTCATGGCTATTGCGAGGAAAGAGGGAACCTATGGAGCGTACTGCCGGTTTGCGATGGCGATAGAGGATGCGCTCGCTGAGCGGCGAGGGGGCCGGAGGGTTTCCCTCAATCTCGATGGGGTGGGTGCTGCGGTGATCCTCGATCTGGGCTTTGGTTGGGAGACAACCCGTATGTTCCTGCTGACTCCGCGTTCGGTCAGCATGGGCGCCCACTTTATCGAAGAGCAACACCAAGACTCGACGTGGCGGCATATCTCCGCGGATCGAATCGTCTACCGCGGTCCGCAGGAGTAACCGACGGCAGCGGCCGGGACGGAGTGATAAGGGCGACCCTTCGTCGGAAGCGGCATTCGCTGAGGAACGCAAATCCGATTTCAACGGCAAGAACCGCCGGGCGGACCGTATCTGGCTGGCCGTCGTGGCTGCGGGGCTCGACTCGCCCGCCGAGTGCGTGGCCCCAGGGCGCGTCTCGTGCCGAACGCCAGTGCAGCCGCAGGGTCCTAGGTCGGACTAACCTGAAGGATCTCGATCTTCGTGTTGTCGGGTCCGGCAATGAAGGCGACGCGAATGCCCGGCGCCGGTGAGACCGGTTCGACGAAGAACTTAACGCCGGCTTCCTTTAGGGCGTTCACCGTGGCATCGAAATCGGAGGTGTGGATACCGATGTGGTCCAGTCCGTTGTAACGCCCAAGGGCGACATCGGTTTCGCCGCGATCCGTCACGTTCAGCATGAAGTCGCCGATCTTGACCCGTGCCCACTGCACGCCATCGCGTACCGTGCGCTCGGCGAGCTCGCCGTGAAAGTGCTGCTGGTAGAACGTAACCGTTCCATCGACGTCCGCGGTTTCGTGGTGAACGTGGTGCAAGCTGAACGTGGTCATAGTTTTAAAGTCTCCTCGAAGGCGTGCAGCGCTCGGACGGTGCGCTTGACGCTATCATTGGCAGCCGGGACCAGCAAGATATCCGGCGGTGCAGCGCATTAGTCTCGTGTTGCCGGCCGGGATGGAACGTACAGCGCGCAATCACGGGAGATAACGCGAATGTCACAAGGGAATGGATTGGATGCGGCGGCGATTCGCGCTGGTCTGAGTCATCCGGTCATCGATGCCGACGGGCACTGGATCGAGTACGGACCGCACATCGTACGGCGCATGAAAGCACTCGGCGGCGAAGCGGCAGCCGAGGGGTTCTTGCACTTTGGCCGCAGGATTACCGAAACCGTCGAGCTGCCGCTCGAGACGCGCCTCGCACGCCGGCAAGCACAAGAGGCGTGGTGGGTGCTCCCGACGAAGAATACCCGCGACCGCGCCACCGCAATGATGCCGAATCTGCTGCGCAGCCGGTTAGATGAGTTCGGTATCGATTTCGCGGTGTTATATCCGACGTCCGGCCTTGGCTTGCCCCAAGTACCCGATGAGGCGGCGCGCAGGGCGTCGTGCAAGGCGTACAACGCCTATGCGGTCGAGTTTTTTGAGGCTCACTCGGATCGCCTGACACCCGCCGGCGTCATTCCCATGCACACGCCCGACGAAGCAGTGGAGGCACTCGAGCATGCGCATGAGATTGGTTTGAAGTGCGCGATGTTCGGAAGCTTGATGCGACGCCCCATTCCGGAACTCGAGCGCCAGGATCCGAAGCTCGCGGAAGCGTTTCCGTGGCTTGATGTGATTGGGCTCGACAGCCCCCACGACTACGATCCGGTTTGGCAGCGCTGCCTCGATCTCGGTTTCTCGCCTACCTTCCATTCGAACGGGCGGGGTCGTGTGTTCGGCATCAGGAACTCCGCGTCGAACTTTGTCTACAACCACATCGGGCATTTTGCTGCCGCGTCCGAGGCGGTCTGCAAGGCCTTATTCCTCGGTGGTGTCACCCACCGTTTCCCGAGTCTCAAGTTCGGCTTTCTCGAAGGGGGCGCCGGTTGGGCGTGTCAGCTTTACTCCGATCTGCTCGGTCACTGGGAAAAGCGCCGGCCCGAGGCGTTGGATGACATCAATCCCGCGAACTTGGACGAAGCAAGCTTGCTTGAGCACGCGCGCGAATATGCCAGTGCCGACTTCGTCGAGCTCATGGCGCAGCGCATCCCTGACGATCCGCCCACACGCCGGCAGATTGCTCCCGCGGAAGGGTTGGACGACTTCCGGGCGTGCGGATTGTCACAGGCCTCGGATCTCGTGCGCCAGTTCACCACGAGCTTCTACTTCGGGTGTGAGGCGGATGACCCGATGAACGCTTGGGCCTTCAAGTCTGATCACCTGCCGCATAACGTCTCCCTCAATACGTTGTTTGGCTCGGACATCGGGCATTTCGACGTGCCGAACATGGCGGGCGTGCTCCCGGAGGCTTACGAGCTTGTAGAGGATGGATTGATTACCTCGGAGGATTTCGCACGGTTCGTATTCGAGAACCCTGTTCGGTTTCTCAGTGAGGGAAACCGGACGTTTTTTTCTGGCACCGCGGTAGCGGGGGCGGTCGAGGATTATTGGAACGCCCGCGCATGAGGGACTACCAGCACCTCGAGTATGCGGTTCGAAATCGTGTAGCCACGATAACGTTGAATCGCCCGCCGGTGAATCTCATCGACGAAGCGCTCACTTTGGAGTATTTCGACGCATTGGCCCGTGCGGACACGAGCGACGATGTCGGCGTCATCGTCTTGAACGGCCGCGGGAAAGGCCTCTCGGCAGGTGTCGATATCCGGATGATGGAGTCGTTTGGCAGCGAGGAGATGGCCCAGTTCGTCCAACGCTTCTACGTGGAGCAGGTCGAGCGCGTGCGCGCGCTGAGTAAACCCATCATCGCCTCAGTGCACGGTTTTGCCCGCGAAGGCGCATGCACTATGGCGTTTACCTGTGACATGGTGATCGCGGCCGACGATGCCACCTTCGGCTACCCGGGCGTGCCGAATCTGGCTGCGCCGCCGGGCATGCACGTGTGGCACTTGCAGCGCCTGCTCGGGCGCATGCGCGCCACTGAGCTCATTCTCACCGGGGACCCAATAGGTGCCGAGGAGGCGGGCGCACTCGGTTTGGTGACGAGAGTGGTCCCGCGTGCCGATCTGGAGGCCGAGACCGAGCGCTTGGCGGGCCGGCTCGCTACCCTCTCGCCACTCGCGCTCAAGGTCACGAGAGACCTTATCTACGAGATGGAGGACATGCCGTTCGCTGAGGTGCCGCGGCGAGCCGCGCGGGCCATCTCGGAGGCATTTGCCAGCGAAGACAGCTTGGAAGCCCGGCGTGCGTTTAACGAGAAGCGCCCGGCGGTATGGACAGGACGGTAGTGAAATGAAGCTCTCAATCATCGAGGGATCTAACTTCGGGCGGCAAGTCGAAGGCTGGGACAGCGATGATCTCGCTCTCGTCGATGCGTTGCACGAGCACGGTATGTTGCTCTTCCGGGGCGTGCCGGGGGGTTCTTCGAACGAGCTCGCCGAGCGGGTTGCGGCTTGGTTCCCGAGCCTCGAGATCGCACACCCTCGCGCTAACCGGCCGGCGGACGGTGGCCCGGTGACCGTGCTCGGTTCGACCAAAGACGCCGAGGGCCGCTTCAACGCGGACTATGTGCCCGCAGCAACGAGCGGCGCATCGCTGCTGTCGGCCGATGGAACATGGAC
>Ga0310344_10004781_pt1 | contig 10065 bp, 11 predicted proteins | sample HC15DNA20200_MG_FD_203801 | JGI IMG/M metagenome (GOLD analysis project Ga0310344, IMG submission 203801) | Marine microbial communities from station ALOHA, North Pacific Subtropical Gyre - HC15-DNA-20-200_MG | ecosystem: Environmental > Aquatic > Marine > Oceanic | place: Pacific Ocean: North...
GATGCTTTAGTTATCCACTCCTCGTGGTCACGCTCCAGTGCCGAATAAGGGATCTGAAAGATGTCAAAGACGCCCCAGGACAGGTAAGTCTCCAAGTCAGGTATAGTAGTTGAGGCACCGATCCAGCGCACTTTGCCACTCTTCTTCATGTCGACAAGTGCGTCTACGAGTTCACCCTCCTCAGCCTCAGTTACGGTTGGATTGTGTAGTTGCATAATGTCTATCGTAGATGTCTTTAGCCTTAGTAGGCTTGCCTCCATCGTCCGCATACAGTTCTTTCGTGTCCACACATGCTGTGTAGTTGCATAATGTCTATCGTAGACGTTTTTAGCCCCCGAGGAGGAGCCACATTTGGTGGCCACGTAATACTCAGAACTTTTTTCAGAGAGGAAGTTGCCAATGAGTTCCTCGCTGTTTCCATAGCAGTCGGCGGTGTCGATTAGAGTGATCCCAGCATTCAGTACCCCTTCGTGGACGACCCTAGCATTCGCGGCATCCTGGGGCTTGCGGTGGCCGGCTCCGTATCCGAGCCGGGAAACTTGGATGCCTGTGCGACCTAAGGTCGCGCTAGGTAGTGAATGTTCCATAGAAAATCAGCCTCCTGCTATGTCAAGATCGCTGCTACTAACAACGCTTCTGGTGTGATCCTTCAACTATACACCCTTCCCTGACTTTAGGCGTGCGTCCCGCGAGAAATGACCTTTATTTCAAGCGTTGCCGTGGGACTATACGCAAAACCCAGGTAATAGAGTCAGGAATTGAGGCAACATTGGATAGGTTCACTGTAGCAAGTGTTTTGTGCGGCTGGTACAATAGCAGTACTAATATCGATGCCTGTATAGAGCGGTTCTTCATGAGGAGAGGACAATGAAAAGTAAGGTCAAAGTGGCAGTAGGACAGGTTGAGATCGTTTCCTTGGACCCAAAAAGGAACGTTGCGCGTATGAAACAATGCGTGGAAGAGGTCCTCGATGAGAAGGAGGTTGACCTCATTCTTTTTCCTGAGCTTGCTAATACAGGATACATTATCGCCGGGGACCTGGACTTTGCGCGGGAGTTTCGTAAGTGTGCTGAACCGGTTCAAGGCTACACGACCGACACCATGTGTGAATTGAGTAAAAAATACAATGTCTACATCGTAGTTGGAATAGCTGAGAGCCATCCGCAAATCCCTGGGACATTGTACAATTCCTCAGTACTGATCGGTCCTAACGGGATAGTAGGAGTCCACCACAAGGTGCATATTCCAGGTGACGAGAAGCACTTCTTCTATGCGGGAAACACCGTGGAGGTCTATCGGGTAGATATCGGAAACATAGGTATGACCATATGCTACGACTGGGCTTTCGGTGAACTGACGAGAATCTTGGCCCTCAAGGGTATGGAGATCATGTGCACAGGCTACCAGTGGCCAAAACCTGGCGGATGGACTGGAGGAGAGGGAAGGCTTCCCTACATACCTGATAGATTGCGGTCTATCGCCACTTATCAGGCTCTGTCCAACAGGATCTACGTTATGACGTGTAATGCTGTTGGGGGTTACCTGGACTATGAATTTGATGGTCACAACGCGATTATGAGCCCGATTGGAGAGACCCTGGCGTATGCCGAAGAGGATGGCAAGGAAGAGGTGTTGTTTGCTGAGTTCAATAATGATCGATTCCTGGAGGCAAGGAGTGAGGTTGGAGAGGCTGTTGAGTTCCGAGACCGGCGCCCAGAGCTCTACGGCATGCTAAGTCAAAGCTGGGAGGATTGTGAAGGCTGAGGAGGATGAAAATCTGCGCTCCGAGATGTTTTCTGTGATGCCGAGAAAAAGTCCGCTAGGCATGGCGGGATAGTTGTTCCAGCAATGATCAGGTAAGCGCCCTGCTCTGCCATGATATCCCAAGTAAAGAAAGCCAGCATTGTCTTGGCGAGTGTGTTTTATGTACTTGTTGGGATACAGCACTTTGTCGACCCTCAATGGTTTGTCCAGATCGTTCCTCCCTATTTGCCATACCCACTGCAATTGGTGTATATCAGTGGGTTCTTTGAAATAGCACTGGGGCTATTGTTGTTGGTACCATCCTTGCGGTTCATCGCGGGATGGGGTCTAATCTTGCTCCTGATTGCAGTCTTTCCGGCCAATATTTACCTGGCTCAGACCAATGGAGCGGCTATGAATACCACACCGTTAATTGCTTGGGGCAGATTACCATTTCAGTTGGTTTTTATTGCTGTAGCGTATTGGCACACACGTAAGTGATCGGTGTATCCGGGACCTGATGTTGATAGCTGGCGTGACGAAGCTGTTGAGTAAAGAAAAGGATAGGCTAGGTAATGTTTGAAGAGTTATTTACACCTGACGTTTCAGATAGAGCTCTCTATTTATTATCTGATTATCATATATTTGCTTTGTTGGGCATATCGTTTACCCTGACCTTAGTTCTTTGGTATGCAATCTATTTGGATGACCACGAGAAAAGGAGTAGATTGAGAATTGGACTTGCTAGTTTTATGATAATCGTCGAAGCATCCTGGCATGTTTGGGCCGTATCCGTAGGAGTCTGGCATGTTAATCATGCCTTACCCTTGCACATATGTAGTCTCGCAGCAATATTGAGTATATTTATGTTGTTTCAACGCAGTTACAGTATTTTTGAGGTACTCTATTTTTGGGCTTTTGCTGGAGCTGTACAGGCAATTGCAACCCCTGACTCACGAGGGTATAACTTCCCGCATTTCCATTACTTTTGGTATTTCACTACCCATGCTAACGTCTTATTAGCAGTAATGTGGATGCTAATTATTGAGAAAGTAAGACCCACCTGGCATTCGTGGCGTAAGACATTCGTAATAACAACTCTCTATGCTGTTATTATTTATCCTATAAATATGTTTACAGGTGGCAACTACATGCTCCTAATGCAGAAGCCAGCTGTACCTACACTTGCGGATTTTCTCGATGTTTGGCCAGGATACCTCTTCTGGTTATATGTAGTTGCTGTGATCGTTGGCACAATGTGTTATCTTCCCTATGTTATATCCGATGCACGAAGACGTTGAAGTATCTTCGGGCACGTTCGGGTGTATAGTTGAGCATTGGCTGATCTCAGGCGGGACCAACAGACCCGATTGATCAAACACTGCATCTTGTGAGGACCGTCATGGATAATATTTCTGCAGCATCGATCCCCTTTCTTCAAACCTTTCTTCAATTCTTGCCCAGACTGATCGCCAGCCTGGTCATCTTTTTGGTAACCCTATACCTGTCTGCTGTGGCGGCGCGTGCGGTGGGTCGTGCTCTAAAGTTGCGCGACACTGACCAAGAGTTATCGCTCCTGCTAGTTCGAACGGCAAAACTTGCGATCGTAATTACGGGTACCATCATCGCGCTGCAACAGGTTGGTTTTGACCTCACTGCATTTGTGGCTGGTCTGGGTATCATTGGTTTCACGCTGGGGTTCGCGTTGCAGGATGTATCGAAAAATCTTATCGCGGGTGTTCTGCTGCTCCTACAGCAGCCATTTGATATTGGGGACACAGTCGAGGCCGGAGGTTTTGCCGGCATCATAACCAACATCAATCTCAGGGCAACTGAGATGCAGACTTTCGATGGTATTTTGGTTCTGATCCCAAATACTGTTGTTTACTCTAAGCCGGTCAAGAATTTCAACCGGGTTGAACAGCGGTGCTTGGAGCTTCCCATCAGGATAGCGTACGGTTCTGGGGTTCAAATGGCAGAGCAAACCGTGCAAGAAGCATTGATAAGTGTACCTGGAGTGATCGCTAAGGAACCTACTCCGCGGGTGGTATTTCAGAAGTTTGGAGATAAAAGTATTGAGCTTATAGCTTATTACTGGATCAAAGTGAACGCTGCGGGAGAATGGGGTACTGCGGACGAACCAGCACAAACAGTACAATCAGCGCTTGAAAGGGCCGGGATCGAGTCGCAAACGTACTCTGAGGATACGGACCCGGACTAAGCGCATCTCGATCGACCAGCAGCCTGACCTGTTTTACACCATGCTTGCTTCAATTAGGCGTTTTTGGGGACCGATTTATTGCCTTGCTCTTGTTGCGGCGCGCCCGATTTCGATTTCTAGACCCTCTTTTACGAGATGGCTTTGCACGGCGTGAGCTTGAATCTTTTGCCTGGAACTGGTTTTCGGGCTTGAATTTTCCGTAATCAAACGTTTCCAACCTACGTCGCTCGATTGGTTTCCCTAGAATTTTTTCAATTACCCGTACCATTTGTCCATCAGACGATCCTGCCAGCGTGAATGCTTCACCTAGTCTGTCAACGCGACCGGTACGCCCAATTCGATGAGTGTAGGTATCGGCAGAATCAGGGATGTCAAAATTGATTACGTGAGATATATCCGACACATCTATGCCACGAGAGGCAACGTCGGTAGCCACAAGAACGTCATATTTGCGGCCACGAAATCCATCTATCGCTCTTTGTCTCTTATTTTGTGACATATTACCTTGTAGCGCTGTTGCGCGGTACCCACGCTTTTGCAGATCTCGCGCCAGACTACGGGCGCGATACTTGGTGCGAGTAAAGACAAGCACCCGGCCAGTCCGTGTTTGCTCCAACATCGCGAAGAAAAGCGCCTTCTTAAGCTTGTCGGGGACCGGGTAAAGCGCATGTGAAACAGACTTTGCGGGAGAAATCGTTCCGATCTGAACCTTAACCGGATCTCGCAGTATGTTGTTTGTTAATTTACGGATGTCCTCGGGCATGGTCGCTGCGAAAAAGAGGGTCTGTCGCTTGGATGGCAGTAGCTTGATTATGCGTCGAATGTCAGGTATGAATCCCATATCACACATCCGATCAGCTTCATCCAACACCAGAACCTCAGTCTGCGATAGATCAATGTCGCCATCGCCGACCAGGTCGAGCAATCTACCAGGACAGGCGATCACCAGTTCCACGCCTTTTCGTATTTGTGACGCCTGGTTCTTCTTACTCACGCCACCGTAAACAGCTACGCAGCGCACCTTGGAATTCTTCCCAAGCGTGACACTCGTTTGGAGGATCTGCTCAGCTAACTCACGTGTCGGAGCAACTACAAGGGCGCGCACTCGACGTTGTGGTCCTTTGAGTAACCGCTGTAGAATTGGCAGTGTAAAAGCCGCCGTCTTGCCAGTCCCGGTCTGGGCTAACCCCAACACATCGTGGCCTTCCATAACTTTAGGGATGGCCTGCTGCTGAATGGAAGTGGGGACAGTGTAACCGGCACCTGCGATAGCCTTGACGATACGCTCGTCAAGGCCAAATTGGTCAAATTTCATATCTAAGTAAGTTTCTCCTCAATCCGTTTTTAGCTAGTATGGGTCTTTGTCCATTCTAGCCGTACACTAACTATACAAGTGCAAGCAGTGGGCCAGAAACATGGGTAACTCAAGATGACACTCTGTGAACAGTTTCGCAGGGTCTGGAAGCGCGTTGATGATGGGCTACCGGTATTGCGGCGTATTCTTTTACGGGGTAAAGTAGGTGTGGTTCCTTGTGCGGATTACAAGAAAGGAAACATTGTGTTGGTTAGATCCTGCTATGGTCTGGATATTCTAAAAGCGGTGGACGAGTGACTGCACGCAGACGGTTTCTGGCGCGCACCGCGCTGTTGATCGCAATCTTCTTTGGTGTGGACAAGTTGGTGGCACTGCTTCGCATCGTCATCATCGGGCGCGTTTTTGGCATCTCCTCTCTGCTGGATGCGTTCAATGCGGCCAACAACGTGCCGGATCTGCTCTTTGTACTGATTTCTGGCGGGTCGCTGGCAATGGCGTTCATCCCGGTGTTATCGGAGTACTTCGGTCAGCGCGGGCGGGATGAGGGCTGGCGCCTATTTTCGCGTGTCGCCAATCTGGCCTTTGTGGTCACCGCTGTATTTTCAGTGATTGTCGCTGTTTTTGCACTCCCATTGGTGCAGTCCAGATTTGGCATCGCGCCGGGTTTTGATGTTTCCCAACAGCACTTGGTTGCTGAACTAATGCGCCTGAACCTGATTGCCACGCTGATATTCTCTGTTAGCGGATTAGTGATTGGAGGCCTGCAGGCAAATCAACACTTCCTGCTGCCAGCAGTCGCTCCGCTTATGTACAACCTCGGGCAGATATTTGGCGCACTGGTACTGGCACCAGACGAGTTTCCGTTCTACGGATTGACGATCCCGACTTTCGGGTTGGGTGTACATGGCCTGGTTTACGGAGTGATCATCGGGGCTGCCCTGCACCTTGGGGTGCAACTACCCGCCCTGTTCCGTTACGGTTTTCGTTGGACTGCCAGCATATCCCTGCGGCATCCGGGGGTATTGCAGGTCCTGGCGTTGATGGGGCCGCGAGTTGTTGGGATGGGTGCATTTCAGGCATCTGAATTAATCCGTGATAATCTGGCATCGCGGTTGGGGGAAGGTGCGGTCACCGCGCTGACGTATGGCATGTTTATAATGCAGGTTCCGGAGACGATTATCGGTACCGCGATTGGAACTGCATTGCTTCCCACTCTGGCACGGCTGGCGGCGCGCGGTGACCGGACGGAGCTTTCGCGTACCCTGACGGACTCGCTCCGGATCATGGTTTATCTCACACTTCCCGCCGCGGTGGCAGGGATGTTCCTCGCACGACCGGCATTGAAGCTTGTGTTTGAGGGCGGGCTCTTTTCCGCTGCGGGGACGGACATGGTGGCTTTTGCCGCGCAGATGTTCCTGCTAGGTCTGGTGGGTCACGCCTTGGTGGAGATTGCAGCACGCACCTTTTATGCCTTTGGTGATGCGGTCAGACCCACGCTGGCCGCAGTGTTGGCGATGGGACTCCAGATCGGCATCAGCATCGCGTTATTGAATTACACACAACTGGATTTCGGCGGACTGGCGCTGGCCAATTCAATAGCGTTCTCGGTGCAGGCAGCAGGGTTGCTTATAGTGCTGTATTTGAAGCGGAGGGTGTTTGATCTAACGCTCGTCCTTCGCGGATGGGGTATAGCGGCGCTCGGAGCGATCTGTCTAGGGGCAGTCTTGGCGGCAACTGTTGGGATAACAGTTCCATGAGGATAGGGACCACTACTGTACAACTGTAGCAAATCTCCGTCTTTTGCCGTATCTGAAAAAGGAATACGTATAAATGATCACCGTGGAGGTGCCGCTTAGCGCATCTCCGGGGTGCTGTGGCTCAGTCTGGCACGGAACATGCCACCCTTTGTGACATGCGTTGTTACGGTCCATATCTCGCTGCCTTGTATCGGCACGTAAGAGGCATAAATAAAGAATTTTCCGCAGTTGTTGGTAGACAAGGTCGGCGGAAGTCTGTGATCGGGTTAGTTGTCCTTTTGTTGATGGGCAGCCTACTAGCTGCCAAGCCTTATGCGCAGGGTGAGAAGCCCTTCGGTCTCCCTTATGCCGGACCATCAGGCCCGAGCACATGGATGCTGAGCCAACTTTATGGGAACACTATCTTTGCGTATTACCAGCGTAATGAAATATACGAGGCCGGGCAGGGGTTGCATTTCGGTATAGACTTCGATGCATCGTGCGGTACGCCGGTGGTAGCAATTGGTGACGGTGTTGTCTCCCTGGTAGATTCGGTCACCCACGGTGCATTGCCTCACAATCTCATCATTGATCATGATAATGGCTATGCCTCGCTTTATGGACACTTGCTGGAAAGGCCGGAGCTAACACCGGGTGAACGGGTTGTGCGCGGTCAGGTAGTGGGTCTGACGGGTGACCCAGATCTTGACTGCGCATGGAGTGGGCACCTACACCTGGAAATCCGGGATGCAGGTGTGTATAAACGATTGTACAACCCAGCCACCCTGATTGCGGCCGATTGGGACTCGCTTGCACTTGTCGGTGGCTACAGCAGCTGGTACGCCCGCGATCTTTCTGATCCCCGTCGTTGGCAACACATTATGGACCAGCCGAAGATCTCTGTGTGGGGGTCACCCTTAAACGATTACCTGGAAGCATGGCCGTTGGCATGGCAGTACTGAGGATCATAGGAACGCTTCTGGGACTCGTCCTGGTTGTCGCGTGTAGAGTGAGCCTGGACCATATGCCGGGTCGAACGATGCGGGTGGGCGCCATAATCGAGGATGCAACCGCGACCTCCCAGGTGACTCCGTCCCTGACTGTAACACCCTCGCCCACGGTGACCAGTCATGCGACCTATACGCGCACTCCGCGAAATACATCGTCGCCAACACATGAACCATCCATGACACCAACGCCGACTGCGACTGTGACCACGACGCCAACTGTGACCATGACGGCGACGCCAACTGTGACCATGACGGCGACTGCGACCATGACGGCGACAGCAACAGCCACCGCTATACCCATCAGAATGCAACTGACCACCGGGGAATGTTGTGTGCGCCCCTTCTGGTCGCCTGACGGACGCGAGGTCTGGTTCCTGGATCGGCCCGCAGTTGATGCCGTGGCCGCTATATGGGGCGTAGACTTAACTGGCGGTGAGCCAGGGCTTGTGACCGATCTGTTGGGGATCCTCTCTCCCGATGCCCGTCTTGTAGCCTATCCCTCATCAGATGGGATCACCTACATCCAGAGCATTGATGATGAGGAGCGTTGGGTTGTTCCTAGCGGAGGTCGTCCGATTAACTTCTCGCCTGATGGTAAGCGTATCGGATGGCAGCTGGTATCCTCTAAGAATAGCAGCTACTACAAACGAGGTTTCGAACTCTGGCGGGCGGATATTGATGGGAGTAATGCTCAGAACGTGATCACTGTGACGGGCGGCGGCATCGTAGGATGGTTTCCTGACAGCAGTCGCTGGCTGGTTCAAAGTAGTGATGTATCCGATCAGAGCTACACCCTGACGGTCCTCGATCTAGGCTCGCAGGAAAGTCTGGAGATAGCGCGAGCACCGCGATTATGGGCGCCCAGTCTGTCACCCGGGGGCAACTGGGTGGCTTTCCAGGTGACGGCGTCAGGCGATGCGGAGCGTGATGGTCTGTGGGTCGTACGCTCTGACGGGAGCGCCATGCGGAAATTAGAGGTGTATGGATCCTATCAGTGGCGGAGTGAGGGCAGATTGGCCGTCGTGCCGCTTGAATCATCCGCACAGTCGGACAATCAAAGCCATCGTTTACTGGAGGTGGATGTAGGTACCGGAGTGGTCAGTCAACTGACGGATCCGACTCAATTGAGTTTCCGGATTGCGAACAATGACTGGGCTATGGCACCGGAAGGGGACCAGTTTGTCTATGTCTCAGCTGAAGATCGCAATCTATGGGTTATCCAGTTACCGTAAAGTCAAACTAGATGTGAGACTACCCGGCGTCAAGATTGATCTCATCCAAAGCCAGTTCTGCATCTTTGAAGTATGGATTGTACTCTAATGCCTTTTTAAGATCGGACAATGCACCCTCCACGTCGCCCAATGCGTGGCGGGCTTTCCCGCGCCAAAAATAGGATTCTTCTAAGTTGGGTGTTGTCTCCAACGTTGAACTAGCGAGATTGACCACATCAGAATACCTTCCCATGTTGAAGTAGGCCTGGTACATTTCCGTCTGGTACCACAGCATGCGCCGTGCCAGTCCAATAGCGCGAGCCTTGTCGAAAGCTGAGGATGCTTCTGCGAATTCACCGAAATAACTCAGGCTGACGCCAAGATTGTGCAAGGCGAAGGCATTATTGGGATCGAGTGTGCTCTCTTCTTGGGCACTCTCCAATGCTAAATTGTAGCTCTCATTCTCCTCCGCGCGGGTTCCCAGAAGTTCGAAAACGGCGCCTCGTTCCCCTTCAGGGTAGACGACTATGAACATGCGGTTAAAGGCTTGCCAGTCAGCGTCAAGTTCGCCATAGCTGACCGGGATATTTGGGCCAGTGTATGAATCTTGTGAGGTAAAGGTCTGGGTGTTGTCGTTATATCCCGTCAATAAGAGGTAGTGCCCCATCCACCCCTTCTCCTCATCCGGTTGGAACCCTTTCTCGACAATCACGGGGTACCCGGAAGAAATGAGGGTACGCAGGACATTAAGGTCCCCGCCGGGACGATATAGCAGTTGCAATGAGTCGACTCGTGCATTTACATAGGCTTGCATTTAGATCGGAAGAGC
>Ga0310344_10004783_pt1 | contig 10064 bp, 9 predicted proteins | sample HC15DNA20200_MG_FD_203801 | JGI IMG/M metagenome (GOLD analysis project Ga0310344, IMG submission 203801) | Marine microbial communities from station ALOHA, North Pacific Subtropical Gyre - HC15-DNA-20-200_MG | ecosystem: Environmental > Aquatic > Marine > Oceanic | place: Pacific Ocean: North...
GCGTGCGGCTGGAACAGTTCATCGGCACCACCGAAATGCTGCACTGCTTCGTCACCTCTACCCGGCCGGGCGAACTGCCCCACACGGCGACCCTGGGGCATGCGGTCCCCGGTTACGACGTCGCGGTACTTGACCCCGAAACCTTCGAGGAACTGCCCGATGGCGAACACGGTCTGTTCGCGTCCCGTGGGCCGACCGGCACGGTTTACTGGAACAAACCGGACCAGCAGGAGAAAGTGGTCCGAAAGGGCTGGAACGTTTTTCAAGACGTCGTCTGGCGCGATGAACACGGTGATTTCCAGTATGTCGCCCGACATGACGAGATGATCATCTCGTCCGGCTACAACATTTCGCCGGTACAGGTCGAAAACGTGCTGATGCAACACGACGCGGTGGTCGAATGCGCCTGCGTCGCGGCCCCCGATCCCGATGGCAGGCGCGGCGCGATCGTAAAAGCCTATGTCGTGGTGAACGATCGGCATGAAGCCGGCGAACCGCTGGCGGCAGACCTGCAATACTATGTAAAAAACAATGCCGCCCCCTACATGTATCCGCGGGCTATATCCTTTGAGGACGTGTTGCCCAAGACGATCAACGGAAAAATTCTGCGCTCCGAACTACGGGAACGCGCACGATCCGAGGGAGAGGAATGACCGACGTCAATGCGGTCGCCGCCCATTACGGCGGCCAGCACCTGAACGAACAAATACTCAATGCCCTGACGGAAGAAGGGATCGACATTGAATCTCTCGACTGGAAACAGTTGGCGGCAATCGACCAGTTCCATACCCGTGGTCTGCCGGCCACCAGGGAACAGGCGGCACTGGCCGCGCCGGAGGCCGGGACGAAGGTTATCGATATCGGCTGCGGCGCCGGCGGTCCCGCACGGTGCCTGGTGGCAGAGTTCGGCTGCAGCGTGACCGGTGTCGACCTGACGCCGGAATATATTGAGATTGCGGAAATGCTGACGGTGCGCTGCGGCCTGTCGGACGGCGTGAAATTCCACGCGGCGGATGCGCTGGATCTTCCGTTTGACGACGGCACCTTCGATCTTGGATGGAGCCAGAACGTCTCCATGAATATCGCCGACAAAACAGAGTTTTATGCTGAGATTTACCGCACCCTCCGGCCCGGCGGAAAGTTCGTATCATCCGATGTTGTAACCGGCTCGGGTGGGGAAGCGGCATGGCCGCTGCCCTGGGCGCGGGAACCATCCATTAGCTTCGTTGTCGCGCCGGAAGACATGTGCGCGGCGATGAAACAGGCCGGTTTCCGAATTACCGAGTGGCGGGACACCACGGATGAAGCCGTTGCCGTGTTCCAGAACCCGAACCAACAGGCCCGCCGCGGCAGGCTGGGGGTCGGGCTGATTGCGGGTTCCGACTTCGGCGAACGGTCCGCAAATCTCGCCAGGGGACTGGCAGATGGGGCGTTCGCCAGCGTATTGGTATTGTCGGAAAAGATGTAATTCAGGAGGACACAATGGCAGGCAGAACGGTATCCATCGCACTGGAACGCTATGACCGCCACATCCCCTTTTTCATGGGCGCTGTCGAACCGCCGCAGGGGATCGACCTTCAGGCGCTCGAAGTCGGCATGGTACCGCCGCGGCGGGACGGGGTGGACCGCCACAAGCGTGCGCTGGTCGATCTAGAATTCGATATCGCCGAAGTCTCGCTCGCGTCCTACATCTTGGCGCGGCAGCGGGGCGTGCCTCTGACCGCCGTCCCCTGCGCGCCCAGGCGCCTGTTCAGCCAGAACCATATCTTCGTTGGTACGGAGTCCGGCATCACCCACCCGTCGCAGCTATCGGGGAAGCGGATCGCGATCTGGGCTTTTCAGGTGACCATGTCGGTGCTGGCCAAGGGCGATCTGCAGTCGGAGTACGGGCTTGCGTGGCGCGACGTAACCTGGGTGACCCAACGGCCGGAAGAAATCGAGTCCGATGCGGGGGCGGGGCATATCACAAGGATGCCGAAAGGCCGCACCGGCGCGGACATGCTCCTGGCGGGAGAGGTCGAGGGCTATATCGATCCGCACCCGCCCGAGGAAATTTTCGAAGATCCCGGCGTCCGCCGACTGTTCGAGGACACGCAGGACGAATGCAGGAAATACTGGGACAAGCACAGCTATTACCCGGTGATGCACCTGCTGGCACTGAAGGACGACCTGATTGCGGAATATCCCGATCTGCCCCGGCAGGTGATGGACATGTGGGACGAAGCGCGCAACCAGGCCTATGAATTCTATGTCGATCACAACTACACAGTGCTGCCCTTTGGGCGTTACGCCTATCAGGGTGACAGGGAAGCTTTTAATGGAGAATTCTGGCCGTCGGGCTTTGGGGTGAACAAGGCGAACCTGGAAAAGTTCATCGATTACATGGTCGATCAGGAACTGTTGCCTGCACCGGTACCGGTGGAATCTCTGTTCCATGAAAGCGTTCTGGAGACGTAGGTCGCTCCAGCACCAATCGCCATTTCCGCGAAAGCGGTGATTCATGAATACGTTTCCAGTCCTGGGATGAAAAGTTATGCAACGCCACTTGTATTAATCAGTACTATGCGCATAATACTGATTAAATAACAGATAGGTGATACTGAGATGGCCGACAAACCGATCATCGTGGCAGGTGCAGGGCTCGGCGGGCTGGGTGCCGCTTTGGGGCTCGCGAAAAATGGCAAGCGGGTCATCGTGTTGGAAAAAGCGCCGGAGCTGGGCGAAATTGGCGCGGGCATCCAGTTGGGACCAAATGCCTTCAACGCCTTCGATTATTTCGAGGTCGGCAAGGGCGCGCGTGAGCAAGCGGTCTATGTCGAAAAGCTCCGCTTCATGGATGCGATTACCGCGGAAGAAGTCGCCCACATCCCCCTTGGCGACGATTTCCGTGAAAAGTTCGGCAATCCCTATGCCGTAGTGCACCGCGCCGATCTTCATAAGGAGATGGTAAAGGCATGCGAAGACAACAGCATGATCGAATTGCGGGTGAATTCCGAAGTCACTGGATACGACCAAGATGGCACCTCGGCCACCGCGCATCTGTCAAACGGTAACAGCGTCAACGGCGAATTGTTGGTCGGCGCCGATGGGCTCCATTCCGCCGTCCGCGCGAAGCTGGTCGGCGACGGGCAGCCGCGGGTTTCCGGGCATTCCACCTATCGCGCGGTGATCCCGGTCGACACCATGCCGGAAGATCTGCGTTGGAATGCGGCGACGCTGTGGATGGGGCCGAACTGCCATCTGGTGCATTACCCACTGTCCGGTTGGAAGGTATTCAACCTGGTCATCACCAAAGTCAACGATGCCTCGGATGTGGTCGCCGGCAATCCGCTGACCCGGGACGAGGTCCATGCGAATTTCGATCACATTCACGTTACGCCGCGGCGCCTGATCGATCTCAGTGACGACTGGAAGGTCTGGGTGTTGTGCGATCGTGTGCCGGTGGACAACTGGGTCGATGGCCGGGCGGTTCTGCTGGGCGATGCCGCCCACCCGACCCTGCAATATTTTGCCCAGGGTGCCTGCATGGCACTGGAAGACGGCGTGTGCCTGTCGCTGATGGTCGGTAGCCATCCCGATAATCTGGATGCCGCCCTGCAGAAATATCAGGAACGCCGGGTGGTGCGCACTGCGCGCATTCAGATCGGCTCCCGCCAGCTGGGCGACAACTGGTTCCACGTTGACGGCGTGCACCGGCGGCTACGCAACGAGATCATGGGCGGCATGTCGGACGAGGATTACTACTACCAGTTCAACTGGCTGTATGGGCATAACGAGGTGAAGATCGCCGCATGACCCTGCCTTCTAAATCGGCTGAAAGTTCCGGCAGGTACATCCTGAACGATTTGCGCGATGCGCCCGGCCACCTGATGCGCCGGTGCCAGCAGATCGCCGTGTCCGTTTTTCTGGACGAATGCCGCGACTGGGATCTGACTCCCCTGCAGTTTGCCGTGCTTGTCGCCTTGTACCGGGATGGGCCGGAAGACCAGATGCGTCTCGGTGGCGCGTTGGCGCTGGACCGCACCACCATCGGCGTCGTCGTGAAAAAACTGGAAGAACGCGGCCTGGTGGCACGGTCTGTGTCGGAAAAGGATCGGCGGTCGAAGCCGGTGTCGATCACCGCGGACGGGCTGGCCCATCTGTTGGATGTCCTGCCCGCCGCCGAAACCGCCCAGGACCGGATGCTGGCGCCCTTAAGCGCTGCCGAACGCCGTCAATTCGTGTCACTGCTGCAGAAAATGGCCGATGGCAACAACGACGAAAGCCGGGCGCCGTTGCGACGCTAGGCGTTTTTCAATTCCGCCTGAGTGAAGGATCCGCCAGCGTCGTGTCCTGGCCGGCGGGCGAGTTATCGACGGCGTCTTCCAGGGTCATCTCCTCGCACCAGTCTTCGGGTGGGCGGGAGCTCTCGTTGGTGCCGATCTGATCGATGGCGTAATATATTTCCAGCATGTGATTGTCGGGGTCGAAGAATTCGACTGCGATTTGGCAGCCGGCGCGACGGCGGCCCTGGTAGGAGATTTTCACGCCGTTTTGTTCCAGATGGTCGCGGGCGCGGAAAACCTCGTCGATAGTCGCTACCTCAAACGCCATGTGGTTCAGCTCATTGCTGTTGCCCGGCTTGTCTGCACCACCCACCAACGCCACGCCGTGATGATCGTTCGCGCAGCGCATGAACACCATACGTCCCGGTACCATGGATGGCGGGTACACGTCGGAAACCCGGAAGCCCAGCACCTGGGTGTAGAATTCCACCGACCTTTCCATATCCTGCACCATAAGTACGACATGGCCGATCTTGTTGATGCTGAACGGCAGACTGTCCGGCGTCTGCATTTCGCGCAGGGCTTTTACGTCCGGTGCGTTCAATCCCTCTATGTCCACTATTCCGCGCGGCATGGCGTCGTCTCCGTATCTTTGGTCAGGCCAGGGAGAAACTAGCATCCGCGGCGAGCCAGATCAGCCGCAATCCCAGAACGGTGAGGATGACCTGAAACCCAATGCGGAAGGCGCGTTCGGGAATGAGATCCATCACACGCTTGCCCACCCAGGTGCCGAGAAACGAGATCGCGATCATCGTTGCTATCAGGGGGATATAGGATCCAAAGCTGATCCCCAGAAGCCCAAAGGCCATCAGTTTCGCGATGTGAACGATGGACATCAGGATGCCGACGGCGGCGATGTGATTGCGCCGGTCGGGAGCGGCGGCGGCGGTAAACGCGGCCAGCAAGGTTCCGGTCGCGCTGATGAACACGCCCAGAAATGTAACCACGAATCCGACAAAAACGAACCGGCCTTTTTCAGGCCCAAACCGCGCGATGCTCGGCACCCAGCACAGCACAAGGATACTGATGCCCAGGATGAACAGAAGCACGCTTTCCGACAGGCCGATAAAAATGCGCCCGCCGATGGCTGCGCCTATAGCGGTGCCGACGGTGAACGGTAGCATCCAGTTCCATACCATGTAACGCCATCGAGAGAGGCCGAGGCTGGCCGCCGCGCCGAGCTGGACGATAGTGTGAACCGGTATCAGCAGTGCCGGGGGAAACACCATTGCCATCAGCGCTAGCAGGATCAGCCCGCCCGCGGTGCCGGCGATGGAGGCAACAAACGCCCCCAGAAAGGCTGCTCCGTTCAGGCCGATAAAGGACCAGACGTTGATCCCGACCATGCCGAGAAACACGCCATCGGCGGGATCCATACCTGATTATCCGCAGATCCGGGAGTGGTTCAGATTTTCCCCAGTGCCTTTAGCACGACTTCTGGTGTGATCGGCTGCTGCGTCACCCGGCCGTCGGTCAGAGGTTTGATAGCGTTGTTGACGGCGTTCATCATCACACCGGGCGCCGCGCCAGTACCAGATTCTCCTGCACCCTTGGCACCGAGCTCGGATTCACTGGTCGGCGTTTCCACGTGACCCACCTGAATATCGGGCATTTCTGTCATCATCGGCGTCACGTAATCCGCCATTGTGCCATTCTGCAACTGGCCGAACTCGTCATAGATACAGTGTTCGTACAGCGCGCCGCCGAGCCCCTGCACGCAGCCGCCGCGGATTTGCTCATCCGCAAGCTGCAGGTTGATGATGCGCCCACAATCCTCGACCACCCAATGCTTCAGATGTTTGATCCAGCCGGTACCGACGTCGACCTCCACCACGGCGCCATGGATGCCGTTGGTGTAGATATAGGGTGAATCCTGCAGCCGGTAGCGCCGCGTGTGCGACAGCACTGGCTGATAATCGTTCGGCAGTTCGCCGAGCTGGAAATGGCCGATGCGGCCGATTTCGGACAGCGGAATACGCGCATCCGAGGATCCGGCGTCAACCACGGCACCGTCTACGATGTCCAGGTTTTCCGCATCGGTCTGCAACAGGATGCCCGCCATGTGCAGAATCTCGCGCCGCAAATCGAGCGCCGCCTGATAGGTGGCTTCCCCACCAATGGCGGTCGCGCGGGACGCATAGGTGCCGCCGCCATAAGGCGTTGCATCCGTGTCGCCTGAAATGGCGCGGACCTGGTCGAATTCACAGCCGATGGCTGCTGCCGCGATCTGTTCCATCACGGTATCGACGCCCTGGCCCTGATCGGTGACCCCCAGCGCAACGATGACGCCGCCAGACGGTTCCAGTTTCACCGTGCAGGCATCCTGCGCTGCAATCCGTGCGCCGCCAGCCCCGTAATAGCCAACCGGGCTGGGAGCTGTGCCCTTGATAAACCCGGCGATGCCGATGCCGCGATAAACACCTTTCTCGCGAAGCTCCACCTGCTCGGCCAGCAGGTTTTCATAGTCCATCAGGCCATGCAGTTTCTCCAGGCATGCCTGATGGGACAAATCTTTCATCGGAATGCCGGAGCCGATGGGCCGTGGATAGGAATCGTCTTCCATGATGTTCTTGCGTCGGATATCGAACGGATCGAGACCCGTGACGTCCGCCGCCCAGTCCATCATGAATTCACCGACCGAGATGCCGATGGGATGACCGACCGCGCGGTACTGGGATGTCGGCACGGCGTTCAGATAAACCACCTGCGCCCGGGCGCGATAATTCGGGTGTTTGTAGGGCCCGAACGAGATATTGAGGATCTGATTGGCCTCGAACACTGATGTGCGCGGATATTGGGAATACGCACCGACGCCGGAAAGATCGTCGATCTCGGCGGCTATCATGGTGCCGTCGTTCATGATGCCGATCTTGGCCTTCACTCGGTTTTCGCGGGCGTGAATGTCGGACACGAAAGATTCCAGCCGGTCGGCCACGAACTTAACCGGTCGGCCCAGCTTGATGGACGCCGCCGTAGCTGCGACCTCATCGCCGAAGGTATGGATTTTCAGCCCGAAGGAGCCGCCTACATCCGGCGCGACGATGCGCACGTTGTGTTCCGGCACGCCCAGGGTCCGCGCGAACACCGTTTCGATCATGTGCGGGCACTGGCTGGATGTGTGGATGGTAAGCTGTTCGGTGCCGGGTTCGTATTCGCAGAGTACGATCCGGGGTTCCAGGCTGACCGCCGTGTGGCGGCCGAAATAGAAGGTTTCTTCCAGCACGTGGTCGGCCTCAGCAAAGGCCTTATCCACATCACCGGAACCCAGCGTGTGTTCCCAGGCCTTGTTATCGCCGAGATTGGCGTGAATGACCGGCGAATCCGGGTCCAGCGCGGTATCCTTGTTAATGACGACGGGCAGTTCGTCGTACTCGACCTGGACAAGCTCGCCCGCATCTTCGGCTTGCGCGCGGGTGTCCGCGATTACCATCACAACCGGTTCGCCGTGCCAGCAAGCGCGATCGACCGCCATCGGGTATTGCGGTTCCGCCTTCATGTTTTCGAATACGGTCAGCGTACCGACCCAGGGGCCCGTGCACATCTCCGCCAGTTCGGCACCGGTCATAACCATCTTGACGCCCGGTGCGGCTTTCGCGGCGTCCGTATCGATGTTCACGATCTTCGCATGCGCGTAGGGGCTGCGCACGAATGCCGCATGTAGTGTGCGAGGCGGGGTGATGTCGTCGGTGTAGCGTCCGCGCCCGGCGACTGCGCGCATGGCGCGGGACCGGGGAAGGGTACGGCCAATGTAGGAATTCGGCCGTTCGTAGGGATGGATAAAGCCCATTTTATTCCTACCCTTTCAGGCGTTCGTTGTTGATGGACTCAATCGCATCGACGATGGCGTGATAACCGGTGCAGCGGCAGTAATTACCCGACATGAATTCACGGATATCCGCACGGCTCATCTCGGATTTTTGAGCCAGCAGTTCCGCTGCCGTCATCAGCATGCCGGGCGTGCAGAACCCGCACTGCAGGGCGTTACGTTCCACGAACTTATCCTGCAGATCGGCAATTTCGCCGGTATCGGTGATACCCTCGATGGTCAGCACTTCGCAGCCGTCGGCCTGGGCGGCCAGCATCAGGCAGCCACGCACCACGTCGCCGTCCACACGGACGGAACACGCCCCGCAAATGCCGTGTTCGCAACCCAGATGCGATCCGGTGAAGCCTACCTCGGTGCGGATGAAATCGACCAGATGGGTTCGGACGGGAATAGTCTTAGTAACCTGTTCGCCGTTTACCGTCATGTTGACGGTGACCATTTCCTCGCTCATGCGGCGTCCCCCGCGCGGGCAACCGCCGCGTCCATGGCGCGTCCCGTCAGCACCTTCTGCAGGTGCAGCTTCATGGCTGACGATCCGTGAAGGTTGGCCATCGGCTCGAGGTCGTTTTCTAGGGCGGCAGTTACCGCCTCCTTCGTGTCTTCGGACCAGGAGTTGCCGTTCAGCGCAGCGATGGCATTTTCGCCGATGGTGGGTTTGTCTTCGCTAGCAAAATAAACAAGACGCATGTCTTCGATGGTATCGCCCAAGACCCTGCCATAGGCCGCGATCCCGACGATGGCGAAATCTCCGTGCCGCCGCGCCAGTTCGAGAAAGACCGAGACGTTTTCTTTCTTCTGTGACGGTATGCGGAGTTCGACCAGAAGTTCGTTTTCCGCCCGCGCGGTCTCGTACAACCCGTGAAAGAATTCCTCCGCCGGTATTTCGCGTTTTCCGGACGAGCTTTGCACAACCAGCGTTGCGCCCAGCGCCAGGATGCAGGCGGGCATTTCCGCCGCCGGATCGGCCAGCGCCACGCTCCCGCCGATAGTGCCACGGTTGCGCACTGCCACATGGGCAACATGGGGCATGGCTTCGGCGATTAGCGGCAAATGATCTGCCACGATGTCTGAATTCATCACCTCCACGTGTCGGGTCAGCGCCCCGATGCAGACTGTGTCGCCGTCCATACGAATACCTTTAAGGTCATCCAGCCGATTGATATCGATAAGAATTTCCGGCTGCGACAGACGCATGTTCAGCGTCGGCATCAGGCTCTGGCCGCCAGCGAGAATGCGGGCATCCTCTCCGTGCTTGTCGAGCAGCTCCAGCGCATGATCCACGCTGTCCGCCCGTGTATAAGAAAATTTCGGCGCCTTCACGGCCCACTCCCCATTTTTCTGTTTCGCTATCCCCAATGACTGCGCGAATGTCCCACCTCGCCCGGCCGAGTTCAAGGGGTGAAACTGCAGGTCGCTCGCCCGTTTTGGGATGGCTTGCGGGCGAACCGCTGGTGGCGATGTCAATGTACTGTCCAGCAGAGAGGTAGAGACGTCGTGATTAAGCGTAGTGCGATCAAGTTCGTCGGATTTCTTTGCCTGTTGCCCTTCATCCTGCTGGTCTTGGTGGAGGCCCACGGTGGAGCTGTATTCTTCACCTGGGGTAAATTACTCGACGGCGGGCGGCGAGGTTATTTCCCGCTTTACCTTCGAAAGTGCCTTTAGAGTCCACGATAACAGGGCTCTATTCAGACGCCCGGCCGGAGCGATATAAAGGTCGGCGCTGCGGAACTGCACTGGAGGCGGAAATGGAACTGAAAAAGCATAACCGATACGACTATTCGCCGATCATCGAGCGGCCGAATTACGACTGGCCGGACGGCAAACGCCTCGCCGTTTATTTCGCGATGAACATCGAACATTTCAGCTTCGGCGAGGGCCTGGGCCACACGCCTACCAACCCCGGCACCCAGCCG
>Ga0310344_10004784_pt1 | contig 10062 bp, 9 predicted proteins | sample HC15DNA20200_MG_FD_203801 | JGI IMG/M metagenome (GOLD analysis project Ga0310344, IMG submission 203801) | Marine microbial communities from station ALOHA, North Pacific Subtropical Gyre - HC15-DNA-20-200_MG | ecosystem: Environmental > Aquatic > Marine > Oceanic | place: Pacific Ocean: North...
AGGACCAGCAGTTTCAGGAACCGCTCTGCTTATAGGACTCGCCGACATAGTAGTGATGGCAGATGATGCCTACGCTTTCGTGAGCGGACCTGTTCCAGTACAACAAATGACCGGGGTGCACGTCGATGTTGAAGAATTAGGGGGAGCCACTGTCCATTACCGAGACACCGGGGCGGCGAGCATCTTGGTTTCACACGACGATGTACTTGCGACAATCAGCGACATCCTCCGCTTCTTACCTGACCACAATCGAAACGAGGCACCATCTCTCGAGACTGCAGACCCTGTTGACAGAAAAACTCCGGAAGCCGGAGACCTTCTCCCCGATACAGCCACAGGTTCTTATGACGTTCGCGAGGTAATCGGTTTAATTGTTGATGACAGTGATTTCCTGGAACTGCGCGCCGGCTGGGCGCAGAATCTCGTTACGGGGCTAGCAAGCATGGGGGGCAGACCTGTCGGAATCATTGCCAATCAACCAATGGCAATCGCCGGAACACTGGACATACCAGCTTCACAAAAAGGAGCGCGTTTCGTTTCCATGTGTGACGCATTCAATTTGCCAATAATCACCTTGGTCGATACCCCTGGGTTCTACCCCGGCAAGGACCTCGAGTGGCGAGGCATGATTAGACATGGCGCACAGATGGCCTTCGCTTACGCGAGAGCGACAGTTCCGCGAATCTCATTGGTACTGAGAAAATCATATGGCGGAGCCTTCATCGTTATGGACTCAAAAACGATGGGCAATGACGCTTACCTTGCCTGGCCCACCGCAGAGATCGCCGTAATGGGAGCCACCCAGGCCGCTCAGATCCTGCAACGTGGCGAATCCGAGGAGACAATCGCTACTTGGGTAGACGAATACGAAGAGACTTACTTGAACCCATACGTCGGCGCAGAACGAGGATTCGTTGACGCGGTAATTGACCCAGCTGACACAAGAAAAGAACTAGTTGAGCTCGTTGAGCTCTTCAGCTCAAAACGAGAACAATTGCCGCGACGAAGGCACGATAATTCGCCCCTTTGATCCGCTTAATGCAACCTCAGGCACAGAATCTAAGTGATTCTCAGGAAACACCAGAGAAAACTGAGCCACTGAAAGAGGCGAAAGCCTCCAACTTGGGGTACGGTCCCAGCGGGGATTATCAAGCTGTGCAACGGCGCACCTGAGTGCTTGACCCCTTATGTGGATATACAAGACGTACAGAATGTAGAGGAATAATTGTGTCCGAAGAGTCCTTCACGATCACAGACAACCGCAGCGGAGAAACAGTCACAGTGCCAATTGTGGATGGCACGATCTCCTCGGCCGCTCTTCGCGAGCTTGACAAAGGAATGTGGTTTTATGACCCGGCCTACATGTCTACCGCCAACTGCAACAGCCAAATCACTTACATTGACGGTGGAAACGGCATCCTCCGCTATCGGGGGTATCCGATAGAACAACTCGCCGAACACTCAAACTTCCTAGAAGTTTGCTACTTACTGCTCAATGGTGAACTTCCAACAGAAGACCAGGCTGAGGAGTGGGTCCACCACATCACCATGCACACCTATGTGCATGAAAACATCGCTCGATTCATGCAAGGTTTCCGTTACGACGCCCACCCAATGGGGACCCTTGTTTCAACAATAGCGGCCTTGTCTACTTTCTATCCTGAGGCAAAAAACATAGACGATCCGCATAATCGTTTAATACAGACCCACCGCCTCATAGCCAAAATGCCGACGATGGCGGCCTTCGCCTACAAGAACCGGTTGGGCCTTCCCTATGAGTACCCCGTCAACCATCTCGGCTATACGGGAAACTTTCTTCGAATGATGTGGAACGTTGCAGACCCCGCTTATGAGCCGGATCCGGTTCTTACAAGAGCTTTAGACATACTCCTGATTCTTCACGCTGACCATGAACAAAATTGTTCGACCACGACGATGCGGACCGTGGGTTCCAGCAACGCTGATCCCTACTCGGCCGTTGCCGCAGCAACGTGTGGTCTTTACGGACCTCTACACGGTGGGGCCAATGAGGCTGTAATCCACATGCTTCATGAAATCGGAAGCTTCGACAATGTCGCTGGCTACGTAGAAAAGGTGAAATCCGGGGAGACTCTCCTTCAGGGCTTCGGCCACCGGGTGTACAAGAGCTACGACCCGAGAGCCACTATCATCAAGAAGACTGCTGACCAAGTTTTCGAAGTCACAGGACTGAACCCTCTCTTAGACATCGCGATGAAGTTAGAGGAAGTGGCTTTGAATGACCCCTACTTCATCGATCGAAACCTCTACCCCAATGTCGACTTTTATTCCGGGTTGATCTATGAGGCAATGGGTTTCCCTATGGACATGTTCACAGTGTTGTTCGCCATCGGCCGAACACCGGGCTGGCTTGCTCACTGGCAAGAAATGCTTGACGACCCAGAGCAGAAGATTTATCGCCCCAGACAGATGTACACAGGACCTGATGAGCGCGACTACGTAGCGATTTCAAACCGCTAATTCGTCTGAATAATTACCTCAGACGTCAATCAGTATCTTCCCAATATTTGCGTTTGTATCCATGTACACGTGAGCTTCCGATATTTCATCTATCGAGAATCTCGAATCGATCACGGGTTTTAGGCTCCCATCATCGAACCGTGGCAACAGCTCTGCCACAAAACGTTGATTGGCTTCAATCTTTTGTTCAATCGGCCTTGAACGCAGCACAGTCCCTATCAAAGAAGCTCTCTTGGGCAGCAAAGCGCCCAGTGCAAATGAAGCCATCGGCCCACCCATAACACCAACTTGGACTATCCGACCCTGGACCTTCACACACTGGAGGTTCTTCGCCAGATAATCTCCACCAACGACATCGAGAACAACGTCGACTCCTAAACCCTCGGTCCAGCCTTCTACAGCCTCTGCAAAATCTTGCTGGGTGTAATCAACCACTAAATCCGCCCCTAGATCGCGGCATGCGTCGACCTTGCTCGACGAACACGTCACCGCTATCTGCGCTCCGAGAGCCTTTGCTATCTGTATCGCCGCAGTACCAACGCCAGATGCCCCCGCATGGACCAACGCTCGGCCACCCGAACTGAGAGTCCCTTGAGTGACAAGCGCATCGTGAGCGGTCATAAAGACCTCGGGGATCGCCGCTGCGTCAGCCAGTCCAATGCCGTGAGGAACAGCTTGAAGCATTCGTTCATGGGTAACCACCATCTCAGCCATTGCGCCGCCGGAGACTATGCCCATCACTGCATCGCCGACCGACCAGTTTGAGACTTCCGAACCAACGGTCATAATCTTTCCCGAATATTCCAAACCTGGTATCTCATGCTCGGGCTTGGGACCTGGTGCTGGATATTGACCAGCCCTTTGAAGTAAGTCAGCTCGGTTCATCGCTGACGCCGTGACACCGACCACCACCTGGTCGGGTCCCGGGCTTGGTTCCGGTACCTCCTGGACTTTCAGGACGTCCTCATTGCCATATTCGGTTATCACCACTGCTCGCATTCGGGCGAGGTTAGCGGTAATCAACCAACCAAAATCGTCGGAAGCCAAGGGTCTTAGCTACGCTCGGAACTCAATGGATTACACATGGCCACAAGAATTTGATGACCTAGCAACTGAAGCTCGCCAATGGGTCGCCGAAGCAACATCTGATTTGTTCAACACCGATGATGGTTGGCTAGTTGGTTACAGCGATGAATTCACCCTGAGGCTGGCTGAAAAAGGTTGGATCGGCATGACCTGGCCGATCGACAAAGGGGGCGACGGACGTCCTGAAATTGAAAGATTCGTAGTAACAGAGCAACTGCTGCTAGGTCGCGCTCCCATGGCCGGGTCATTCTTCCCAGACAGACAAATTGGTCCAGTGCTACTGGCCTACGGGACTCCTGAACAACAGGAACGATTTTTGCCGGCGATGCGACAAGGTAAATCCAAATGGTGCATAGGTATGTCTGAGCCTGATGCTGGATCAAACGTGGCCGGCATTAGCACCAAAGCAACCAAAGACGGCTCGAACTGGGTGGTCAATGGTCAAAAGATTTGGACGAGTGGCGCCCAATCCGCTGACTGGTGTTATTTGATATGCCGCACTGACCTTGAGGCCCCACCCCACAAAGGCATGAGCGAATTCATTGTCGACATGAAATCACCGGGTATCGACATAAAACCCATCAAAGACGCATCCGGCGATTCCCATTTCAACGAAGTGTTCTTCAACGATGTACTGGTGCCCGGAGAAAATCTTGTCGGCGAACTCAACAACAGCTTTGGTCAAACGATGCGCCAACTCGAACACGAGCGCGGCGGCATTGACCGCCTTGCCTCAAATCAACGTTTATACCTAGACACTAAAGAACTAGCAGACACGGCTAGTCCTCTAGTTCGACAAGAGATGGCTCGCATAGAAACCGGGTACAAGATTGGGCGCCACATGGTGCTTCGCAACGTATTGAGACAAAATCCGTTTGCTCAGTACTCAGCTGTCACAAAAACTTGGTGCACCGAATTCGAACAGAGGGTGGCTAACTTCCTCGGTTACGTCGCTGGTGCAGAGTCAATGTTGAGTAACAGAGTTTCGCGAAACCTCATATATGCACCCGCATACACAATCATGGGTGGCACCACCCAGATCCTTCGAAACATCATCGGAGAAAGAATTCTCGGGTTACCCAGAGAGCCACGTCCACAATCATGAACCGAGACGCTGCCGTACTCCCGTTAACCGGGGCGATGAACTGCCGCGACCTCGGTGGCTATCCGACTCGTGAAGGTCGACGCATTCGAACAAACGCTATCTTTCGATCGGATCGCCTTAGTGACCTAACTGAAGACGACCAAGAGGAATTAACTAGCTACGGCATACGCACTGTGGTGGATTTTCGCACTTCTGCAGAAGCACAGCGCGACGTGTCGCGTCTTTGGGCCACCGTTACAACCCACGCCCCGCTCCCAATCGGCGACGAAATCGCTCAGCAGACGGAGTTCATCGACAGAATACGTTCAGGAGAAATCACTTCTGTAACTGTCGCTGAAGTAGCCGATAGCTACATCGAAATGCTTTCAAATGCTGGACATCAATTCGTTAATTTTCTTGAGATAGCAGCCGACGTTGACTGCTGGCCATTGTTGTTTCACTGCACCGCCGGCAAAGACCGGACCGGGATTGCCGCCGCATTGATACTCGAATTATGCGGTGTTGAACGAAACCTTGTGCTCGACGATTATGAACTCACAAACGCGCTGAGATCTGAACGTCGAATCGAATACCTCCGACCAAGCCTGGAGGAAGCGGGAGCCGACATCGACGCGATTCGGCCCGCTCTCTCAGCTCCGCGACCAGCAATGGAGCGGACCTTGACCCACCTCGACAGCACCCATGGTGGCGTTGAACAATTTTTAATTGAACAGTTGGGAATCCATCCAGACACCATCGCTGCTCTTCGACTCAACCTGTTGGTGTAATGGCCTACTACTAACTGTTCGTTACCGCTGTTAATTCCGCGTCGATACTCCCACCAGAGATCTCAATTTCAGATCGCTTCGAATCGCCAGCCATTTTCTTCAGCTATCAGCGTCCCCGCAGTCCTTCCAGCAAAGTGAGTGCCGATCACAAGCCGCCCGTCGCTCCAACGCTTGTAAGCCTCATATCGTGTAGCTGTCGACATGTCCTGACGCCAGTCTGCCGATGAAGCCAAATCGGGTTTGGCGAATTGCACGGGATGATGAGTCATGTCCCCAGTAATTAGCGCTGATTGATTCTCAGAGTTAATAGTCACGCTGACATGACCTGGAGTATGACCTGCCGTGGGCTCAAGCCCAATTTCGCTAGTGATTTCGTGGTCAGTATCAACAATCGTTGCCAACTCTGCATCAAGTATTGGTTGTACCGAGTCTTCAAATACAGGCCCATAGTGCTGAGGTTCGCTAGCCCAATGTTCAAGTTCAGTTTTCAAGAAGAGGTAATTAGCGTTAGGAAAAGTCGGTACCCAACTGCCATCGACCAACGTGGTATTCCAGCCGACATGATCGACGTGGAGATGGGTACTGATGACAACATCGATATCTTCAGGCTTGAAGCCGCACCTTCCAAGCTCACCAATGAAGTCCGTTTGAAGGTTGTCAAATGGGGTTGCGCCTGGCCGTTGCTTATTATTTCCGCAACATGTATCGACAATGATCGTCAAGCCTTCCGATTCAACAACTAGTGCGTGGATGGAGAGTTTCATTCTCCCTTCTTCGGTAACGAAGTCAGGTCTCAGCCACTCATAGTCATCTACGACTTCATCGGCACCGGGAAGCAACGCAGAAAAAGGCCAATGCTTTTCCATCTCTAACACCTTGGTAATTTCGACATTCCCGATGTTCCATGTAGCCATAGCTTCCCCACTCTTGACTTGAGACCGCCTACAGTCTGATGATTCCATGAATCAGACTAGGGGTCTGCGGATAGGCCGTGCGATCGTGAAGCGAGAGGGATACTTGGTGAACGACGAAGAAAACCGCTTCGAAGAGGCAGCTATAGAGGCTGAGTTTGATACCGGTTACCGAGAAGAAACTCGCGAAGAGGCTCGACGCGGTGCGATCACGCGACTATTCCGTATGACATCTGGTGTATTCGTGACGATTCTCGGCGTGATCTTGATGCCTCTACCTGGACCAGGGCTCCTAGTCGTTGCCGTCGGGTTAGGGATCCTCAGCAGAGACGTAGCCTGGGCTGATCGTCTACTTCAAATCGTGCGACGTCGACTACCAAGCGACAGCGACGGACGTCTCCCTAGGTCAAGCATCGTGACCATGGTCGTTTTAGCGTTAGCCGGAATCGCGTTTTCGGCTTGGGTGATGTTTCTGCGCTAATTATTCAAAGCTCCTAAGCGAACTGTGATTCGATTTACCTGATCGAAACTGGAGTCGACACCTCTGAAAAGAAGTCATTGCCTTTGTCGTCGACGACGACAAAGGCTGGAAAATTTTCAACCTCAATCTTCCAAATCGCTTCCATACCCAATTCGGGATACTCAAGAACTTCGACTTTGCGTATCGAATCCTTGGCAAGTCGAGCCGCTGGCCCTCCAATAGAGCCAAGATAAAAGCCGCCGTGGGTCTTACACGCGTCGGTAACTTGCTGAGACCTATTCCCTTTCGCAAGCATCACCATGCTTCCACCGGCAGCTTGGAAGGGCTCGACATAGCTATCCATGCGTCCAGCAGTAGTGGGGCCGAAAGATCCGGAGGCATACCCCTCAGGCGTCTTTGCGGGGCCGGCGTAATAGACCGGAAATTCCCTCATGTACTCGGGCATTCCTTCACCAGCGTCAAGCCGCTCTTGAATCTTTGCGTGCGCAATATCTCGAGCTACGACCAAGGTTCCGGTCAAAGAAAGTCGTGTTTTGACCGGATATTTCGAAAGTTCTTGACGAATATCACTCATGGGGCGATTCAAATCAACAGAAATCACTTCGTCAGATAACTCGGAATCCGCGGTGTCAGGAAGATACTTAGCTGGATCTTCTTCAAGTTGTTCTAAGAAAATTCCATCTGAAGAAATTTTGGCAAATGCCTGCCGGTCAGCAGAACATGAAACTGCGATCGCGACCGGGCAACTCGCCCCGTGCCTCGGTAATCTCACAACACGAACGTCGTGACAAAAATACTTACCGCCAAATTGCGCACCAATACCAAACTGTTGTGTCAGCTCAAGGATTCGTTGCTCCCACTCAAGATCACGGAAGCCATGCCCAGCGTCGCTTCCAACGACTGGCAGCGATTCAAGATATTTAGCTGAGGCATACTTAGCGGTCTTTAACGCATGCTCAGCGGAAGTTCCCCCTATGACAACAGCAAGGTGATAGGGAGGACAGGCCGCAGTGCCTAAAGTTCGGAGCTTCTCATCAAGGAACGTACTCAAGCTGGTTGGGTTGAGAAGGGCTTTGGTTTCTTGATACAAAAAACTTTTGTTTGCCGAACCACCGCCTTTCGCCATGAACACCAGCTTGTAGGTGTCCCCCGGCCCTGAATAAATATCAATCTGTGCCGGCAAATTATTGCCGGTGTTTTTCTCTTCAAACATGGTCAAGGGAGCAAGCTGGGAATAGCGAAGATTAGAAGTCTGGTAAGTGTCATAGACCCCTTGGCTGATCGCTTCACCATCATCAGCATCTGTTATAACCCGTTCACCCTTGGTACCCCAGATGATTGCGGTCCCGGTGTCTTGACAACTGGGTAACACGCCACCAGCTGCGATATTGGCGTTCTTGAGTAGTTCGATTGCCACAAATCTGTCGTTATCCGACGCTTCGTCGTCATCAAGAATTGCCGACAATTGGGAAAGGTGTTCCGCCCGGAATAAATGAGCTATGTCGCGCATTGCCTCCGCGGTTAACAGACGCAACCCCTCGGGTTCAACCTTCAAGAAACTCATACCACCAGCTTCAAAAGTTGAAACGTAGTCGTCTGTAATCTTTCGGTAAGCGATTTCGCTTTCACCGCTGGGAAGCAGGTCACTATAGAGAAAGTCCGGCACGCTATCAAAGCTACTGGCTTTCATTGGACACTAACGAGACACTTTGGCTGATGTGTGGATTCGTTAACGACTTTGTTCACTGTTCTAGCGTTGGGCCATACCGGTTAGCTTCAATCTGGCCTCTCTGACACATGAAAAAGATGATGAGAAAGACAAGCGGCGTCGGAACTATCCCAAGCGGTAGCCACCAGCCACTTCGTCCTATGTCGTGAAGACGTCGAACCGTTATCGACAAGTTAGGAACGAGGACCGCGATCGCATACAAAATACTGAGACTTCCCAACGGTGAACCTAAATTACCGAGGACCCAAAAGATCACCCCAAGCATCAAGTTCGCAGCAGCAAACCACCAATATTCGGATCGGCTGGCTCGGCCATGGAAGTGCGCGTACTTAAGCAAGCCACCGATGTAATTCTCAACTAGGCGCATAGACGGACCGTACAGCAATAAGGATGGTGAGGCATTCCAACCTCTAGGCGTGCTGTACTAGGAGTCATCACGTAAAAGAAAGAACTGGCGTCAGGGGGCATGGTGGATACGAAACTTCCGTTAGTTCAGGTTCCAATCGTTGACTACGGAGCCGATGAGAGCGACATGGTCGCCTATCGAGAACGCGGTACGGCTCGCGCCCTCGAATTAGATAATCGAGGGCCAATCCGATTCGGAGTTGACGGACGTTTACATCCTGAAATTATCGACTCGTACAGTCGAAACGGCTTTTACGTCTTCACCGACGTTTTAGAAGAGCAAGAGCTCAAAGAAATCGAGGCTGATGTTGCGGCGATGCTCGAAAGATCACCGGTCAGCAAAGACGCGGAGGTCGATAAATACGGCAATCCGGCTTTAGGCGCAGGTCTTAAAGCTAGAAACATCAGTTGGGTTCGCCCTCTTTCAGACCCTCTCGGTGGAACCGATGCTTCCTACGGTCGTCATGAAGCAAAAATGAATGAGCCTGCTCCGCCTGCCGAGGCCCCAGATCACGTTGTTCAATTATTTTTAGGTTCACTTCAGTTTTCTGACGCATGTCTGCGCCTTTACGGACACCCTGAACTACTTAAAGTTGCTGAAGCAGTCAACGGACCCGATTTCACACCCTTTAACGAAGCCGTGTGGGTCAAGCAGCCGGGTCTAGGTGGTTCCGTCGCTTGGCATCAAGATGGTTGGACCCATTGGGATAGCCCTGAACTAGACGACCACACTCACGGATTCAATTTCATGGCCCAGCTATACGGTTGCGATGCGACAAACGGTCTCTGGGTTGTCCCAGGCTCGAACCGTATGGGCAAAGTCAACATAAAGAAAATGGTCGAGGAGGCTGGTTCAGATCGACTCCCTCAAGCGGTGCCTATGATCTGCGATCCGGGAGATGTAGCCATGACAAGTCGCCAAGCGATTCATGGCTCTTTCGCCAACACCAGCTCAAAAGTCCGGGTGACCATTAACTTCGGATTTCATCGCCGATCCTCGGTTCTCGGCATACGAAGTGGGGGCGTACATAATCCCATCTCTGAGTACGACGAGGAATACATCTTTGAACGCTCAAAGG
>Ga0310344_10004785_pt1 | contig 10062 bp, 7 predicted proteins | sample HC15DNA20200_MG_FD_203801 | JGI IMG/M metagenome (GOLD analysis project Ga0310344, IMG submission 203801) | Marine microbial communities from station ALOHA, North Pacific Subtropical Gyre - HC15-DNA-20-200_MG | ecosystem: Environmental > Aquatic > Marine > Oceanic | place: Pacific Ocean: North...
CCGGGTATCTTGAAGTGAGGAGGTTCCACCCTTGCGACTAACGCGTGCGTGACGTCCCAGTTACGTGCGAGGCGTTGCGCATCAGAAATTTGCCTGGGGATCATGCCCGCTACCACCTCATTACGACGCTCGGGGAGCCTCTCCTTAGAACCCTCGGCTGCCGAGAGGTCTAACCACGTGTCCGCCTCCACGTCGTCCTGTCCAACGCCCTTGAATCCCGGATATGAAGGCCCACGGTGGTACTGCGCCGCGGCAAATCCCTGCTCCTCCGACAGCAGGAACCGACGTACCGCTTCGGCACCGTCCTCTAGGGCGCCCTCCCGAAGGATTACGCAACCGCAAGCCGGAACTGCGCGGCCGCCTCGCCTTACGTTGCGACGGTGACGTTGATTCACCTGGCTGCACGGGAAGTAGCCGAACCGCGACCATCCAGGACATCTTCCCATCGGGTGACCAACGGATAGACCGCAGCGCCCAATCCAATAATGACAAGAAACCCAAAGACGCCTTGGGGATCGTCCAACGCAGTCTTGATAAAGAAAAAAGCCGAAATCGCCAGCGATCGCGATCCAGCCCGATCCGCCGTGTCGGATTGAAGAGAGATCCCACTCGTCTGAAACGACGTTCCTAAGATCGCCATCAGCGGAATTGTGGCTAGGCTCAGCGTGGCCGCGATCAGATACGAGAAGAAGACCCCCGGTCCCGCGAGCGCGGCCAACTGCCCAGGCAGTATAAAAATACTTGCCCCGATCTCATTCCCAATGATCAGAACGCAGGCGGTGGTCAGGCCAACCTGTCTGGAAAGCGGCCCGTGTCGCCTCGTGAGCACAGCACCATGTATTACCCTTGTGTCCTAGAACGGGACCGCAGCAGCACCGGTGTCGGAGTAATCCTGGAATCTCACGATTTTTCCGTATCATCAGACAACGATGCAATCACAGCCGCTATGTCTCCAGCAAAAAACCTGCTCTAAGTGCAATCGGTATCCGATGACTGAGCGAAGCCTCAGCTGCTGAAAAGGCCGGCATGGTTCTCACCTCTCTTTTGACTCCCGATAACGGAATGTGCGGTCGATCCTGCCGTTGGCCCATCAGGGAGTGCTAGTCATTCCTATCGGTGACGACACAGTGGAAGAGGAAGAGAGATAATGTGGATGGTCCCTACCAACCGGTATGATCGCAGCATCAAGAAAACACCAGAACCAGTGTGTTAAGACGCCACATGCTCGAAGCCATTGTCACACATCCTGGCGGCGCCCATAAAGACGATCTTCTGGCCGTCTGCGTACTCATAGCCCGGTACCGCGTCCCGGTGTTCCGGCGAAACCCCACCGACGACGACCTCGATGACGAGTCCGTCGCGGTCGTAGACGTCGGTGGAAGCCACGACCCGGTGAAGTCCAACTTCGACCACCATCAGTTCGACCGCAAGCACCCGCCCACCTGTGCGCTGAGCCTCGTGCTGCAGCATCTCGACCTCTACGAAGACGCGTTGCGCTTCTGTGATTGGCTTGAGACTGCCGAATGGTTGGATAGCCGTGGTCCCAACAAGACGGCCGACTGGCTTGGTGTCCCTCGTAGAGCGATTTCGCAGCTCAATTCACCCATCGACATGACCTTACTGCGGCACTTCGCCCAATCGTCCTCGCATCAGCCTGGCGAGGCGCTGTACGAGGTCATGCGCATGGTGGGTGACGACTTATTGACGCACCTACAGACTGCCCGGGAGCGCATCGCGTTTGCCGCCGCTCACGTGGAGCGGTGGTCGATTCCGCATGCGGGCGAGATAATCGAAGTGCTGTTTCTTCCGCGCACGGATCCGGGCAGCGACGAACCAAGTAAAGCGGTGAGCAACTACATTCGGTCCAAGGATCTCGGGGAAGTCATCCAGGTCATCGTATACCCAGACCGCCGCGGTGAGGGATATGGCATCGGACGCTACGAGGACCATCCGCGTTTCGACTTCTCGCGCGTCCAGCAAGAGCCGGACGTCCACTTCGCGCACAAAAGCGGATTCATGTGTAAAACGACAGCCACCGACCCAGACCGCTTGCGGACACTAATCGCGCGGGCCCAGGTCAACGTCACCTAGGCCGTCATCGTCACGGAGAAACCTTGCAGGAGAGAAGGGTATGGATTTCTCGCTTAATCAGCCACACCCGACACACGCCTCCACACGTGCCTCTGTGCTTGACCACAGCTTTGCGTGCGGGCAGGCTTGACATGAAACGTTCGGATAGAACCGTCATCCGTTCGAGGCAGCTTGATGATCCAGGGAAAGCTCTAAAATCTACTATCGTCACAGCCTGACGGCGACCGTCCGGAGACAGCGCCGACCGGGGTAAGAGGTGCTCATGCGTGCACATTGGTACAGCTTGTTGTTGGCGTCGTGGGTGATCGTCTTCCTAACTGGACCGACCTCGGCTCAAGACCGCGCCCTGACGCCGGTGACTGACGCCATGCTTCAGGACCCGGACCCGGCCGACTGGCTCAACTGGCGGCGAACCCTCGACGGGTGGGGCTACAGCCCGCTGGACGAGATCGACACCACCAACGTCCACCGGCTGCAGCTGGCCTGGGCTTGGGCGCTCGGCGCGGGCAATAGCCAGCCGACGCCGATCGTCCATGACGGGGTGATGTTTATCCCCAACACGGGGAACGGCATGCAAGCGGTCGACGCGGTGACCGGGGAGGCCATCTGGCGCTACACACGTCCGGAACGACCGGGCCGCAACCCCGACGCTCTACCCACTCGCGGCTCTAGATCAATCGCGATTTACGGCGACAAGGTCTACCTCAGCACGAGCGATGCACACATCGTTGCGATCGACGTCCGCACTGGCGACCTCGTGTGGGACCAGACCGTGGCCGACCGGTCGCTGGGCTACCGGTACACTAGCGGTCCGATCGTGGCGAACGGCACGATCGTGGCCGGCATGACCGGCTGCCAAAACTACAAGAACGACGTCTGCTTCATCACCGGGCACGACCCCGACACTGGAACGGAGCGGTGGCGCACGTCAACCGTCGCGCAGCCGGGCGAGCTGGGCGGCGATACCTGGGGTGACCTGCCGCTGCAGTTCCGCGCGGGGGCCGATTCCTGGATCCCGGGCAGTTTCGACCCCGAAACCGGACTGGTCTACTTGTCGACGTCGCAGCCAAAGCCGTGGGCGCGCGTGTCGCGGAAGACCGACGGCGATGCGCTCTACTCGAACAGCGTGCTGGCGCTAGATCCGGAAACCGGCGCGCTCGAGTGGTACTACCAATTCGTCCCAGGGGAAACCCACGACCTGGACGAGGTGTTCGAGAGCATTCTTATCGACCGTGACGGCCGACGCTCCCTCTTCAAGATGGGCAAGCTCGGAATTCTCTGGGAGTTGGACCGCACCACGGGCGCGTTCGTTGCGGCCCACGACCTGGGATACCAAAACGTCCTGGACGTCGACCCGAAGACCGGCGAAACCACCTACCGGCCGGAGATGATTCCCCGGGCCGGCGCCGAGCTGGAATTCTGCCCAAACTTCGGCGGCGTCCGGAACTGGTATGCGTCCGCCTACCATCCAGAAACGCGGGCGCTCTACATCCCAATTCACCCGACGTGCGTCCGTGGCACCTTCACCGAGCTGAAGCAGGTGATCGGCAACAACTACTACGCCAACAGGGGCTGGCAAAGCCGCGGAAGCCGGGTGCACCCAAACAGCGAAGGCTACCCTGGCCACCTCATCGCGATGGACATCGACAGCGGCAAGATCCTCTGGCAGCACGCCATGCAGACACGCCCGAGAGCCGCGGCGCTGACGACCGGTGGCGGACTGGTGCTCGGCTCCGACACAGACCGCCATCTGTTCATCCACGACGCCACCAGTGGGACGGTGCTGTTCCAGATCCGGCTCCCAGGTTCGGTCCAGGGATTCCCGATCACCTACGCGGTCAACGGGCGGCAGTACCTAGCAGTTCCGGTTGGCGGCAACCGAACGAACGCGATCTATGCCTTCACGCTGCCGGAAGAGACCGGGCGTTGACGCGCCATAAAACTGGGATAGGCCATTGCCTCAGCCGAGGCACGCAACATACAACCATAGGTCGCGTCGTGCCTTGACCAATCACTGGTCCCACCGTACGATGCGGAGCACTCGACCATACCACCGGATATGCTCGACGAAGAAGAGCGTCTCCAGGTGTGCCCAAGACGTGAGAAGCGTCACGTTCGGTAATTGTCAGAACCGATGAATTGGAGCGATCAGCGATGCAGCAGATCCGACGCGGCGGGGTCTTAGCGTGGTACGCGGTAGTGGCGCACATGGGGTTTACGACCATGGCGGTCGGTCAATCGTCCTCGGCGGCGTGGGAGCCAGTCACGGCGGACCGTCTACTGAGCCCGGAGGACGGCGACTGGATGAGCTATCGGCGCACCTACGATGTAACGGGGTTCAGTCCGCTTGAGCAGATTGACAGGGACAATGTCGATGACCTCCGTTTGGTATGGGCTCATTCGGTGGGGGACGGGAGCCGATGGGTCCCGACTCCGGTCGTGGCAAACGGTCTGATGTATGTCGCCGAGGGTGACCGGATCACCGCCTTCGAGGTGATCTCAGGCGACGTGGCCTGGGTACACCAGCGAAACCTCCCAGACGACATCCAGCAATCGCAGGCATCGGGTCGTTCCCGCGGCGTGTCAGTCTACGGCGATCTGATCTACTGGGGCACCGCAGACGCCGCACTCGTTGCGATCGACGCGCGCACCGGCGACCAACAATGGGAGGTGAGCACCGGCGACTACCGCGAAGGGCTGGGACACGCCCACCCGCCGCTCGTGGCCGACGGCAAGGTGGTGCTCGGCTTTGCGGGCGGGGAACGCGGGGCGCGCGGAGCGGTCGTCGCGCACGATGCCACGACCGGCGAGCTCCTCTGGCGAACCTACACGGTTCCCGCGCCAGGGGAGCCAGGCTACGAGACGTGGGCCGAACGTGAGGTCCCCCCCCTCGGTGGGCTAACCTGGGGCACCATTAGCTATGATCCGGAGCTCGACTTCGTCTTCCTCGGTACCGGCCAACCGACACCCTGGGCCTCAACGCTTCGCGGGCCTGGCGACGCGCTCTATACGAACTCGATTCTCGCTCTGGACATCGACACGGGCGAATTGGAATGGCACTTCCAGGTGGTGCCGGCCGACAACTGGGATCTCGACTCGACGCACGAAAGCATACTGGTCGACCTCGTGATCGGCGGCCGCCTGCGGAAGGCGCTTATCGAAACGAGCAAGATCGGGTGGGGTATCGTCCTAGATCGAGAGACCGGGCGTTTTCTCCGGGCGTTTCGAACAGGCTACGACAACCTCATCACCGGGTGGACCGACTCGGGAAGTCCCATCTTCAATCCGGAGCTCGTCCCGACGATGGCCGATGTCGACTCGGAGAAAGTCTTCGAGATCTGCCCGCATTTGCTCGGAACGCGGAATCTGAACGCCGCCAGCTACAGTCCGATGACCGGCCTGTACTACCTCGGTATCAACAATAGTTGTATGGACGTGACGTTCGTGTCCGAGACGTATGAACCCGGACGGGTGTATCGAGGAATGGCGAGTCGCACCAAGATGGTGCCAGGCTACGACTACGTCGGAGAGTTTGTCGCCTTCGACCCGATCCGTGGGCGACGGGTCTGGGAGTATCGGCCACCGGGCGGCGTTGCCATGACCGCCTCGGCACTGACGACCGGAGGAGGGATCGTCTTCGGCGGCACGGCCGACCGTCGATTTTTCGCTCTCGATCACGAGACCGGCGAGTTGCTCTGGGAGACCCGGTTAAACGGCGACATCTCCGGAGCCCCGGTGACCTTCGAAGTTGAGGATCGGCAATTTATCGCAGTGGGCGCTGGCGGTCGGATCGGCATGACCACGTCCTACGCGCAGTTCACCGACACGACCATTCCGCAGGGGACCGGTGTAATGTGGGTCTTTGCACTCCCGGAGCGCTAGACCTGATCGCACAGCCAAGGGAGGAGCCTCAACCCCCTCCACATGTGTCCGCTTCGCCTGCGGAGCGACGGGATGCCCGTTACTGCCAGGCCCCGTTTCTCTATCCCGCCGCGACTCCAGGCGGTAGCCGGACTCCGCAAGGCTACGGCGTCGCAGTGACCTTCACATAACCATTCGTCCAGCAGCACTGGTTGCCAGTGGAGCTGTCGACCCGGCCGAAGTTGTCGGCGCGCACGCGGATCAGGTACTCGCCCGGCCGATCGAAGGTCGCGGTCGTGCTCACCATCCCCGCTGTCTCGTCGATCGAATCGCCGGGTGAGCTGAAGACGACCGATCCTGGACCAGTGTGCTTGTACCAGGTCACGTTCAGCGCCGGGGCATCGCCCCGCCGCCGTCTGACCGCGATCGGCTCTTCCTCCCGCACGCTGTCATCATCGATCCAGATCACCAGAGGAAGCGGCGTATCCACCGACGCACTGATGGGCTCCGCGTCGATCCCGGTGGGACCCCGCCCAGCAGGGCCGTCGGGACTAAAGCGAAGCAGTGGAGGCTGCGAACCCATCGCCATCGGCCATTGGAGCTGGTAGGCAGAGTTCCGGGCATTTCCTGGAACTGAGAAGGTCCGTTCCTGGTTGACCAGTGTCCAGACGACGTCACCGCGAAAGTCAGCCGGCACGGTCACGGTGAACACCCCTCGATTCCGCTGCCGACGCCTAGGCGGTTCCTCGGCACGTGCCCCGGGCGGCTCGAAGAACGTGGGTTGCCGGCCGTCGAACTCGTCCGGTGCAATGACGTTGTCTGGGCCTAGGGGAATCTCCACGACCTCAGTCAGGTTGAGGTTGGAGTAACCGAACGACAGGGTGACGGTACCATCCGAATTCCGGTACCAGCCATCGAAGAACGGAGCCACCCGGAGTCCGTTCGGGGGCAACGGTGCAAGTGGTCGTTGTCGCTGGGCGCTCAACGGTGGAGAGCCGATGAGCATGGCGGCTGCGAGTCCACCCACGAGTAATCGTCCGAACATTGCTGGTCCTTCCCATCAACGTATCGTCCCCGGAAACGCGAACGAGCCTCTCGGCATCGAGAGGCTCGTTCGACACAAACCGATTCCGTACGTCTCCGTGCTACTACAACTAGTTGTCGTTCGCCCGCCTGGCGGCTTCCTTCGCCTCTCGCTCAGCCACCTGGTGCTCGTAGCTCTCGTCGTCGAGGTGTGTCACGGCGATCCATGCGTGCGACATCTCGTCCGCCGAACGGCTACCGCCCCCTACCCACTGGTTCGGATCAGGGTTCGCCTTGTTCGCGGCCGTGTTGTCGTAGTAACCGGTGATAACCAGCACGGACCCCGCCGGTACGAGCGGTGCGGCGTCGTCTGCATAGATGTGGCTAGTGTGCCAGTCATTGGTCCAGTTGGACACCGAGCTGACCATGTCCAGGTCACCCGTCTTCGGATCAAAGATCTCGAGGGTCTTACCCACCAGACGGAAATGTCCATGCGGCTGGAAGCTATCGATCCGCACCGGAGTCTCGAAGGAATGGAACCCCTGGGTCATGGCCGTGCCGTGCGGTGGAAGCTCGAGCTCACCGCCTTTCATCAGCAGGGAGTACAGCTTAAGGTCCTGCTTGTTCTTCGCCTGCTCCTGATGCCCCTTCGGGTAGAGCCAGACGCCCATCTCGATCACATCATTCTCGACGCGCTCACCGTTCGGATAGTAGTGGACGTCCCATCGCACCATCGAGTCAGCAGGTAGGAGACGACAGGCGTCCTCCGGAACAACCTCACCGGCCTTACCGAGCGCGTACTCGGAGAGCCGCTCGACCTCGACCCATTCGTTGGTTTCCTCGTCAAAGTCGAGTAACTGGCTATTAGCATGGTGCGCGACGCCGCGCCCCTCTTCCGCCGTCCTGACGGAAACCGCCCTCATACACCGATCCTCGGTCAGGCCGCTCGGCACGATCGGCCGCCACCAGACGTCCGACCCTTCGGCCGGCAGCGTGTACGGCTTCGTCCTGATAACCAGATCCGGCGGGCCGAAGTCATCCTCGTAGGCCCATTTGTTGAGATCTTGGAAAGACACCGGCGGCGGGAGATCGGCAGGGTCGCCAAGGGGCACGCCCTCGTCCACCCAGCGGGCGATCGTCTCGATTTCAGACTCGCTGAGCCGGAGGTCGTCCTTCAGGTCCTGAATACCCACGTGGCGGTCGTAGCGATAGGGAGGCATCTCACCCAGCACCACGCGCTGCTTGATCGACCGGGCCCAGGGTCGCACTTCCTGGTAGGTCATGAACGACATCGGGGCTATCGAGTTGGGCCGGTGGCACGACTGGCAGCTCCTCTGAAAAATCGGAGCGATGTCCTTGGCGTAGGTCACCGCGGGAGCGTCATTAGACGGTTGGGCGGCCACCGGCGCGCCCCAGGTCGCGCAAAAGAACGCGAGTCCAAAAACACAGGCTCCCATACGGCTACCAGACAGAACATGAAAGGGGAAGACAATCATTCCGACTCCTCGCGAGAAAACCCTGATTTCGACAGCGGCATCGTACTACAGAACAGGCAAAGTCGTGCAACCAGCAAACTTCTGATCGCACACGCGCTACCGCTACTCGCCCGTCAGCGGTAACGCGAGGCAAGAAGCTGGTACGCAGAAGTCCGGAATATCGATACAGACAACCGGCCCTGAAAAAAAGTAAGAGCACCCTTCACTAGTAGCGGATTCCGGCCGTTCGAACGGTCGCCGGGATCAAGGTCGACGCATTGCCGCCTTCAGTCTCGCCAGTTCCTCTCTCGTACGAAACTCGAGTTTTGCCACTTTTCCGGCACCGAGATAGCCCATCCCGATCTGAGTGCGGCCATTCACCGTGACCGCTTGTAGCCCGTGTGTCTTTGTCCCGATGGTTGGCAGGAAGTAGCTCGTCCATCGCTCGGTGCGTGGATCGAACTTCGCAATCGCATCGCCGTGGGTAAAGGGCAGCCACACGACGCCATCCTTGTCCACCGACGGCGCCAGGGCGGCGCCGCCCAGATGCTGCATGGGATACACGTTCGCGCCCGCGACGTGCAGAATCTGTTCGGCCTCGGTGGGCTTAAAGCCGAACGCCTCTTCCGGCATAGCCTCGGCGGTCCGCATCATCATCCGCTTCTGCTGTTGCCAGTCACCCGACAGCCAGACTGAACCGAGCACCAACGCGCATCGACTACCCCTTTCGTTAGAACATCGCGAACACACCGATTGTATCGTTCCAACTAGGCCCACGTCGGGACGGGCTGATCCAATTAGTTAGATGCCACCGTCGACGTCCTGCGAACTCAGGTGCATATAACCGGGATCCTAGAGACGTAAAATGGGGTCGCGGATCCTTGACCATAGGCGCAACGATTACACGGTTCAGCGAGCGGTCGAAATCGCGTGAGGCGCCCGTGCTTCGAACTAACTCACCCTCTGCTCGCCGAGACCACGTGAAGTTCGAGAAACACTGGCTCGGAGATTACTCTTGAAGACCATGACGGAGCGGTACACGGAGTTCGGCGACTTGACCCCGCGAGACTTCCTTGAGCGGTACTGGCAAAAGCAGCCCTTGCTCATTCGAGGAGCAATTCCTGAGATCACGACTCCGTTGCCCGCCGACGCACTGTTCGCCCTCGCCGGTGAGTCGGATACGATTTCCCGGTTGATCACCTCATCTCATGACGGTGCGAGTTGGAAGTGTCGGCGCGGCCCATTCGACACGCCGGACTTCGAAGCACTTCCCGATCACGGCTGGACGCTCTTAATCCAGGAGGCCGATCGAAAGGTTGACGCCTGTGCGGCTCTGCTCGACCGTTTTCGTATCGTGCCCAACTGGCGTGTAGACGACGTGATGGTCAGCTACGCAACCGATGGCGGCGGTGTGGGCCCGCACATCGACCGTTACGACGTCTTTCTGATCCAGGCACTGGGTCAACGGCGATGGCGGATCGGCAGCGACCCTCTCCACGACGAGAGCCTCGATCCCGGTGCGGAAATCCCCATTCTCTCCAGATTCCAGCCCGAAGAAGAGTGGATTCTCGACCCTGGCGACGCCCTCTACCTTCCGCCGCGGATCGCTCAC
>Ga0310344_10004786_pt1 | contig 10059 bp, 6 predicted proteins | sample HC15DNA20200_MG_FD_203801 | JGI IMG/M metagenome (GOLD analysis project Ga0310344, IMG submission 203801) | Marine microbial communities from station ALOHA, North Pacific Subtropical Gyre - HC15-DNA-20-200_MG | ecosystem: Environmental > Aquatic > Marine > Oceanic | place: Pacific Ocean: North...
ATGTCGAGGCGTGGCTAGAAATTCATCTCTCTCGGCGGACCAGTGACGGTCTAGTACGGCCTTTGCAGTTGGGGGTAGCCAGTCTGACTCTTCTGCTTCTTTTCCTGACAGGTCAAGGTTACATAAATCCTCGACAGAGTTGTGCACTGCTGTCCCCATAGCGGCTGGCATACTGGCCTTTCTCGGTAGTCTCTGGCGTGAAAGCCAGTACTTCCGGGGGCAATCCTCGTAGCGATTCCATGAGGACGGAGACAGTTGGTGAGCGGTGAAACCCTCGTCCATTTGATGCACCCTGATGGAGTCACCGAGAGTGACAACGATTAACATCATCGTCTAACCATTCAATCTCATGGTAGACGCCCCCAAGGTCGAAGTAGATGCTGGATTGAATGCCAGCGGAGCTCTGGTAATCAGTTGCTTCCCTTCAATTGGTTTCGTGAGTAGTATCGTGGCTCACTATCTTGTTGATAAGTTAGAGTTGGAATTAGTCGGGGGTGTCAGGCATTCCAAGTTGCCCCCGGTTTGTCTAGTGCAGGACGGCAAGCCCTTGCCGCCAATGAGATTCTACTCGGGCGAACCGGTCTGCAACATGGAGAGGTGTGACAAGGTCATCCTGATTGCATCTGAAATTCAGGTCACGCCTGAACTAAATCTACCATTGGCCGACACGCTTCTCGACTGGTGTACTGAAGGAGGAGTTGGCGCAACCCTGCTGATTGACTCGTATGCAGAAGGAATTGGTCAGCAGCACTCCATATTCGATGACGATCAGACTAATGAGACGATATTGGGAATAGGCTCTACAGATACATCACACAAGACCCTTGAGGGTTTGGGAATTCCACTTTTGAAGCAAGGAGTTGTTGGAGGCATTACTGGTGTGATGATGGGAGAGAGTCGTCGCAGGGGAGTCGATGTGATGGCAATTCTCGCTGAGTCAGACGGTACAATCGGAGGCGGGCTCCCCGATGCTAGAGCCGCGGCCCGTATCATCGAGTGTTTGAACGACTTGATTCCAGCTGTTCATCTTGACCCCGGGCCTTTGCTTGAGGAGGCTCAGAGAATCGAAGGAGAAATTCGTGAGATGATGGCAGTTCACCTCAACCCTCCTGCGGACAGTGGGGACTCACTGGGCTCGATGTATGGTTAGAAATCGCCCAAAGTACTCTGTCTGACTGAAGGGGGGTCAATTTTGACCAACTCAGAGAGTTCAGTTTCATTCAGAACCTTCACACCCAAACGCTCAGCCTTATCCAATTTAGAGCCAGCAGAGTCGCCCGAGACAAGATAATCCAACTTACCCGATACTGAAGATACTACTTTACCTCCCATGGATTTGATTGACAACGCAATCTCCTTTCTGGGCCTAGAGAGAGTTCCGGTGATACAGAAAGTCTGTCCCTCGAGGGGTCCTGTGTTGGTTTCTGCAACCTCGTCCGATATGTCCAATTCTTCACTCAGTGCCGATACAATTTCCATACGAATGGATAGTCCATCCAACAGAAGTCTTGCGACGGTCTCGCCTACACCTTCTATTGCCACTAGGTGAGATATCGCCTCATTGTGCTTCATCGTTTTCCCCTCTTCGTCTTGCCCCGGCTCCTCATCCCTTCTTCGAACTAGTTCTAGCAGATTTTCGAGGCTACCGATCGCAGCGGCAATCGAGTTGGCTATTTCGGGGCCAATCCTAGGCATTCCGAGAGCAGCAAGGAAGGTACTGAGAGTCATGCTACGGCTTGCTTCCAGTTCATCGATCACATTTCCTGCAGATTTCTCGGCCATCCGGTCTAGGCTTGCTATATCACGTAGTGTTAGAGCGTAGAGGTCAGCCAGTGAGTTCACCATACCTGTGGAGCATAGTTGTTCGGCGAGTTTCTCTCCGATGCCGTCCATCTCGAGATGTCGGCACCAGTACAAGATGGTGCGCTCTAGGCGAGACGGGCAATTCAGGTCCATACACCGGATGAAAGCGCCGTCTTCAACCAATGTTGAGTCGCATCTGGGGCAATGTGTTGGAATTATCACCGCGGTTCGAAGAGGGAGTGGTTCATCGAAGGGTGTGCCGTCGGCGTGCTTCCTCCCGCTCATATCCGACTCTTGGGCTGTGCCCAGAACTTCGGTAATCTTCGGTATGACGTCTCCTCTCCTAACTACCTTGACACGGTCACCGAGCATGATTCCGAGTCTCTCAACCTCTCCCTTGTTGTGCAGCGTTGTACTCTCCACCGTGACTCCTGAAACGGTAACCGGGGCGACCTTGGAAACAGGAGTTACATTGCCTGTTCTACCAGTCTGCCATTCAACATCCATCAGAATGCTGATAGCCTCTTCGGGCGGGAATTTCCAAGCTAGAGCCCAACGAGGGTGATGCGCGGTCATACCAAGCAGTTCTCTCTTGCTCAGTCGGTCGAGTTTGATGACTATACCATCGATTTCCCAATCAGCACTTTCTCTGTTCTCAGTCCATCTGTTTACTACTGACATTATCTGATCGATAACAGCCTGAGAGTTTCCTCCTCCTACGACTTCATTACCGGCTACTTGAATGCCAATTTCCTGTAGCCAAGTTATAGATTCGGAGTCGAATTCGAATGCCGGAGGCTCTGGACTATCTGGGTGTCTGGTATCGCTCCCGGGGAACTCTGCACCGTATGCAAGGAATATCAAATCCTCTGCTCTTCCCTTGCCCGCCTCGGCATGCTTCTGCCTGAGAGAGCCGGCTGCGAGGTTTCTTGGGTTTGGGGCGACTTCTGAATATCTATCAGTGAATGTAGCAAGAGGCATTACCACCTCTCCTCTGATGTGACAATCCCCTTCCCATCCAAGAGATTCAGGAACATTCGGGATTCTGCGGGCGTTTGCAGTCACATCCTCTCCTCTGGTCCCGCTTCCACGTGTGGCCGCTCGGACTAATCTGCCTCGGCGGTACTCTAGTGACAGGGCGGAACCATCCAACTTGGGCTGACAGACAAATCTCCTGCCTTGGGCAGTAGTCTCAGCGACAAAATGTATGACTTCGTCTTCCGTGTTCGACTTATCTAGGCTAAGCATTGGAAATAGGTGCTCGACCTTGATAGATCCAGGTGATGGGTCGGAGCCTACTTTCTGTAGTTGAGGGTGGTCGGGAGAAAGGGACTTTAGTTCGTCCCAAAGAGAATCAAACTCGGCATCGGAAATCTCTGGTCTGGCCTCGTTGTAATAGAGGTGCGAATGATGAGAAATCTGCTCCGCAAGCCACTCCACCAGCGCCTGCTCGCTGGCTGTGCTCGGGCGCTCCGCTGCCATGATACTCGAAGTCGTGCAGATGCCTTCAACCTGCGGATAGGAGCCCTACGGGCTCCTGTATTTTCGGCATGGTGGGCCTGCCAGGATTTGAACCTGGGTCGCGCGACCCCCAGCCGCGAAGTATAGGCCAAGCTAACCTACAGGCCCTTTGGGCTTCACTGACGAGACGGGGGGTAGTCAAAGCCCTGTCGGACTCTCAGAGTTCTCTGGCGATACTGAAAGGGGCGATCTCGTCAACTAGATCGACATGTCCTACGAACATCCTTCTGCAGCAGTATCTCTCCATGCCAAGGTCATCTAGTGCCTTGTCTGAGTCTTTACCGGTTTCAATAGCTTCCTTGTACTGCTCATATACATGGGCAATCACCTTTCCACAACTCCAACATCTTACTGGTATCAACATGTAATCACCTGTACGACTTCTGCCACTTCTTGCGAGCGCCGCGTCCCATTTGATGCTTGGGTTCCTTTCTTCGAGGATCGTTCACCAATAGACTGCGGTCAAATCTGATAAACTCGTCACGGAGTTCTTCGTCATCGCCCTCGGCGCCCCCATTCCACTTCACTAGACCGCGAGCAATTGCTGTGCGGATAGCGTCGACTTGTCCCATCTGGCCTCCGCCTTGTACATCGACGATTACATCTGCATCTGCTAGGCGGTTCATCGCCTCAGCAATCTGGACTGGTTCTAACGCCTTACGCCTAGCCAGTTCAGGTTCCATGATGTGAATTGGCTTACTGTTGACCCTGACACGTCCCTTGCCGTTGCGGACAGTGGCGCGTGCAATTGCAGTCTTGCGCTTACCGCTAGTGTTCACCGAGGTCTTGCGCTTGGACTTGCGTGCCATATTCACTCACCTCCCCACCTAGATGAGTCGACACCTAGTGAAGTGCTTATCTCGCCTAGGCGAACGAACTTCAAAGGTAGAGGGCGTTCTATAGAATCGGTGTCGCCCCATGCGTGGTCCTCTGGTAGTTCCTTTTCAGAGATGTTGGTTGGTTGGCCAATTAGAACTCGCAGATCACGAAGTGCTCCTCTGCCGCTACTGTTCTTCTGGTAAGGCAGCATACCGCGGACCGTTCGCTTGAGAATTTGGTCTGGCATACGAGGGAAGAATGGCCCCTTCCTAGGGTGATTGAGTTTGTACTTCTTGTCGTATCTAGATAGAACTTGTGTCCTAGGGCCAGATACGATTGCGTGCTCGGCGTTGTAAATGATTACCCTCTGCTCACGGCCGTTCTTGCGGGCTGAAATTAGTTGCTTGGCGACGTGGCTGGCAAGACGGCCGAGAATCTTGTCTCGTGCATCGTAAACTAGTGTTCCAGCCTCAGCCAAGTATCCTCACCCCCTTTCCATTCGGGTTCTCTTTCATCAATTCTCGGATGGTCATGATTCGACCTCCGGCTGCTTCTATCTTTGAGCGGGCTCCAGCGCTGACACTGTATGCGGCGACGCTAGGCTTACCCGATATCTCGCCGCTGCCCAGAAGCTTGCCTGGGACAAGGATAGTGTCCTCATCGGCGGCGTGCCTCGACAGACGGCTCAGGTTCGGTTCTGCCCAATTGCTGCGGCTTCTCTCAAGCCTGGCAGCGACGTCTCGCCACAGTGCCGAACCGGACGACCTGCTCTGATCCTTCAAGTCGCCAATTAGGCTGACTAGGGATTGGTTGGTCTTTCTCGTGTTCTTACTCATATGACTCCCTCGACGTTCTCGGGTACCGCGGCCACCTAAGTCCGTGTTATGAATGCTGCGGGACGCCCCATAGGGGCGAGAGCCTACGCTGTCGCCCTATTAGGCCCGGATTAGGCCCGAATCAGATTCGGAACCCATCGTTTTGGTTTTCCTCGTCAGTACCAGCTAGTCTGGTCTCTCCATCGGAGTCGACGAACTGGCCGGCCTTGGTAACCGAGCCGTATAGGCCCGACTCGACAGCAGCTCTGCTCAACATTGAGTCGCCAAGAGAGGCGGTCAGATGGTTGACAATCGACTGTAGGGTGGCGATTGCTCTGTCACGCTGATCTGCACCGATTTCATGATCCGAGTAACGAGCCTCTTCGAAGATTGAGAAGAACTCGTTCAAATCTTCAGGTGGAGCGATTCCTCCCAGCATGGAATTGATAGCGTCCTCAAACTCTCTGGTGGTCTCGTAGACCTTCTTCATCGCACCTCTACTCCTGAAGAAGCGGACTAGATCCTTGTAGCAGTTAAAGATAGTCTGGATGTAGTCATTGGAGGCCTTCAGAGACATTAGCGAGTCGGTCAGTATTCCACGAATCACCTCAATGCGTCGGCGCTCGGCGTAGTTTCGGTACATGATTGCGCCAATCAGCAGAGCGAATGAAATTGCGATTAGTAACACTACAGTCACTCTGGCGGTGAAGAAGCTGGTCTGCTCACTCACCGGTTCTTCACCGAGGAAAATAATCGGGGTGCTGTTCAGAAACTCTTCAACGAAGAATTGTGTATCTAGGAAGTGTACTAGGACTCTCCATCTACCGTCAACGGCACAAGGTGCTGAAGCAGTCTGATCGCATTCTAGTTCACCAGGAATATTCTCTCCGGCGTAGATGAAAGAGAAGTTCGCAGTGCCTTGCTCATTTGTCGGTTTATACTCTGGCGGGAAGCCGGTAATCCACCCTGAACCGTTCCAATATTGGAAGGTGAAGACGACTGTTTGCCCCTCGACAGATAGATCCAATCGGTCACGCAGAATTGTCACTGCTCCAGTAATCTCATCCCCTGGCTGGTATCCCGCAGAGTTAGACCAGTGATCCTTGAGCAATATATCCACTCTACTGCGTACCAGTACCTCGATATCCATGTAAGACCCGTTAACGACAGGGGTTGTTTCGGCCCGGCATCCTCCGGGTAACTCCTTATTCGGTTCATACGCTACTCTGACGGTTCGGAAGCCTTCCAATTGATCGCCGTTAGGCTCAACGCCTCTGCGGCTCGGATTGTCCTCAGGATCTCCAGAGAACCAATCTACTTCTCCCGAGCCATCTGCCGTTATTGCAGTAGCAATTGGCCGGGTGTTGGTCTCAGGATCGAGGTAGATGTTGAGACATTTGCCTCCTATCGGATTACCATTGGTCTGAGTCAGCATAGCCTCAAGGTGGAATGACTCCTTGAGATATAGTACTGGGAAAACCGATCCGTTGGCGAACGAATAGGAGTCCACGTCCGTTCTGAATGGGCCGACTTCCTGAATCAGCATTGTTGAATTAGAGAAGACTGGGAAAATCTTGGTCATGTTTGATGGTTTGTATCTCCAGTTATCCATGCTCTCATATGGGTCATAGGAAACGGTGACCATGGCCTGTCCGGCCTCAACTCCAGTCAGTGGGCAGACTATCTCAAAGAATCCGTTCTCATCTGTTGCCCCCGGTATGCAAACCTGGCTTCCAGTTTCCATGTTGAGCATCTGGTATTCGACACGAATAGGTCTGAATGATAGATTGCCTCCCAACTCATCAAGCAATTGGCCGGTTATGACCATTGGTTTGTCGATTGGTTGTCCCGTATTCTTATCGATTTCAGACGTGTAGACGATTTGATCATCAACGGCGAGGCTGGTTCGCCCGATTAGATAGAATCCGTCCGTGTTGAACTGTAGCACCTTTCGATAGTGCTCGCTATTCAGAATCTGTGCACATGGATCCCAAGCACCAGAAGTACCCAACATTTCCGCATCTAAGAGTTCACAGCCCTCGTTGGGGAGATTCTCGCCGAATCTCAGAATTACATTGACTGGTCCAAAGCCGTCTGGTAAGAATGAGTTTGGATCGTCCCGCAGCAATTGAGGATCTAGCGATATGTCGTGGTAAATCGAACCAGCACTGGGGCACTTGGCCTCAACGATTTGTCTGTGAGTTCGGTCCTCGAAGTCGGTTCCTTCGAAGATAATCAGCACCTCTCCTCCATTTTCACCGCATCCATCGAGAGCTTGTCCTGGATCGAACATAGTAGGGTCCGGAGTTCGATTATCATCTGTGACTTGGGCTGAAATCTCCCATATATCGCCACTACTCAGAGCCCCAGAGGTCGCGCTCTGCAGCGTAATGAGTGTTTTAGAGACAACCCAGAGACTAATTTCAGATGAGCTTGCTTGCCGGATTGGATCTCCTGGATACGCGTAACTCAGGGTGAAGTTTCCGAGTTCATGTAATTCGTCAATGGTCAAGTTGACAGTGAATACACCATTTTGATCTGTCAAAACAACGTCATTAGATCCATCAGCAGACCACGTGAAGTTGACCGGTGCATCTCGAACTGGTTGGTATGCATTATCAATCAGTCTGGCCTCAATAGTAGCGTTCTGGCCTCGATATAGTCTAGGGACATTATTCAACTGGAAGTCAGTTGTTCCAATTACAGAGACGTTGACGTAAGCGCCGGTTGGAGCAAGAACCGAGGTCTGATTGCCCGTGAAGTAGTAGTTCGAATTGGTGAAGTCAGCCCTGATGCCGAAAACGCCTGCAGAGTACTGAGAATACCAGGTCCAGTTGTAATCGAAGGTTGCCATGCCGTTTACCATCTGAGGTACACGCGCGAAACCGGTCTCCTGTGAGCCTGCAAATACTCCATTGCGATCTATGTCTATCTGCAGGGCCATCGGATCGAATGGCCATGGAGTCATGGTGCGGTTCCATACTGTACCAATAACTCGTAATGTCTCTCCAGTGAACATCTCAGGAACTATCTCACAACGAACGGGGCTATCTGGATCTAGTGGGTCTACGGGGCCACAGGGAGGCACGTCAAAGTCACCGCCGTTCTGCATAGCAATGGACCAATGTGTTCCATTCGAAGACAGGAATGGACGGAGGGTTGCCGCCTGCCCAGTTAATCCTCCCGGGGTGCCATCCCAGAGAATTGGGTATGGCTTACCTAAACTTGCATCTGAGTAATCAATTCCCGCGTTAGCCAGGGAGGGGGCGTGGAATAGTGCTCTCCATGCCCCGAATGATGAGCCAGTGAACTGGGTTGAATCCCAAAAGTAGACCGGGCGTATAGATGGCGAGATAATATCGGCCTCAACATACATTCTGTGCATAGATCTGATTGCAAAACTGTCTGTATTGGCGCCTTCCAGATATGGCCAAGGCCACTCTGCTCCTAAGTCGGGCCTTGAGTATCCAACGAATGAATAGTCTCCAATCGGCAGGCTGGTATTTGTGTAATTGTAACGACCAACCACATTGTGAGATTTGGTGAAGTTGTTCCAGACTATCTCCTCATAGCCACCAGGAACCTTCCCCTGTCCATTGTCCATAGTGGAATTCCATTGGACCTGTTTCCAGACCCCCTGGACCCCGGTTGATTGCACGAAAGTCAGGGAAATCCAACCACCGCTGTCTGCCCTGTATCCATAGCTGTAGCCATCGAACACAGTAGGGTGTGTGGTGTTGCCAAAGATACCTCCACTTATTGTGAAAGAGACGGGCGCATGAGATAATCGATTACCGAAGATACCTCGCTCCCAATCTGCTGCGTAGTGAACCTTGAAGTCGACGAATAGTGGTTGCTCGTCACTTCTGAAGTAAGTCCAAGCAACATAGTCAATCGTAGTATTAGCTCGTACCTCCACAGGAACAGGTTCCGTAGTGGAACCGTCGTGAACGAACATTTCCGTGACTTCCGCATAGACAACGTAGGTGGAATTGTCACCAACATGAATGTCTTCTGGGAAGAGGAATTGGCCGACAACAAATTCCCCATTATCGTCGGTTAGTACATTTATCGTTTCAATGGCCGAAGTGCCATTTCTAGTCCATTCAATATGGACTTGTACAGGCAAGTCAGGAGCCGGCATGAACATTCCTTGAACTGGATCTAACCAATTCACGGTACCATTGAAAATTGCTGGGAACTTACTGTCCAACCAAAGTATCGGTGGAACTGTCATGGATACCCTAGTGGGTATCTTGTCGTCTTCATCTGGAATACAGTCGTTATCATGGTCCCAATCACTAGATTCTGCCCCATTAGTACAGTTGTCAGAAGTCCAGCCTTCTTCCAAATGATCCCAATCCAAATCTGTTCGGTTATCTGTATCATCATCTTGATCGATAGCATCGGGGCCTGTATTAGGATCTGAAGGATTCGCAATACCGGTGCCATTTCCAAAGTCATCGTGATCCCATGGATTTGTGCTCTCAGAGCCGAATCTGGTCGGCCAGAGCATGACTTCGTCCTCGTCCAACATTCCGTCTGCATCATCATCTAGATCGACGTCGTCTCTGAGACCGTCGTTATCGTGGTCCCATGGAGAAATCCACGGAGTCGATGTGGCCAACTCAATTGTGTTGACGATACCGTCTGCGTCCCAGTCGTTATCTGCCCAATCTAGTATTCCGTCGTTATCGTGGTCCCAAGGCGATTGTTCTTCTCCGACGAAGCATAGAAGCTCTTGCTGGGCGTCGGTTACTCCGTTGTTATCGTCGTCTGGATCCTCTGCATCGGGGACCCCGTCGTTGTCATTGTCCACGTCATAGTACTTCGGATGCAATAGGCCCTGACCAAGGGCTCCTTTGTCCCAGACAGCTTGGAACCAACCATCCTCGTCTGGGTCTGTATCGGTGCCGTCGTCGTCGTTGTCCTCGCAGTTGCTACCGGTGAAGAATGACCCTGGTGGTTCGGTGTTTGAGTCATCATCCCAGTCGTCGTTAGTATCGACTTCGAAATAGTCCCAAATTCCATCATTATCATCGTCGACATCCCAGTGATCGTAGACGCCATCGAAGTCATCGTCAAGATCGGCTGTATCATT
>Ga0310344_10004787_pt1 | contig 10059 bp, 9 predicted proteins | sample HC15DNA20200_MG_FD_203801 | JGI IMG/M metagenome (GOLD analysis project Ga0310344, IMG submission 203801) | Marine microbial communities from station ALOHA, North Pacific Subtropical Gyre - HC15-DNA-20-200_MG | ecosystem: Environmental > Aquatic > Marine > Oceanic | place: Pacific Ocean: North...
AGGGGTTATGATTACGCCGCAAAAAGTTTTAGCGCATTTCCATACGAAGTACCCCGGTTATCCAATGGACTCGCAGTATTGACAGGGAACGAGGCTGCAGGTATGGGAGCACTCGCGGCTGGAGTGAAGTTTTATGCGGCTTATCCCATGAGCCCTGCTACCGGAGTGCTGATGTATATTGCGCGACATGCTAGAGAGCTGGGTGTGATAGTTAGGCAAGTTGAGGATGAGTTGGGTGTAATTAACATGGTTGTTGGCGCTGCGCATGCTGGTTGTCGAGCGATGTGCGCCACTTCAGGTGGAGGATTTGCGTTGATGACTGAAGCTATCGGTATGTCTGGAATGATTGAGACACCGATTGTTTGCATTGATGTTCAGCGTGCCGGTCCTGCTACAGGCGTGCCTACGAAGACCGAACAAGGCGATTTGTGGCAGATACTTGGAGCGGGTCAAGGCGATTATCCTCGTTTGATTGTTGCCCCGACCACACAGGCTGATTTGTTCAATATCATGCCAGAATTGTTCAATCTGACGGACAAATACCAGTGCCCAGGATTGGTGCTATCAGATCTTCTTATTTCCGAGGGTACATCCAGTATCGACCCAGATGAGTTAAATTTTCATCCGATTATTGATCGTGGTCAAATGATATTCTCTAATGAGGATTCAGATAATCCCCATGGTGGATACAATGACAATTCCTATCTGCGCTACAAGAATACAGATAGTGGGATATCACCGCGGGCGGTTCCGGGGGTACCCGGACACATTTATGTGGCAGCAACTGACGAGCATGATGAGGACGGCACTCTAATTAGTGACGAATTTACCAATCCGCACAAGCGTAGGATGATGGTAGATAAGCGCGCACGTAAGATGAGAACTGTGCTAAGCGACATTCAGGCGCCAGAGCTTGTTGGTCCTGAGAGTGCTGAATTCACCTTGGTCGGATTTGGCTCAACTTGGGGAGTTATTGTGGAGGCGATAAATAAATTAGCCCTTGAGGATGACATAATAGGTAATCAACTTCACATTAAGTGGATTGTCCCGTTTCATGTCGATGTAGTTTTAAGTATCTTGGGTCGAGTCAAGAATGTCATAGTTGTGGAGAACAATTATAGTGGGCAATTTGCCCGGTATCTTCGTTCAGAGACTGGTTTTACGGCTAATGGCCATATCCGAAAATATGATGGCGAACCTTTTATGCCCCACCACATTTGTGATGGTGTTAAAGTGATTTTGTCCGGTGAGACCGATCTTTATGTGCCGACTCATGAAATGGTCGTATAAAAAACTTAAAGAAAAATATGATTGAAGAGACGATAATATGACGATATCAGTTACTGATCAAACTTTAGTTGACCCTAGCTCCCAATCCACTATGGAAGTGGTCCGGGAATCCTACAAAGGTAAAATTGACCCGGATTGGTGCCCTGGATGCGGAGATTTCTCAGTTCTAGCTGCGATAGAGAAAACTCTGACGGAAATGGGATTGCAACCACATCAAGTTGTTACCATCAGTGGTATCGGCTGTTCTTCTAATCTACCAGGTTTTATCAATACTTATGGTATGCATACACTACACGGGCGTGCATTGGCAGTGGCCACTGGAGTGAAAATGTCGAATCATGAGTTAACCGTGCTTGTTACTGGCGGTGACGGTGATGGTTTTGGGATCGGTGGCAATCATTTTCTCCATACCATGCGTCGCAATGTTGATCTTACTTACATCGTTATGGATAATCAGATTTACGGCTTGACGACCGGACAGACTTCCCCTACTAGTGTGGTCGGAATGGAGACAAAAAGCACCCCTGAAGGTAATCTGGAAAACCCAATAAATCCAATTCCTCTAGCTATGGCGGGTGGTGCTACCTTTGTGGCTCGGGGTTACAGTGGTAAGCAGTCCCATTTGGTTGAAGTGCTGAAGCAGGCAATCGAGCACAGAGGCTTCTCCTTCGTTGATGTATTCAGTCCGTGTGTGACCTACAACCTGGATAATACTTACAAGTGGTTCAGGCCTCGGATAAAATTCCTAGAGGATGAAGGTCACGATTCAACTGATTTTCACGCGGCGATCGATCGGGGCTATCAGTGGGGAGACGAGATTCCTGTAGGGGTGTTTTGGCGTCGTGATGATCTATCGTCACTTAATGACCTTGAGCCTGTTTTGTCTGAGGGTGGACCACTAGCTTTTCGACCGCTTGGGCTTTCCCCTGATCAGTCTAATCGTCTGATTTCAGAGATGATGTGACCGTTAACGTACACAGGGATATGCGAGACAAGAGATCTTTGCGTCTGTTCCTTTAACATTCGTAAACATTCTTGAAGATCTCGAGTTTTGAGTAAATAAGCCTAATGTATTTTTAGAGCACTCAATTTTTTCGTTATCCTATCCGTACCGTGAGCGGCCAGTAGGGTTTCCGTGGCAACATCCTTATGGCAGCTTTTCGCCGAGCAAAAAAATATGATTGAGTGGTATGTCCTTTCGGAAGTGGTAAATCATTCCCACAACGGATGCAATTTTGGCTGAGTGCTGGCGGATAATTTTTTCCCCTCCCTGCGATGGATACATCAACATGGCTATGGACGAGGCAATTCTTTGGTCGGTCTCGCGCGGTATGTCTCCACCTACTTTACGTCTGTATGCTTGGGAACCGGCGTGCCTCTCTCTAGGGCGGTCGCAGTCGGTCCGTGCTGTTGACCAAGAAAACCTGCGTTCACTGGGCTACGATCTGGTGCGTCGACCCAGCGGTGGTCGTGCTATCCTCCATATTGATGAATTGACTTATGCGGTGTATTTAAACAAAAGTGACCCTATTGCGTGTGGCGGAGTTTTACCGGTTTACCGGCGCCTGAGCGCCGCATTGCTTGCTGGTCTTGACGACATTGGGATCTCTGCTCGTAATGATTCCAATGTCCAACGTTGTGCTGTGTCTGGACCAGTTTGTTTTGAGCATCCTTCTCATTATGAGATGACAGTAGAGGGGCGTAAATTGATTGGCAGCGCTCAGTTAAGAAAGGGTGCAGGGGTACTGCAGCATGGCTCTTTGCCACTTCATGGTGATATCGCCCGTATTTGTAACGTCCTTGCGTTCGATACGGAGTTGGATCGTGATCATGCGTGTGCTCGAGTTCGGCGGAGTGCCGCCACACTGTCCGCGGTGTTGAACCGTGAGGTCGAGTGGGACGATGTGGCTAGGGCACTTGTGCGTGGTTTCTCACGGGAGCTAGAAGTTAAGGTGCAGTTCGGTGCATTAAGCTCGGACGAGAGACAGCAGGTTGAAAAACTTCATCTGGGGAAATACGCTAATTTGGAATGGACGTTTGGACTTCCCTCGGGTGGCCGCGCTCGCGGCGAAAAACGGTAGCAACATCATGATAATCGGTGCGTGCGTTGTAGAACTATGCCTGCCATCCGTGCGTTCACTGAAGGAGAAACGTGGACAACTTAGATCTCTTCTCACGCGCCTGCGGAAGGAATTCAATTTGGCGGTGTCTGAGATTGGACATAACGATGTCTGGCAATCGGCACAAATTGCTATTGTGGCCGTTAGTAACGAAAAATCCGTTGTGGAGAAAGTGCTGCGGCGGGCGATCTTGTGGACTGAAAAACATCGTCCGGACTTGGACGTTGTGGATGTGGAGATTCAGTGGCTATGATTACCGCTTTTAGGCTGCGTTTTCGCTCCAACGTCAAGGCGTACCTCGCTCTTGGCATTGGAGTAGTAATCATTGGTTGGTCACCATTGTTCATTCGTTGGGCGAACGCCCCCGGTGTGGTTACGGCGTTTTACCGTGTTGTCATTGCAGTGCTAGTCCTAGGCGTGCCGTTCTTGAGGAAACGTCGCAAATCTGGTCACATGGCGAGCAGCACGCTATGCTTGGCGATTATATCTGGGATTTGCTTTGGCTTGGACTTGGGTCTGTGGACCACAGGGGTGACAATGAGCGGTGTGACAACACCGACACTTCTGGCAAACACAGCCCCAGTATGGGTCGGCCTAGGCGCTATGCTGCTATTCCGAGAGCGGCTACGGATTGGATTCTGGGTTGGTCTCGCGTTGGCTATGGTCGGTGCTGCGCTGATTATAGGAGTAGACCGCTGGTCTTCGGTGGTTGGTGGCACCGGATCGATGTATGGTTTGATGGCTGGGATTTTCTATGGTTGTTTTTTTCTATCTGGGCAGAAGGTGCGTGAAAATTTGGATACCCTCTCATTTTTTTGGATAGTGGGTGCTGGTGCTGCCTGCATCCTTGGGGTCACAATGCTCGTTCTGCGGCAACCACTCTTTGGATATGAGATTTCAACTTACCTGAATTTTTTGTATCTGGGCGTCATCATACAGGTGGGCGGTTGGCTCGCGATAACTTATGCGCTTGGCCGTCTGTCTGCAGCGACCGTTGCACCTATGATGCTAGCACAACCGGTGATTTCGGCTGTTTTGGCACACTTTTTGCTTGGAGAACGTCTGGGACTCTGGCAGTCTCTTGGCGGTGTGGCGGTGCTGCTCGGGGTTTTGTTGGTGCAGTTTCAGCGCATTCGGGTATGATGTCCTCACGATATCAATATGATGGAATGATTATTTGATAATGCCTATATCTGGAATTGGCCGTCTTTATAGAGCGAGTCACCGTCCACAGTAATCTCGCTTTCGCTCTTAATGTTGCTGATCATGTCCCAGTGTATTGCGCTGACATTACGGCTGCCGGTTAGTGGATAACCGGATCCGACCGCGATGTGCATGCTACCACCCATTTTTTCATCAAAAAGTATCTGTTTTGTATGTTGGTCAATGCCATAGTTGGTGCCGATGGCCCATTCGCCAACATAACGCGCGCCTGGGTCGCTGTCAAGCATTTGAAGGAGGTAGGGCTCGTTCTTGGTGGCGCTGGCGTGAACCACTTTACCATCTTTAAAGCGCAGCTTAATATTCTCAATTTCTCGTCCTCCAACTGTTACCGGATAATCAAAAAGTACGTGACCGTTGACTGAATCTTCCACCGGACCTGTGAAAATCTCGCCGTCTGGCATGTTGCGCTTGCCACAGGCATTGATGAAAGTGCGGCCCTTGATTGACATGGTTAAATCGATGTTTGCTGCGCGTACTTGTACCCTGTCCCGGTTGCTAAGCCAGTCAACTAGGCGCTGTTGATTGGAACGTACAGATTGCCAGTGGGCCACCGGGTCATCATCATCGTTAACATGGCAGGCCCGGTAGACGAAATGGGAGTAATCGTGCAGGCTCATGTCAGCTTCTTGGGCCATGGCGTCTGTTGGAAAGAGTGTTACGTTCCATTTTAATTGATCTGCGTCTCCGCGCTGCAGGTATGTCTTAAGTATGGTTTCATGTGCTTGTCGGCGGCGTACCTGCTTGGTCGGATCGACGTTAGAGAGTGCGCGTGTGTTTGATACGCCCTCTATGCGAATGATAGCGTCGAAAGTATCCACGGCCAGTTTGTAAAATGGTGATACATAATCTAGTTGATGTTCCTGTGCAAAGCGGAAGAAGACATCTTCAGGTCCTTGCAGAAATGGTGCTAGATGTGGATGGCCACCGTTTTCTAGCACGCGCTCATATAATGCTAGCATCAGAGGCATGCTGGTAGTGCTCGCAGGTGCCCAGATTAGCACTTGGTCATCACGTTTGATTTCTGTAGAATAATCCACCAGTAAGTGGGCTAGGCGGGTTACGCGTGAGTTTGTCATTCTAATCCAGTGTCAGCAGTATTGTCATGATTGTCCTCCGCAAACATCACTTGACGGATGGATGTTCCAGCAATTATACTAAAGTTGTCGCTTGCATCAAATTTGAGCGAGACGGCTGGATAACAAAAGTGTGATGTAATCAGCGTGACATCCGTGGGTAGGTGGAGATACCCAGGTGTTTCGCTTAGATGCAATTAGGTTACCGGCCCTTCATGCGATGGAGGGCTTTTTTTATGTATGAAATTAGCATTACACTGAAACAGGAGGAGATAGCGTGAGCCAACAAGTGCCATCCGATTCATCGAATAGCAAGATTTCCTTGGCAACATTGCAAGATAAAAAAGACTGCAGTGATCCGATTGTTGCGGTGACTGCATATGATTATCCTACTGCGCGCGTGGCTGATGCAGCTGGGGTTGATCTAATCTTGGTTGGGGATTCATTGGCCATGGTAGTTCTAGGGTATGAAAACACACTTCCAGTGACAATGGACGAAATGTTGCATCATTGCCGCGCGGTGGCGCGTGGCTCTAAGCGGGCTTTCATGACCGGAGACATGCCTTTTCTCTCATATCAGGTGGATGTATCTGAGGCTGTGCGCAATGCGGGGAGATTTCTGAGTGATGCTGGTATGGACAGCGTAAAGCTTGAAGGTGGTCGTCGCATGGCTTCCACCGTGCGTGCCATTGTGGAAGCCGGTATTCCAGTAATGGGTCATATTGGATTGACACCACAAGCAATACATCAGCTGGGCGGATTCCGAGTTCAGGGTCGCAGCTCGGACACAGCGCGTGCGCTTCTGGATGATGCTATTGCGCTAGAGAAAGCTGGGTGTTTTGCGATTGTGCTAGAAGCGGTTCCGGGTCGGGTGGCCACGCTTATCTCCGAGTGGTTGAATGTTCCCACAATTGGAATCGGTGCAGGTTCTGGCTGTGACGGTCAGGTGTTGGTTAGCAACGATTTACTAGGTCTTTTTGATCGCTTCACGCCCCGGTTCGTAAAAAAATACTCCAATTTGCGCGTGGAGATGTTAAATGCTTTTGAGAGGTATCGGGATGAAGTCGGACGGCGTGATTTTCCAGGTGCAGAACATACATTTGGTATACCGGACGATGAATGGCAGACGTTTATAGATAGTCTAGAAGACCTGCGGCCTAGCGGCAAGCACTCCTAAGGTTGGCATATATGCGTGTTGCGATCATTGGCACCGGTGCGATGGCCTGTCTTTTTGGTGCGCGGTTGGCACCACATTCTGATGTCTGTCTTCTGGGAAGTTGGCTTCAGAGCATGGAAGCAATAAGTAAAAGAGGAATCTGTATTGAAGCTAACGACATTGTAGATACGGTTCAGGTGAGTGTTGGCGAGGATCCACAGCAATTTGCACCCGCGTCGGTGGCGTTGCTGCTGGTAAAAAGCTGGCAGACCGAACGGGCTGCCAGCTTGGCATCGTTAGTTCTTGCTCCCGATGGGATAGTTGTTACGCTTCAGAACGGACTGGGTAACTTGGAGGTATTGGAAGAAAGAGTGGGTGTGAAACGTGCGGTTGCCGGCGTAACGACGCAGGGAGCGGCTCTACTGTCTCCCGGCCATGTGCGTTACAGTGGTGGAGGGGACACTTACCTAGCGCTACGGGAGTGCATGGACGAGCGCTTGCAAGGCCTGGCGGGTTTGTTTGAGACGGCTGGTTTTCCGACTATTTTGACCTGTGAGTTGGAACCAGTGCTCTGGGGAAAACTTGCTGTCAGCTCTGGCATCAATGCGTTGACCGCACTGCTTGATATCACTAATGGTGAGCTGCTCTCCCGCCCGGATGCACGTGGACTGATGATTGCTGCGGCCGAAGAGACCGAGGCCGTAGCCGCTGCCTTGGGGATTGAGATTCCATTTGACGTTTCTGAACAGGTAATAATGGTTGCTCAGGCGACGGCTAGTAATTATTCGTCAATGTTGCAAGATATGCGTCGTGGAGAACTAACCGAAATAGAGTCGATAAATTGTGCCATAGTGCGTGAGGCCGCGCTGCATGGAGTGCCTGCTCCAGTGAACTACATGCTCTGCAAGTTGGTGCGTGCTGCGCGCAGCCAATAAATGAATCATGAAGATAGTCAAGACGCTATTAGAATTACGATCAGCACGGGCTACATTCACAGGGTCACTTGGTTTGGTTCCTACAATGGGATATTTGCATCGCGGTCATCTCTCGTTGGTGCAGTCTGCTCGCGCTGAGAATGAGTTTGTTGCTGCAAGCATTTTCGTCAACCCAGCTCAGTTCGAGTCGGTCGATGATTTAGACGATTACCCGCGTGACCTCGAGCGGGATTTGGATTTGTTGGATACTCACAACGTTGACTTGGTTTGGGCACCAGACAGATCGGAGATGTATCCGCATGGGTATCAGACATACGTGACTGTGAATCAACTCACGAGTGGCCTGGAAGGTGGGCGTCGTCCTGGGCACATGCGTGGGGTGACCACGATAGTTTCTAAGCTTCTTATTGCATTTAGGCCTGATCGTGCCTATTTCGGACAGAAAGATGCGCAGCAGGTCTGCGTGGTGCGTCGGCTTGTGGCTGATCTTGGCTTTCCTGTGGAGGTGGTAACATGCCCAACGGTACGGGAGTCGGATGGTTTGGCACTTTCCTCTCGCAATGCACGTTTGAGTGTGGACCAGCGCCAGGCATCCACTGTTTTGTTTCGTGCACTGAGTGCTGCTAGCGTAGCATTTGCAGAGGGACAGCGGGACGGAGATAAGCTGTGTGGTCTGATGTCGGATGTAGTTGCGACTGAGCCATTAGCAGATGCTCGTTATATAGCTATTACAGAGGTAGAGACACTGCAGGATTTGAGGCAGCTGCCGGAGCAAGTATTGGCCAGTCTGGCCGTGTGCATTGGTCAGGTTGTTCTGATTGACAATATGGTACTGGGCGAGACTTAAAAAGGAGCAATTATGTTTTTGGCAATAGACATTGGTAACACACATATCACTGTGGGTGTCTTCACCGGAGAGACCCTTGGACCTCGATGGCGTATGGAAACCGCACGTGGTCGTACTGGTGACGAATATGGTTTGCAGTTGCTCGGATTTTTTCAGCATGGGAGTATTTCTAGAGATGATATTGCTGCCGTGGCTATAGCCTCAGTAGTGCCGCCTCTGACCGGTGTTTTTCTACATATTTGCAGGGATTATTTGCATCAGGAGCCCTTGGTGGTGGATGCTGGCGTGAAGACCGGTGTGCCCATACGTTACGATGACCCTCGACAGGTGGGTGCAGACCGTGTGGTGGATGCTGCTGCTGCGCGTTCGCTATATGGATGTCCAGCATGCATTGTCGATTTCGGCACAGCTACAACATTCGATGCTGTTTCCGCGGCGGGAGAATACTTGGGAGGTGCTATTGCACCTGGAATAGAAATTGCTGCGGATGCACTCTTCCAGCGAGCAGCTAAATTGCCGCGTGTTGACTTGGTGCCGCCGCCCGCTGCTATTGGTCGTAACACACCCAATGCTATTCAATCTGGACTGCTTTATGGTTATGCGGGTCTTGTGGAGGGAATGGTGGAGCGTTTTGGCGCAGAGCTCGGTCCAGAGATGCAGGTAATTGGTACTGGAGGATTAGCAGAGACGGTGGCGCGTGAAACCAGTGTCATTCAGGTTGTGGCTCCGTGGCTGACGCTCGAGGGGTTACGAATAGTGTGGGCCCTGAATTCGTAGGCGCTCGGCGTCTCACAGCTGACGTGCTAGTAGTCGGTGGGGCGTCGCTGGACCAGCTGCATTTTAGGGGTCGGACTGAACGTTCTGCTGGTGGTGCGGGAATGTACACGGCGGCAGCTGCACATCGGGTGGGAGCACAGGTTGCCATGTTTGCGCCACTGCCGCATCCGATGCCCGAGGCGCTGCAGGCTGCGGCAAAACGGATAACTTGGTTCGGCCCAAAAGTTAGCCCTCTACGTTTACCGCATTTTGAGATTACTCATCATGGTGCAGGTGTAGCCACCCTGGACTCGGCAGAGTGGGGTTCTGAGTCACAACTTAGACCCGTAGATTTGCCCGCGGATCTTTCTGGATGCGAGCTAGTGCACATAGCTGCACTGAGTAGTGCTTGGCGTCAATTGGAATTCCTCGATTCGTGTCGTCAACGTGGTGCGCGTTTGATCTCTGTGGGGACGTATGGACGTGTTGTCCGGCATGAAACAGTGGCTGTGCATAGACTTATTCAGAAGGCAGATATTTTCTTTATGAATGAGCACGAGGCCTTAGGCATGTTCGGGAGTTTGGACGCCGTGAAAGCCGAGTCGGGCAAACTTCTATTTGTTACTTTTGGTCACAGGGGCGTACGTGTTTGGCAGGG
>Ga0310344_10004788_pt1 | contig 10059 bp, 8 predicted proteins | sample HC15DNA20200_MG_FD_203801 | JGI IMG/M metagenome (GOLD analysis project Ga0310344, IMG submission 203801) | Marine microbial communities from station ALOHA, North Pacific Subtropical Gyre - HC15-DNA-20-200_MG | ecosystem: Environmental > Aquatic > Marine > Oceanic | place: Pacific Ocean: North...
GAGTCCGGCACATATCTAATTATTACGAATGTTGAAAGAATAATTATTGTGAGTAATACTCCTATGAGAAAAACATCTTTTTGCTTTCTAGAGAATGAAAATGTACTAAGTCCATATTCAACTACTCTCTGAATAGGAATTACAGAAAAAATCATCAAAAAAGGTAGTAAATGTAATACAAATCGTCTATCTGGAACAATAGCCATTATAAAAATTAAAAATCCAATAGATGTCAAAATAAAAATCCAATTTGATTTTATAAAATTAGTATTCTGATCAAATGCACGAAAAGAGAATAAAATTCCAAATGGAATTAGTAAGAAAAGATATGGTAAAGTCAGACTTGATGTAACAGTTAATGTATTGAATAATCCAATTATGATGTATGTATTAAAAAAAGAAAAAATTCCATTTTTTTCTACATAATCAAATACAGAAATTCTCTCTCCAGTACCAATTGCACTAACCATGGATTCAAAATCACCAGCAAATATTGTATCCTTATAAACTGAATAAAATGGATCACCAAACTCTTCATTACGTTCAATAAGAATTGGTGATATGATTAGTAGAAATACTCCAACTCCTATTGAATAGTGACCAATGAATTTCCAGGATTTTTTTTGAATAATAAAATAGATTAAAGATATTACGAGAAATACCCATATGCCATTAATTCTCATCCAGTACGCAATACCTGCAAGAAGTAATGAAAATATGATTAAACGTGTATTTCTATTTAAAACAAAATAAAATGTTCCTAGTATACTCAAAATAACTATTGGTTCAGTTAATCCTAATGTTGAATTATAATTCAAATGTGGCTCAAACGCGAAAAGACTTGCTAAAACTAATGAATATCTATGATCAAAATATTTCCTACCAATTAGGTATATCATTGGTATAGAAGAAATTCCAATAATAATGCTAAGTGACTTAATTGTGATTGAATAATCAAGAAAATTTTCTGAATTAATTAATCCAAAAAATGCTGAGGTAAATAGAGACCAACCCATTCCTCTATGAGATGATTGTGAAAAATCACCATTTGTATGTGCTACTGCAAAAAGTGCATATTCGAGATTATCAGAGTTTACAGGAATAGAAAAATCAGTTACTAGAAGCTTAAAGCCAAGTGAAATTAAAGAAATTAAAAGTAAATAAAAAATTATTACTTTTTTACGCAAAATGTATACCTTATTTTATTTTCCAAAAGATAAATTCTTTAATAATTTGATAACTAATTTGACTTCCTACTGTAATTGGTTTCATTTTTCTTTCTCCTCCAATCCTCTCTCCTTCATTTCCTTCAATTTCTGAAATTTTTTGTCTTAATTTTAATCCTCTAATACTCATCTCTGTTGTGCAATCCATATTAAACGAATCCATTTTTACTTCATTCATTGCATTTCTTTTTATGATTCTAGATCCCGTTAGGGGGTCAGTCATATTACCACCAAAAAAAACATTAACTAGAAATGCAAACATCCTATTTCCAAATGCATCAATAATTCCTGCATCTAGATTTTGAGAGTTTTTCCCAAACCTAGTAACAACAATTTGATCAGAACCATCTTTAATTTCTTCAACTAATAATCTAATTTCATCTGGATAATGATTACCGTCTGGGCTGTAAAGTACAATATTTTCATTTTTTGTTTCATCAATTCCGGAAAGAATTGCGCCACCATATCCTGGTAGTTTTTGTTTGATAACTTTAAACCCCATTTTTTCAGCTTCTTCGATTGTACCATCCGTAGAACCTCCATCAACTATGAGAATGTTATCCACCCATTCTTTTTTTATTTGAGGCATAATCTTGGTTATACCTTCAATCTCATTCAATGTCATAACAAGTAAATCAGTAGTCATGTGTTAATCCCCTGAATTTAGTATAAATTAATTTCTGCTGATGGTTCAAAATCTAAAAATGATTAATGTTCTGATAATATTTTTTGATATTATTGGATTTTTTCAGCAAGTTTTGCTCTTGTCTGGAAATCTGATTTCTGATACATTTCTCCATTATTAATGGCATTAATCATATCCGAAATGCCATCACGAATAGTATGTTTAGTTTTAAAGTCAAGTTTTTCTTGAATTTTATCAAATGATACTCTATAATTTCTAGGATCTTTTTTGAATTCTTGTATCTCGATTTCTATATCTGGGAAAAACTCTTGAACTGTTTTTGCAAGTTCAAGTTTCGTAAAATTTTGATTATTGGAACCAACATTAAAAATTTCTCCAGAAACATCTTCAATAGGACAAACAATACATGTTATACATGCTCTTGCTACATCTCTAACATCTATTAGTGGTCGCCAAAAATTTGGTCCAAATACTTTAATTTTTTTATAGATTATTGCATTTAAAATTAATTCTTGTACTAAAAGATCAAAGCGCATAATTGGAGATATTCCAAATACTGTTGAAAATCTTAGTATACAAGTAGCAAATTCTGGACTGTTTAATTCTTTTACAAATTTTTCTAATTCTACTTTTGTTTCTGAATATAGTGAAAGCGAATTTACTGGAGTTTCTTCAGTAACCACTGACAAATTTGAACCATAATTACTACATGTAGAGGCAAAAAAGAATCTCTTTATTCCATTTTTCTTACATAGTTCAACAAATTGTTTTGTAGCATGTTCATTAATCTGTCTAGTTGCATTAGGTGATTTATCACATAATGGGCCTGTAATTGCAGCAAGATGAATAACACATTCTATACCTTCTAAACATTTTTCAACTAGCTGTTTATCTCTAATATCTCCTGAAATAAATTCTATTGAATCATTTTTGAAAAATTCTTCTTGATTAGGATTAAAAAACATTGCATCTAAAGAACGAACTTTATATCCTGATTTTACTAAGTCATTTACTAATGCACTTCCAACATAACCTGCACCTCCAGTGACTAATATTGATGAAATACTATTCATGATGTACTCAAGCTCAGTTATCTTTATTTATTGTTTTTTAAACAAATGTCTAACGTTTGAAAAAAATCTATCAGATTCAGCCCTCTATGGGAAAAGATGAAAAAAAACAATTAATGCAAGTAATTGACTCAGGGTTTTATACAGAATCAAAAAAATGTAGACAATTTGAAAAAGAATTTGCAGATTTTGTTGGATGTAAATATGCTACAGCTGTAACCAGTGGGACTACTGCATTGTATATTGGTCTCAAAGCTCTAGGTATCAAATCTGGAGATGAAGTTATAGTTCCTGATTTTACATTTGTTGCATCAATTAATGCAATTGAAATGACAGGTGCAAAGCCAGTAATAATTGACATTGATCCAAACACTTTGAATTTAAATTTAAAACACTTATCCCATCTTGTAAATAAAAAAACAAAAGCAATAATGCCAGTCGATTTAAACGGTAGATCAGTAAACTTCAAAGAATTATCTGAATTTTCAAAAAAACATAACATTCGAATTATTGAAGATACTGCTCATGCAATTGGCTCATATTACAATGGAAAACATTCCGGAAATATGAGTGATGTTGCAGCTTTTTCTTTTAGCATACCAAAAATAATTACCACAGGTCAAGGTGGAATGTTGATCACAAATAATAAAAAAATATATGAAAAATGTTTGGCGATTAAAGATTTTGGGCGTAAATTTGGTTCAAAAAAGAAAATTTCTACTTCATTTAAACATGATACTATCGGTTACAATTTCAAATTTACTGAGTTTCAAGCTGCAGTTGGTTTGGCTCAGATGAAAAAATTAAAACAACGCATACTTAAAAAAAAGAAATTGTATAAATTCTATGAAGAATGTTTACATGGAATTAATCAGATTGAATTCATTGATACTGATTTGAAAAATTCTACTATATGGTCAGCTGATATATTACTAAATTCCCAAAAACAAAAAGAAAAACTAATGGCATATCTCTCAAAAAGAAACATAGAGACTAGAATGTTTTTTCCTTCAATTCATGGATTATTACCATACAAGAAATCTGATGCAAAATTTCCTGTATCTGCAAATATCTCAAAAAGGGGACTTTGGTTACCTTCGTCACCTACTTTATCACAAAATGAACTTGATTTTGTCAGCAAAAATATTGTCAATTTCTTTAAAAATCAATAATAATTCTATAGTAAAAAATACTTGGGGTGAGTACCATGACTGATCAAACATTGGAAATCGTTATAACATAATTTATCAGTTCAATAATTGTGATTAAAGTAAACAGTTCGCAATTTAATTATCAATATGGTGATCAAATTCACTTTCCATATAGTATAGCGACTTTGGTTGCTTACATAAAATCAAATCAAGAATTGGCAAAAAATTTTAATTTTGAAAAAACATTTGTTTTTCGAGAAAAAGTCGATGAATATATAAAAAAATGTAGTGACACTGACATTTTGTTATGCTCATGTTATGTATGGAATTGGGAAATAACTAATTATCTCGCAAAAGAAGTTCGAAAACTAAATCCAAATTGTATGATAGTCTTCGGTGGACCTCATGTTCCAAATTTTTCTCAAGATTTCTTTGATAAATATCCATATGTTGATTTGATTGTTCATGGTGAAGCTGAACATGTAATTGAAGAACTTTTTACTCAATACATAACTGACAAAAACTACTCACAGATAAAAGGAATACAAACTAAAGATTTTAGAACAGATCCTCAACCACGAATAAACGATCTAGATAATTTACCCTCTCCATATCTTACTAACACTGTCTGGGATCTTGTTGACAAAGTTGACGGTGTAAAATGGATATCTTCTTGGGAAACCAATCGTGGATGTCCATATCAATGTACATTTTGTGATTGGGGTAGTGCAACTGCAACAAGAATGAGAAAATGGTCTGAAAGTAGACTGTACAAAGAGATAGAATGGTTCGCTGAAAATAAAATCCCTTACATAGATTGTTGTGATGCAAATTTTGGAATTTATCAGGATAGAGATTTTCATTTAGCAGAAAAATTAAAAGAATCCGCACTTAAAACAGGATTTCCAGAAAGAATAAGACCAGCTTGGGCAAAAAATTCATCTGATAAAATTATTCCTATTGCAAAAGAATTGCAAAATGGAGGTATTCTTGGTGCAGTAACCTTGGCGGTTCAATCATTAGACAAAGAAACTTTGAATATCATGAAACGTGCAAATATCAAATTTGATAAATTTTCTGAACTAACAGATGAATTTCGAAATGGTGGAATACCTACTTACACAGAATTAATCATGGGATTACCTGGAGAAACTTTAGAGTCTTGGAAAAATGGATTAGAAAATATTGCAATGACAAAAATAGATACGGTATTCATATACAATTGTAGTGTTTTGCCAAATGCTCCAATGAATGTACCTGAATATAAAAAAAAATACGAAATTAAAACAATCAGATCACCTATAATGTTGGTTCATTCATCAATTCACAATCGTGGTATTCCTGAATTTGAAGATATTTTGATAGGTGCTAGTTCTTATACATCTGATGATCTAAAAGAAATTTGGTTATATTCGTGGATGTTCATTGTCTTTCAAAGTTTAGGTCTGTTAGAATTAATAACCACTTACTATAACAAAACCAAAAATTTGGAATACATGAAATTCTTTGAATCAGTTTTGAATTTTTGCCGAACACAAAAATCAATCTTTTCAGAAGAATATGATAAAGTTGTGGAATTTAGAAATGGTGGATATTCTGGAAAAGGATGGGATCACCATGATCCAAATTTGGGGGATATAATATGGCCAATCGAAGAAGCAAGTTGGTTAAGATTATCTTTTGAAGAAGATAAATTATTGAATGATATAAAATTATTATTAAAATTTGTTGAAGACGAACACGGATTCACTACTGACAAAAACATCTTAAATGATTTGGCAAAACTTCAAGTTTTTCTTCTAACAACAAGGCAATCCACTAAAGAAATAAAGTCTGAACACTTTGAATATGATTGGAAAAATTATTTTATTAATAATAATGAATTAAAACGTTCTAAAAAATCATATAGCTACAAAAATAAAATCATAGAAAAGGATCCATATCAATGGAGTAAGAAAACAATTTGGTATGGACGACGTTCTAGAGATTTTAAATGTAATCCTGAGGAAATTAATGAATTTCTTGAAACTCATACATCCGTGTGAAATTTTGAATGATAACAGTTTTGGTAAAAAATGTTAAAAAAAATCTCTAGTATTGATGATAACGCAATAAGTGAATTTCGTAAATCAGGTATATCTGAACTAATGAAGAGTGTTGAATCATCTGATTGGGCTATTGCCGAAGAATTAAATGATAAAATTGTTGGGGTTGCATTCATGGGAGGCTTATTTCATGTTTCGGGAATTCAGCTTTTAAAAGAATTTCAAGGAAAGGGTTTAGGTAAAAAATTGCAAAATGAATTGATTGTAGAATCAAAAAAACACAATTACTCTTTTATTACTATGTTCAATGATCCACGAAATGAAGCCAGTGAAAATCTTCACAATTCATTAGGTTATAAAAAATTATTCAGGATAAACTATGCTCCAGATGTAAAACAAGATTTTAAAATTATTAGTTTTAATACAAAAGGAAAAATTCTCTCAAACTTCCTAAAAATTTTTAATACAAAAGGAGGTATGTTTTTACTTGGATTAATGTTGAAATCTTTTTTTCCAATTTTTATAAAATTTGTTAATCATACTGAAGACGACAGGCCAAATCCAAATTTAAAATGGATTTTAAATAATTTTGAAAAAATTTAATGAATTTAATTGATTATAATGAATTATAAAGAAAAATTTGGAAAATAAAGAAATGGATACTAAACAATTATCTAAAAAAAGAGTAAAAATTTTTCATCCTTTTCTTGTTGCAATTTTTCCCGTAATCATATTGTATTCTCAAAATATTGGACGAGTTCAAATTGAAGATATATTTTTTCCATTAATTTTACTAGTTGGATTTTCAATTGGATTATTTTATTTAATCAAATTAATTCTTAAAAATCCATACAAATCTGCCTTGATTGTAACAATTCTTCTCATATTTTTATTTTCATATGGTCATATCTATTATTTATTAAGTGATATTTCACTTGACGGTTTTGATTTTGGACGAAATCGCTATCTTATACCAATTTTTGGATTATCATTAATTGCAGGAATTTATTTTGTTATAAAAGCAAAAAGAATTTTTGATAATGCTACATCAATTCTAAATGTTATATCTGTCGTCTTTATACTAGTAGCAATTTCCAATGTTGGTTTTGTAGCTGCTGAAATAACGAGCTGTGAAAATTGTGCAATTCAGGGATTGTTTTATGAAACTATTGATTTTTCAAAATATTTTGAACCACATGATTTTTCAATATCTCAAGATCAACAATTGCCGAATGTTTATTATCTAATTTTGGATGAATATGCACGTCATGATGCATTAACAGAATTCCATGAATTTGATAATAGTGAATTCATTAACTATTTGGAGACAAAAGGATTTCATGTTGCAAAAGAAAGTTTAGCAAACTATCCTCTAAGTATAATGTCAATCCCTGCAATAATGAATATGAACTATCTCAATTTTTTATCTGATGAAATGGGTTCTGAAGTAAGAAATTATCAACCTATGAATGAAAAAAATAATGGATTATATCCAAATAATATGGTAATGAAAAATTTTAAAGAAATGAATTATAAAATAATTAATTTCAACACATTTGCATTACATGCTCATGATCTTCCGTTAGCAGATGAATCAGTTTGTCATAGAACGCCTTTCGTTTTGGATAATAGATTAGTTGATGTTATAGCTAGAACTTCAATAGTTGGTTATTTTGTTGAAAGATGGGCTGAGGCTGAATTACGACAAGTAACAGTATGCGCATTAGACAAATTTTCAGAATCTGGAAAAATTTTTTCTGAACCTACTTTTGTTTGGGCACACATAATGCTACCACATCCACCATGGATTTTTGGTCCAAATGGTGAAGAAATAACTCCTGGAAATCCTTTACTAATAACTGATAATCCTGAGTTTCGTGAAAGTGGTTGGGAACCAAGACAACAATATATTCAACAACTTCAATTTGCAAATAAAAAAACTATCCAATTAGTAGATCAAATTCTTGAAAATGATCCCTTTTCAATAATTATCATTCAAGGTGATCATGGAACCGCGTGGGGTATGGATTGGGAAAATCCATCTGAAAAAGATGTGTATCAAAGATTAAGAAATTTTGATGCTATTTATTTTCCTGATAGTGATAAAAGAATACAATTGAAAGATGATCGAACCTTAGTCAACACATTTAGAACTATTTTTAATGTATATTTTGGTAGCAATTACGACATATTAGAAAATAAACTGTACTGGCACACATTTGAAAAACCATTTTCTATTGATGATGTGACTAATTATGTTATTAAAGAATAATTCTATTTTTCATCAATTTGAAGTATATTCAATATATTTTTAATTCCAATGTCAGAAGATTTGCCTAAATTAAATACAATATTCTCTCGTACATCTCTTATTTGTTCTTGATATTTTCCTTGTTCATTAATTATTTTTTCCAGAATATCAGAAATCTGGTTAATATCATCTGGAGAAACAACCTTCCCAATTTTTTCTCTGGTTGTAATTTCAATAGGTATATCTAAAAATTTTGTAGCTTCGGGGTTAAACTCTTTTTTTGGCACATCGATGAAAATAATTGGTTTTTCATGAGTAAAAGCATACTCAAATGATATTCCTGACCAATCTGAAATTAAACACTTTGAATTCTGAAATTTTTCAAAAGGAATTACTCCTTCATGGAAAATAAAATTCGAATTTTCTAAAAATTTATTTTTAATTGAGTTGATTAATTCTGGTGAATCTCTAATTATTCTAAAGTGTGGTCGTAAAAAAATTTTATATCCGTTTTCTAATAGTTTTGAAATCAATTCCATCCCACATTTTTCAAGAAGATTATCTTTTCCATATGAGGGGGTTATCAAAATCAATTTTTCATTATTTCTTTCATGAGTAAATTCTTGTTTTTTCTCCAATAATGTATCTAATCTACCAAATCCGTATTCCACAAGTTTTTTTGGTTTTAAATTATATTCTTCTTCTGTCATTCTGATTTCATTTATGTGATGAGGTCCTACACAAAAAATCGTATCATAATTATCAAGTGCATCTTTTCTAAGATATGAATGAGTACTAAACATTGAATGGAATATGTAAATATAGTGAACTGGATAAACTTTAGATCTTTTAATATGAAATGTTTCCAAATCAGGCATATCCATTATCAAAATTTTTGCTTTTAATGTAAGAAAAAATTTTGTTCGCGTTACTCCGTCTCCAATGTAAAATGTTTTTATATTTTCATCATTCTTGCTTAAAATTGGATCATTTTCTACTGATGTAACATAACAAATTTTAAGTTTTTTTTCTTTTGTTAATTTGGTAATTAAATTATGAAAATGATTCATAGATGCAATATTTTCTGCATAAAATACTATGGATTTTTCTTCCATAGGTAATTTTTCAAATTTTTTTAATTCCTTCCACTCTTTCCCAAAATTAAAATTTAATTTCATATCAATGTTATATAATTATGATCTTCTTGATATTTTTTCTTTAATTTTAAACCAATACAGTTTCAAAGTCATTCCTGCACCTGCTATTGCACCAATTATTATTGCGAAAACTGCACTAGCACTGCCTGGATCAATATAACCAAATGTTTTCAACAGAAAAAAACTTTCAATAAAAAACCCATCAAGCATGACATGAATTTAATTTCATCATGTTTATAATCTTTAGTATGTTTTTACACTTATTATTCAAAATAATATTTTTTTGGATTTAAAAAAAATAAGTGAAAAAATCTTTCATTAGAATATATTTTTTCTAAAATTGAATAAATTTTATTTTTTTGTATGATTTCTAAATTACTTTTTTTCCTTTTTTAGTAGGAATTATTCTTCTAACAGAATTATCAAATTTCATATCAAACTGTTTTCCTTTATGAAGTCGGTCTAAAACTATCGCTAATGCACTAATTTCTGAGTGTGGTTGGTTTGAAACTG
>Ga0310344_10004789_pt1 | contig 10057 bp, 11 predicted proteins | sample HC15DNA20200_MG_FD_203801 | JGI IMG/M metagenome (GOLD analysis project Ga0310344, IMG submission 203801) | Marine microbial communities from station ALOHA, North Pacific Subtropical Gyre - HC15-DNA-20-200_MG | ecosystem: Environmental > Aquatic > Marine > Oceanic | place: Pacific Ocean: North...
TGGCGCCCACCCATGAAAGAATCAGTGGACGAGGAAGCCCCACCAAACGATGCGGCCAACCCCCCACCCTTCCCTGATTGGATCAAGATTATCAGGCAGAGAAAGACTGCCAGGAGTGAGATCACAACAATTAGAAATGGAAACATCTTTCCACTCGACTCGTTTACATAAAAACGGCGCCCGAACGGAGACGCCCGCACGACCACCTAGTACCAATTACAGTCAAGCCTAAAGCTAGGTCTAGTAAGTCCTCCTGGCAACGAAAAGCCATGCGCCGCCCTGCCAGGCTTAACCGCACAGACCGCCATATTTCGCTACTCGCACTCTAAATGCGCTGTTTACGGAGGCTACCGACCACAGTCGCAAATAACCGCCCAACTTGCCGGATCGAGACTTGCTCCGCCTACTAGAACGCCATCAACACCTGCGGCCGTGATGAGTTCTTTAATATTTTCCGGTTTCACACTCCCGCCATAGAGTATGGTCACAGCTTTAGCATTTTCTTCATCAACGATTGCCGCCACCACCTCTCGGACAATTGCATGTGCCTCCGAGGCATCAGATGGAGTCGCAGTATGACCCGTTCCGATCGCCCACACTGGCTCGTATGCATATACCAATTCTCGTCGCACATCTTCAGAGAGCGGCTCTAGGGCACCTCGGATCTGTCGTTCCAAAACATTGAAGAGCCGTCCTGCTTCGCGCTCTTCAATGGTTTCTCCCACACACAAAATAGGTTGGATACCTGCATCGAATAGTCGGCCTAGTTTAGTCCCAACTATGGCATCTCCATCTCCAAACTCGCTTCGCCGTTCAGAATGTCCAGCTAGTCCCCAAGTGGCTTGGGTGCCGGATACCATCGCGGCCGAAATTGCGCCCGTGTGTGCCCCTTGCACTTCGGTATGGACGTCTTGGATCCCAAATTCCAGATCCGAACGGCCTTCGACGGCTAGAGCAAAAGGCACAAGACTAATTGATGGCGGAAAAATGACGATCGTAGCATCATCACGGGGAGCAAACAGTGTCGTGTATTTTGAAATAAAGGCCTCCACCTCATGGGGGCCCATATACATCTTCCAATTAGCCGCGAACAAAGGCCGCTTCCGATCCCTCACCCAATGCTCCTTTCTAGTGCCAATCTTCTTGAGATGAAGCCAATTCAATCGCTACTGATCATTCGTCGAGTAACGCTCTAAGTCACTATGCCGAGTACGAGGACAGGGCCGTAAGGCCCGGCAAGCCACCCGTTGACACGTATTCAAGGGCTGCTCCACCTCCGGTCGAGACGTGGGAGATACCCTCTGCAAGTCCAGCCAGTCGAACTGCGGCCGCCGAATCTCCCCCGCCAACCACGGTGAGAGCACCGCAGTTTGTAATCTCTGCCGCCGTTCTAGCCAAAGAAAAAGTCCCCTCAGTAAAACGCGGATCCTCAAACAAACCCATAGGTCCATTCCAGAAAAAAGACGAGCACTGCTCCAAATCTTTTTGATAGCGTTTCCTAGTAACAGGGCCGATATCGACAGCCGCGAACCCTTCAGGAATTTGATCTACCGCTACTTCGCGAACCATGGCAATCGGGTCTTTTATCGAACTCGTGACTATAACATCCATTGGCAACTGAATCCGTTCACCCGCTTGTCTAAGAAGATCAGCGGCAAGGTCAACAGCGTCATCTTCAACTAGTGACCCTCCCATATAATACCCTTGAGCCCGTAAAAACGTGTTGGCCATAGCCCCTCCCACGAGAATACGATCGGCCCGTGAGAGCAACGCGTTTAGTAGATCAATTTTGTCACTAATCTTCGCCCCTCCAAAGGCCACCACAAAGGGTCGCGGAGGATCTTTAAGCACGCGCAAGGCCTTAAGCTCTCTTTCAACCAATAGCCCCAAAACAGCAGGAGACAGAACTTGCGCCACGCCAGCGGTGGACGCATGCGCTCTGTGCATAGTGCCAAATGCATCATTCACAAAAAAGTCCCCGAGCATTCCAAGTCGTTCCGCTAGCGTCGGATCATTGTTCATTTCACCTGGCAGAAAACGTGTATTTTCCAGCAGTAAAATTCCTCCATCCTGTATTTCTCGACTCGCACTTACAGCCTCAGGGCTATCGCAGGTTCCAACGAAACGGACCTCCGCCCCGATCTTGTCCGCAAGTGCATTAGCAACCGGTTTTAGGGAGAGCGCAGGGTTCGGAACCCCTCCCGGCCGACCCAGGTGCGATAAGAGCACCGGCCGGCAACCACGATCCAGCAACCACTGTAGGGTCGGAAGTGAAGCATCTATCCGCATCGTGTCAGCAACTCGCCCACTACTGATAGGGACGTTGTAATCGACACGAACGAGGGCGCGGTTTCCAACCAAATCGCCCGTCAGATCACGGAGAGATTTTGGCATCTCGCTAAAAGTTGACCCCCCTACGCGCCAGTAACGCCAGAACGACGTTCACCAACGAAATGAGCCAAGTCTACGAGACGATTCGAGTATCCCCACTCGTTATCATACCAGGAAATTACCTTCACCATGGAATTTGCCATAACCGATGTCGACTGGGCATCGACGATAGAACTCGCCGGATTACCATTGAAATCAGAAGAAACGAGGGGTTCATCGGTGTACGCGAGCACACCCCTCATCGCTCCCTGAGCTGCGGAAGCGAAAGCCTCATTGACCTGTTCTACGCTAATCTCGGAGGCAACCGTCGCAACGAGGTCTACAATCGAGACATTGGGGGTCGGAACTCTCATCGCCATACCATCCAACTTCCCCTGGACAGTCGGAAGTACCAAACCCACCGCTTTTGCGGCACCGGTAGTGGTCGGAATGATTGACAATGCAGCTGCACGCGCCCTCCTCAAATCCTTATGCTCGAGATCCAAAAGACGCTGGCCATTCGTATAACTATGGACAGTGGTCATCAAACCATGTTGAAAGCCAAACTCATCCAGCAATACCTTGACGACTGGCGCAATACAGTTCGTTGTGCAACTCGCGTTAGAGATGATGTGATGTTCATCGGGATTATAATCGCCGGCATTAACTCCCAGCACTATGGTGACGTCCGGCTCCGGCGCCGGAGCGCTAATAATCACCTTACTAGCACCCGCCTCAAGGTGTTTACTCGCTTGTTCTCGAGCGCGGAAGATCCCCGTCGATTCGATAACTATATCCACTCCTAAATCGCCCCATGGAAGTGCGGATGGATCACGCTCCGAGGATACACGGATGCGGACACCGTCTACTTCCAAATCTTCGCCAGCGACACGAACTTCCCCCGGAAAAATTCCGTGCACGGAATCGTACTTGAACAAATGTGCCAGTGTCGCAACATCTGTGAGATCATTCACTGCCACGAACTCAAGATCTCCCCTTGGGTCCTGTAGCGCTGATCTCAGAACATTCCTTCCGATACGACCGAATCCATTAATGCCAACTGTAACGCTCATGTTTTCCTCTTGTAGGTCCTTTGAATACTCATTAGTGGTCCAACCATATCGATTGAGATACAAGAAGGACACGCTAAACAGCAACTATCTGGATGTAACAGAATCGAATATTGAACTTCAACTTATACTGGGCCTCAAGCTTCTTCGAGCGCCACTCGGGCTGCGGTCCGCATCGCCTGAATGGGCGGCTCTTGATCAGGGAACCAATGCCGAAGTGATAATGCTGCCTGCATAATCAACATACCCAACCCATCGGACGCTGGAATCCCACGCTTGATCGCACTACGCACCCAAGCCGTCTTACCCGGAATATACACCATATCATAAACTGACTTACAAGTTATCATTCCTAGATCAATGGGATCGGGATCAGTTGGCTTCAGACCCAGTCTCGTGGCATTCACTACGAGGTCATAGGTGACATCCGAGACCTCTCCCTCCACTAGCAATGTTGCAATATTTGGAGCAGTCTTCTTAAGCGCTAAAGCAGGCTCTAACGTACGGTTTTGTATGGCAACCGAGGATACACCACCTTCTACAAGCGCATGAAGGGCCGCCCGTGCGGCACCACCTGCACCCAGAAGCAACACACGACTCCCCAACACATCAAACTCACTTTCACCCAAGGCCGCGGCAAGTCCAGCAACGTCAGTATTTGCGCCGGAAAGAACTCCCCCCTCCGTCCTCCAGTAACAATTACAAGCGCCCGTAGCTTGAACTTCATCAGACATTTCATCCACTATGGATGCTGCCAAAATCTTATGTGGCAGTGTTACATTTCCTCCGCATATCTGTGGGTTCCGCATCGCCTCGCTGAGATCATCGGATGACACCCGAGAAACTTCATACTCAGCATCAATCCCCCATTCCGAAAAAGCGGCAGAATACACATGAGGTGATATCGAATGAGCTATTGGATCACCAAGAAGGTGGAATTTCATTTTCATTAGTTCTGTGTGGTCATCCTAGACTCATACCGAGCCATCGTTTAAACATCGTCAGTAGAGAACGGTTTTGGTGGTAGCGAGCCCTCCACGTTCGACTCTTCATCAACACTCAACATGTCAAAAATTCCGCGTATGGCGACTTCCAACAAAGCGTACGTTTCACAGTAGACATCGAAGTCCCCACCGTAAGGATCGGGAACGCCATGTCCATACTGTGCGTGGCCATCGGGCAGAAAATGTGTCAGCAAGAATGCCGGAAGATCGGATTGCAGGTGCCGTACACGATCTATGTGAGACTGATCCATCCCGATCAAGTAGTCACCCCAATTCAGAAGCGCCGAGGTCAATGGTTGAGAACTGTGGTTAACGAGATCCAGACCATGTGCTGCTGCCACGTCAATTCCTGGAACAGTCGCACGCTGACCTATGCATGCAAACGTTCCGGCCGATGCACATAAAACATTGTCCACTCCTCGCGCACGCGCTTCTGCCTTCCCAATCACTTCTGCCAGGGGACTTCGGCACGTATTTCCGGTACAAACAAAAAGCAGATTCATAGCGGACCTTGCCCCATTACTTCTTTCTCCAAAACATTTTCAATGTCTTTGTTCTTGATCACGCCCTCTCGAAGGATAAGAGGATTTCTTTCTCTAAGAGACACCAATGTAGAAGGAACCGAAATCGGCAAATCCCCAGTATCGAGCCATCCTCCAATTCCTACTGGAAGCACCATCTCGCCGAGCACTGTGCGCACCTCCTTACTCGTACGAGCTGGGCGACGACCACTTAGGTTGAGGCTTGTCGATGTTAACACATTTCGGGTTCGCTCCAAGAGCGCCCTGGTAACCGGATGACCATCGATCCGTACGGCAATCCCCGTTGCCGTACCATCCGCCAACACGATGGTTAATGGGCCCGGCCAAAATGCCTCAGCTAGATGACTTGCATCAGAGGGCCACTCGATATTCGGCAACTCTTTGTGAAGACTCTCCATATCATAAAGAAGATGGATCAGCGGCCTAACCTTGCGCCTCTTTGCCTTTGAAATTTCAGCAGAAGTAGCGGGATCCCCTCTGCCGCCGATCCCATACACCGTCGACGTCGGGTGGACGACAGTGCCTCCCTTATTTAGACAAACTGCAGCTCTTGTAATCGCCTGATCATCTACGAGATGAGGGCTATCCAATTGCAGTGGACTGCCGCCTTCCACTGGCCTTGAGAAAGCCTCCCACTCATACCAACCGACCGATAGAGTACCGATACTGATTTAGTTTCCGTTAATAATCCGGCCACTCTCGACTAACCAACGTGCTCGGGCAAGATCATCTTTCGTTGTGATTTTGAAATTATGTGGATCCCCCACAACTGTTCGCACTCGTACTCCAGCCTGTTCGCACAAGGCCGCATCATCCGTCAAATCGGCAAGGTTCTGTCCTCCCGCATAGGCCTCATGTAAAACAGCAGCAGGGAAACCTTGTGGTGTTTGAGCCCTGCGAAGCATCGATCGTCGAGGTGTATCTCGAATCCAACCACGGTCATTTACACGTTTAATGGTGTCCGTTACCGGGAGAACTGGGATCACTGGCCCCTTCCGTGCAGCTTCAATGACGCGAGAGATCAGGTCACTCATCACAAATGGCCGTGCACCATCGTGTATGAGGGTCAATTGACAGTCAGCCGGCACCACGGTTAAACCAGCTTGAACCGACTCCGCCCGAGTTGGGCCACCTGGGATCACAATGGCGATATCAGACAGCCACGGTGGTGGTGATTCTGCATACTCCTTGGGCAACGCCACGATAACCACGTCGACTTCCGGATGATCTGCAAATGTTTTCACAGACCACGCAAGCAAGGGTCTTCCTCCCAAATCGAGAAACTGCTTGGGTAGTTCACCCCCCAATCTTTTCCCCTCTCCCCCCGCGACCACTATCGCGGAGGCTGGGTTACTGACCTCCGAAGCGTCTCCCACAGTTCAGTCGGGGTCCGGGCGCGTAGCAACCGACTCAAATGCTGTAAACGCTTTGTGGAAATACAGTTCGACATTCCCAGTTGGCCCGTTTCGCTGTTTAGACAAGAGAAGCTCTGCTCTTCCCGCCAGTCCTTTTTCCTCGATCTCTTGAGGGTTTCGATACATCTCTTCTCGGAAGATAAACAGGACCACATCAGCATCCTGTTCAATTGCGCCAGAATCTCGCAGATCCGACAAACGAGGCCGATGACTTTCGCGTTGTTCAGGCTGACGCGACAATTGAGAGAGCACGAGAAGAGGGACCCCAACTTCTTTTGCAATGGCCTTAAGTGACCTTGAAATGACACTAATTTCCTGTTGCCGACTCTCGACTCCTGACGGTCCCCCCATCAGTTGCAAATAGTCGACGATAACCAGACCAATTCCCTCCTCAGCGTGTAGTCGCCTCACCTTTGCGCGTAACTCCACTGGAGAAAGGGCTGCGGTATCATCAATCCAGATTGGCGCTGTGTTCAAGTGTCCTGCCCCACGGGCAAGATTCGTATAGTCGTCACCTGACAGACGACCAGTGCGGACTCGACTGGAGTCAACTTTTGACTCAGCACAGAGCATACGCTGAACTAAGGACTCTTTTGACATTTCAAGCGAAAACACTGCGACTGGAACCTTTTCTGCTATTGCGGCGTGTTGAGCGATGTTAAGTGCGAGTGCCGTTTTCCCCATCGAAGGCCTACCCGCAAGGACAATGAAATCCGCAGGTTGAAACCCAGCGGTCAACCGATCTAAGTCCAACAAGCCTGATGGCACCCCAGTGATTGCACCGGGGTTTTTGGTCAGGTCATCAATCCTATCCATAGTGGACCGGAGCACTTCTTTGATACGGCTAAATCCTCCACGCTCTTCAGCTTCTGCAATCTCAAAAATCCGCTGTTCCGCCTGATCGAGCGTCTGGTCTACTTCCCCACTCGATGCTCCATATGCGTCTTGGATGATGTCAGTAGCACTTCTAATCAGGTTACGTAAAACGCTCTTGTCTCGGAGTATCTGACAGTGGTAGTCAACATTTGCCGCGGTAGGAACTGCGTCGACGAGCCGTGCCAAGTAGGCCATGCCGCCTACGGCATCAAGTTCTCCTGCAGTCTTGAGTTCATCGGCCAGCGTGACCGCATCAATGACATCGCCTTGTTCGTACAGACGGATCATCGCACGAAAAATCCCGCGGTTCCCTTCTCGGTAAAAGGCAGAATCATTGATCTGGTCGACCGCTATGGAAACAGCATCGTTGTCGATAAGCATCGCGCCGAGGACAGACAGTTCCGCCTCTTCGGACCAAGGGGCCTGCCTACCCTCGAAAACATTGATCGGGAGGGGCAACGCTGTATCAGGCATGTGCTCTATCACCATCCAACATGGACCTCACGATCTGCAAATCCTCCCACGTCGGCCGTACCCACGCCGGGTTTCGAAGTAGCGCAGCCGGGTGATACGTAGCTACTACAGGATATCCTCCGTATTCGTGCACGCGACCACGCAAACGACCCAACGCCAATTTCGTCTGGAGAAGAGTCCGTGTCGCAAAAGCTCCAAACGCCAATATGACCTCCGGTTGAATTATATCGAGTTGACGGATGAGATAGGGTGAGCAGGCTTCAACCTCCTCTGGCAACGGGTCCCGGTTCCGTGGCGGTCGTGATTTCAGCACATTACAGATGTACACCGTTTCCCTCGGCAAACCAATGGACAACAATAATCGATCGAGCAACTGACCAGCCCGTCCTACAAACGGTCTCCCCGTCTCATCTTCTTTGGCACCCGGCGCTTCTCCCACACACACGACTCGAGCATCAATGGCACCCTCCCCAAAGACTGATCGGTTCCTCTCCTCGTGCAGAGAACAGCGTGTACAACGCGCTACTAGTTCCGATAGCACTTCGAAATCTTTTGCTTCCAGTATCTCTACATCACTAATGCCGGGAGAATGCCCCCCCCTGGTTCCTGTGGAAGAGGACTTCTGGCATCCAGACCCTGAATCTGTAGACTCTGCTGGCATAGCTCGTAACGCCTCAAGCGTAGCCTCACGAGTCAAATTCTCTAGGGCTACTCCTTGACCCTCCATCTCGAATGTTTGAGACAGGTAGCGTCGAGCTAGTTCAATGATATCTGGTGTCACTTCACTCATCCATCGCACTCTCAATGTGGTCAAGGAGCTGATCGGCAAGCTCTTCCTTCGTGGCCAGCGGAAGTTCCTCCACCTTTCCCGACGAATGCACTAGAGAGATTCGATTCGTCTCCACCTCAAAACCAGCGCCAGGTTCATTAGCTACGTTAACAGCAACGAGCTGCATCCCCTTCCGCTCCATTTTATCGCGACCATTCTCAATGGCATCTTCCGTTTCTAGCGCGAAACCCAGAGTGAAAATTCCATTCTTTTCTCTGAGCGATTTAGTTTCCAACAAAAGATCAGGTCCGGGGTGAAGCGAAAGGGTTAGCCCCTCAGAATCCTCTTTTTTGATTTTAGCATCAGGCATACGGACAACCTCAAAGTCTGCAACTGCAGCTGTCATGATTAGGACATCCGCTTCCGCCAGCTCAGCTTTCAATGCCTCCTGCATCTCTTGAGCGGTCTCAACTTCTATAACAGACAACCCAAATGTCGAAGTCGGCATTGCGGGACCTGTGATCAGGGTCACACTACCACCACGGCGCCAGGAAGCTCTGGCCAGCGAATAACCCATACGTCCGGAAGATCGATTTGAAAGAAAACGAACAGGGTCCAACGAAGATCTCGTAGGCCCTGCCGTCACCACGACCTTCAACCCCTCAAACCGAGAGTGTGACTCAAGTGCTTTGCCAATACTGGCCATAATTTCTTCTGGCTCAACCAATCGCCCAATACCACTTTCACCTTCCGCAAGTGGTCCTTCAGCCGGCCCGACAATGTCATAACCAAATTTTAACAGACTACAGATATTTGCTTGCGTGGCCGGATGCTTCCACATCCGGGTATTCATCGCAGGGCAAACAATCACCGGAGCTTCTGCCGCCAAGAGGGTGGCAGAGGCGAGATCCTTCGCGGCCCCTACTGCCATACTTGAGATGAGATCGGCGGTCGCAGGTGCCACAACAATTACGTCAGCACTTTTCCCCAGATCGAGGTGAGCCATGGCAGTTTGCCACAACTTGGTATGAACCTGCCGTCCTGTAATCCCCTCAAACGTTTCAGCACCCACGAAACGTTGTGCTGCTTCCGTAAGTATTACGTCTACAGAAGCTCCCGCCTGAATCAGGCGGCGAGAAAGAAATGCGCTCTTGTATGCGGCAATCCCGCCGGAGACGACGAGTAGGACGCGACGACCGTCAAAAGGCCGCACGTTCCCGTCCCCCGTCAGGCCGTAGGTGCCGAACGCATGTGGTGGACCAGCCTATACTGCAGCTTCCGGTCCTCCGATGTCAGAGCCTCAACCGCAAGCGTGGTGAACTTCACCGCACCATATGGTGACCGCTCCAGCGGCAGCGCGTTCAGCTCCCGGGCATATTTCGCCGCAACCAGCACGCCCAAGTACTTGTTCGTGGCCGCCGTGGCTACCTCATCTGGTGTAAATACCTTCATGGAACCTCTCTCACAAAGTCTTCTCGCGGCCCCAAAACCGTATTTGATTCCGCGGGGGGTAAACAAGATACCACATTAGTCAAAC
>Ga0310344_10004791_pt1 | contig 10054 bp, 10 predicted proteins | sample HC15DNA20200_MG_FD_203801 | JGI IMG/M metagenome (GOLD analysis project Ga0310344, IMG submission 203801) | Marine microbial communities from station ALOHA, North Pacific Subtropical Gyre - HC15-DNA-20-200_MG | ecosystem: Environmental > Aquatic > Marine > Oceanic | place: Pacific Ocean: North...
AAGTGAACTTTGGAAGAAATTAGGTTTGAGTAGTAGAGAAGGTTCACGATTAGCAATAAAATTAGAAAAAAGAAGAATTGTTGATAGGCAAAAACTTTTGGAAGGAGGAAGATGGACGTATAAATTAACACCTGTGAAGTTTCCAGTTAAGGTTGATTCAATAGAAAACATTCCATGTATAACCTGTCCAGAAGAAGAAAGATGTGCATCAGACGGAGTGGTGACACCATTTGATTGTTTATTCATTGAAAACTGGGTGTTAACTGAACAAGATAAGATTAAAAAAGAATAAAACAACATAGTATTATATTTTGAGATTAGAAGATGCTAAAAAAGACCACTATAGAAAACTTGCAAAAGAACAAGGGTATAGAAGTAGATCTGCATTTAAACTAATAGAATTAAATCAAAAATATAATCTAATCAAATCAAATGACAATATATTGGATTTTGGGGCTGCACCAGGAGGTTGGCTCCAGGTAGCATCTAAACTAGTCATGCCAAAAGGAAAAGTAATCGGAGTTGATTTACTTCCAATAAAACCAATAGGTGAAAATGTTACAATATTTCAAGGAGATATCAGAGATGAAAAGATTATAGATAGTATATTAAATGAATCAGAAAGAAAAGTAAATGTAATTCTGTCAGATATGGCTCCAAATATATCAGGAATTTGGAAGATAGATCACAATAATCAAATTGATCTTACGATGTTAATTATAAACAGATTTTCTGATTTATTAGAAAAAAATGGTCGATGTTTATTAAAGGCGTTTGATGGACCAATGTTAAAACCATTAGAAAATAAATTAAAAAAGAATTTCATAAATGTTAAGTTAATAAAACCAAAAGTAAGTAGAAATGCAAGTAGTGAGTTATATATTGCTTGTAGAGGTTTTAGATAAAAGTGAATTAATTTCTTCAATATTAGCATCAGTACGAAAACCAGTAGAATGTAAAACAGTTTTAGAAGAAAGAAAGTTATTTTCCTTTAATTTTGAGAGAATATGGTCAACCGGAAAAGATGAAATTTTAAGATTTTGAGAAATATTATCTGTGACATAATATAATGGAGGCAAAGAGGATTCTAGAAGTGCAGTTTCATACAATTTGAGTAAATTTGAATCATCAGTATTATTCAGAGTAATACTAAGAAAAGATTTATCGAAAAGATTTCCAGTCCATATTGGGCCAGCAATCTTATTATCTGAAGAACAAAGATTACAAGATAAAACTGGAAGTTCTGAAACTAAACGATTTTGACAGGAAAAACAATGTCCAAGGAAACCGATTTGACCTTCAGTATCAGATATAGAAGCAGTAATTTGAACATAAGCTTGGATATAGTGTTTGTCGGTATGACAAAATAGAGGTTTAATTCCTAATTCATAATGAGATGATATCGAAGCTAAAGAAAATAGTAATATACGTAATGCAGTTTCATTGAAGTATTCTGTATTAAGAGAAATACTTCCATATTTTCGTAAACAAACTTTGGGATATACACCACAAAGAACTGCACCATCTGTAGCAGTAAGAGATATTATTCCGTTAATTTTTAATGCTCTAACAGCAGAATCAATATATTGAATAGGAGAACCAAAAGGATCAAGATCAATAAAATCAAAGCGAGTATCTCTATTAGTAAAATTGGACAAGAATTTATTGGCTTCATTTATAGAAACAACGGTAGATGAATCTAGATGGTTATAATTAATAGATTCTTGTAATAATTCCAATGCATTAATATTAACATCATTAAAGTAAATTTTTTCAACATAATTGGATTCATTAGCGAGACGAATTCCTGTTGCTCCAACTCCCGATAATGTATCGGAAAAAGTAAGTTTAAGGTCAGATTGGGATGCGTAACTGTTAAAAATGGAAATTAAGAGGTCCCGTTTGAATTTCGCCATAGTATTAAAAAAGATAGGTGTACGTGGGGGAGGAATTTGGGTGAGACTATTTTTTGGAACGTAAAATTTGGTTTTACCTTCGTGGAATAATGTATTTGAGTCAGTGAGTTTAGTTGACATGAATAATCATTTAGAAGACTTTTTAGATTCGCCTTTAACTATAGTAAGCATTTTTGCTAAGTCTTGAAGGACGGTAGTTTTTTTATTTTTTTTATCAATAGATATGTATCCAGAATTAACAGAAGAACGTTTTGGATGTATAACTTCATGCCCAACAGGATTAAGATTTAGTCGTTTTGCAGCTTCAAGAAGGTCTGGTAAAACAGGATTCTTTATAGAACGATTACGAGAAACACGCCTACCTTGAGAGCGTGAATAAGAGGAATTGAAATAATCTAACCAAATGACTTGTTTTTCGTAGTCTTTCATAAGAAATTACACCAAGATGATAAAGTATTTTGAAGTAAAATAAACACGTAATAGCTAAGACTTAGATTGTTTACCTAAGTACCACCACATAAACCAGAAACCAAGTGACAGTAATAAGACAACAATTCCTATTCCCCAAGATACTACATCTTGAAGAAATGAATTAGAACCAACAAATATTTGCGCTAAAAATTTCATATTTTAAATCTCCAATTATTCACTAATAAGTATTCCATCAATAATTCCTGATTGTCCTGGACGTGACAATACACGTACTTTACCAAGTTCAGTGTCAAGAATTGCTCCGCGAGTAATTACACCTCGTCTTTCGTAATCTCTATTTGAGGGATTTTTGAGAACACGAGTAATAGCAACCTTTTTGATACTATTATTTGATTTATCAATTACATTAACTGAATTATCCGAGACAAGAGCTACTTTAACATTTCCTCCACGTGAGTTTTTAACCCGAACGGAATGATCTCCTAGCAAAGTATCAACAGAAAACGAGTCTTTTTCATCAGAACGGCGGTTACGAGTATGCTTAATACTTCCACCTGTATGTTTACGTTTTCTGATATTTTCTAATGCTTTTACCATTTACATCATATTAGATATTTCAATCTTATATAATTTTATGGTTTATTTGGAGAAGATTGAATAACTGGGGGTTTTTTCGGTTTAAAGCCGTATTTTACTAGTTGTTGTTTCAAAATAGCAGGGTCATTAGCAATTCCAAAATATTCAGCAAGTCTACTTGTTGTACTGAAGATTTTAGTACGTCCACTAGGTTCAGATTTTATAAAACCAAGTTGCTTAAGCGTTCTTACGTGTTGATAGGAATTAGGTCCACGTCTATCTGCTAAATCTTTTCCAGAAATTGGCTGGAAATAGACAATAAAAGACAATGTCTTTAACTCGGCATTAGATAACAATGGTCGTGAAGAGAATTTTCTAGCAGATGTAGTAAAATCAGACTTGAGTTGAATTACAAATCTTTCGCCTTCAAGTTCAAACATTTGGATTGCTTCAAATGTTGAATTTATTTTTGACATAAGATTTCTAGCAATATTTGATGATTTGATAGTAGAAGTGATACCGGCAGCTTTAGCTAATTCAAATTTAGACAAGGGTCTTCCAGCAGCATATAAAGCAGCTTCAATTTTTGCTTGAAGAAGTTTGTCATTAGATATTGATTTAGTGGAAGAGTCAGTCATTGTAATACACGAGTTATTATTATATCGGATTCTAAAGAATCTGGAGATTCTAGTTGTTCTAAACTAACGACGTCGTCAATTGCAACGAATAATAATAACAGAAATGATCTAGCCTTTTCTATCGCAGATTTATTTTTAATAAGTTCACTAAAGAGCATCTTGTCTTTATTAGTTAATTTATTAATAAGTTCTGTTTTGAAATCTTTTGCTAGTTCTTCGAATTTTACGACATATTGATCAAAATCAGGTTCTGAATCAGGAATAAGTTGAGATGATTTATCTTTTCTTTCGATATCTTGTCTCGAAACATCTTCTAAAATCTTTTCGAGATTTATGATTAAATCATCGATTGATGTAGAATATAATTCATAACGAAAAGGTAATACAATTATACTAGGCGGACCACTTCGAGAAATCCGTGGGCGTTTTACTTTAAGTTTTTCAAAATAAAACAAAGTTTCTACTTTAAATCGATATAAAACGGCAGATGAAAGTGCAGCAGTTCCACATAAACGTAAATCAGGATTATTTTTGGCAATTATTTGCTTCAAGAAGATATCAAGCAAGTCGGCAATGTCGATTTCCCAAGGTTTTCCTTTTCGTGCAGTTTTCGGATTAACTAACAAGTTCAATGGTGCTTTTGAGAGTTGGTTAGAATCTTTCATCTAATTTTCAGTCCTTCGTTATATTTGAGATCTTCATTTCTTTAGTTCTGTATTTAACAATCTTAGTAATACTTCGTTCATGGTATACGCCATACATATTATCAGTACGTGAAAGTATTGTATCTTTAAGAGTAATCATTATGACTTGAGAGTTAGAAGTTCTATTTTGTAGTATTTCAGCTAATTTGCTAGAATTAACTGCATCAAGTGCAGCATCTATTTCATCAAAAACATAAAATGGAGCAGGTTTTACTCCCTGAATAGCAAGTATTAGACATAATGCGGCAATAGTTTTTTCACCTCCACTACAAATTACAATATCGCGTGGAACTTTGTTTGGGAATGTAGCCATAAGTGTAACACCTGCACTAAAAATTTCGTCAGGATTATCTAATTCAAGCCATGCGTCACCGTGTAAAAGTCTATTGGGCGGGCAATTATCATGATTACAATATCCATCATCACGCGTAGTAAGTTGTGCAAAAATACTTCGAAATTCTTTATCGATTTTTTGAAACGCGTCAAGAAATGCATCGCGTTTCTCAGAATCAATTCCTTCAATGAATTCTACAATAGCAAGTCTTTCTTTTTGGAGTTGATTTTTTCTTTCAGAAAATCCTTTATAACCGAAATATATATCTCGGTATTGTTCGTCAGCTAGAAGATTAACACGTGTTCGTAAATAATTATATTCTTTATCAAGTTCTACAAGGAGAGTTTCTGCACCTGAGAAATATTTCATTAATTTATTTGTATTCAATTCATTAAGATTGTTTTGATAGGTATTGAATGAATCAGATAAACGAGAAGTGTTATTTTCAGTATTTTGAGATTTTGTTGTATTTTCCATCATATGTTTTTGAATTGAGTCTTTATTTTTAAGATGAGATTTTATTTCTTTATCCAAGGCATCAAGTATTGGTTTCATTTTTCTTGATTCATCAGATAATAGTTTTTCTTTAGATGAGAGAGATTCAACATTGGTTTTAAGGTCTAAGAGTACCTGATCACTAGTACTGAGAAAGTCAGTTTTATCTTGTAATTCTTGTTCCAGTGTAATAATTTCTTGAGTCAACTGGGATTTTTTGTTTTTTATATTGTGCTCAAGAGTTGCACGTTCTTTGGCGACTGTAGATTCATTATTACGAATTGTTTCAGATAATTCATCAATCGTATTAGATAATTTAGACTTTTCGTCGTCAAGAGAATTCAATTTATTTTTTTGTGAGGACAGTGAAGATTGAGAGTCAACTTTAGTTTTTTGTTCTTTTATGAGATTATCAACCTCTAGAAGATTATTTTCCTGAGTAGTAATGATGGAAGAAACAGTTGAGAGTTGATTATTAAGATCATTAACGGTTTTATTAGTTTTATCAATAACTTTGAGATAACGATCTTTCATATTTTGTAGATTCTTAAGTTCGGAAGTTAATTTTGTAAGACCTAAATTTCTTGTTTGTTGATCAGACTCCATTTCTTTTACTTTAGAATTTAGATTCGTAATTACTGATTTACGTTTTTGGATTGATTCTTTCAGATTATTAACACTAGATTTGATTTGAGAGAGGGATTTAGAATCGAAAAAGAGATTTGCAAGTGGAGAAATACTGCCAGTTTCAAAAACAGAACCTCCTGGTTCAAATAAATCACCAGAAATACTAACAGTACGATATCCTTTTTGAGATAATATATAACCTGCTTTAGCGGAAGAAACAAGAAGTGTATCGCCAAAAATAAAATTCCTAATACCTAGATATTTAGTATCAACTTTAATAAAATCAGCCAATGAACCAAGAACATCTTTGTTTTTAGGAGTTTTAGCTTTCTCAAAATCTACTACGTCAGAAAGAGGAATTAATGCAACACGTCCAAGTTTATGTTTTTTTATTAATGTTACAACCTTGAAAAGTGAGGACATATCTTCGACGAAAATTGCATTAGACCAACGTTTAGAAGCAGCCTGTAGAGCAGTTTTATATTTATCAGAATAATTAAAAACATCCTTAATACCTCCCAAATAACCAGGAACTGAATTTTCATCGACAATGGATTGAATTTTTGCCTGAACATTCTGTTTAGATGTTATTTCTTTAGCTGCTTCAACTTTTGATTCATGTTTAATGACTTGTTGATTAGCTTTAGTTAGAATATCAACAGCTTTGGATAATTCAGATTCAATTTGTGCGCGTCGAGTTGCTAATTTGGAATTAGAGTCGTGTAAATAAGAAAGAGAATCTTCTTGGCCTGATTTTAGAGATTCTAATTGTGAGATAGATTTAGAGATTAAATTAATAACTGTCTCAGTTTCAGTTTTCTTTTTCCGATTATTAGAAATTTTTTCGTTTAGAACCGATTTCTTTGCAATTGAATCGGAAAGCAATTTATTTAATTTATTTTTTTTATCAAACGAAGTGCGAAGTTGTTGATTAATAGTGGATAGTAATTTTTCTTCTTCAGTTATAGATTGTCGAAGCTTGTTTCTTTGTGAATCACAGGATTTCATATTATTGGATAATATGTCGAAATCCTTCTTATCATGAATAAGAGTTTGTGTGAGTGTATTAATTGTAATTTCAATTTGATTAGCAGTCTTAGTATTTTCAGAGAGCATTTCAGTGAGATAGGGTAATGAATCATTTATTTTTTTTGTAGCTTTTTTATATTCGTCTATCTGGTTTTCAAACTTTGTAAGTTTATCTTTTTTAGTTGAGAGATCAATTTGAATATCTAATAATTCATCAGTTGCTCCACCAACAGCCTGTGACAGAGTTGATTCTTTTTCAGTTTCCAGGTCTTTAATTTTTTGATTAATTGAATATAATTCTTCAACTAGTTTTTCTTTTTCTGTTGATAATTGAAGGATTAATTGATTATTGGTTTCAATTGATTGTTTGGTGTCGTCTAGTTTTTGGCTAATAATAGAAGATTTGAGGTTGCTTCGTTCATTTTCGAGGTATTGTAAACGTAATTGATCGTTTCTTTCACCCTCCAGAGAATCAATTTTTTTCTTAACTTCGCCAATTTTTGCCATTGCAACTTCAAGTTTTCTATCAGCAATATCAAGTTGTTTTAATGCATCTTCCTTTTTTTCATCGAATTGAGCGATGCCAACTACTTCCTCAATTAACATTCGTTTGTCGTCTGAATCTTTATCAGCTATACTGGTTACCATTCCCTGTGGAACGAAATTCAATCCGTCTGAATTAATTAATGCTAAACGTAATAATTCGGATAATGTACTTTTTTGTATTTTTTTACCATTTAATAGGTATATGCTATCTCCACTTGAACGAATTTCTCGAGTTAAGGTCACACGGTCATTGTCAATTGAGATTTCACGGTCAGTATTATCAAGAGTAATTGTGACTCGAGCAGAAGTAGAAGGATTTTGACCAGCGCCGTCAAATATTAGACCACTAAGCTTTGGAACTCTCATCATACGAGGTCGATTTTCTCCAATTGCAAAGAGAATAGCATCAATGATATTACTTTTTCCAGAACCATTTGGGCCAGTAATACCAATGAATTGACCTTCAAAATTTACAGTAACAGGTCTGGAGCCAAATGATTTGAAACCTCTAGTTTCAACTTTTTTAATATATACCATTTACATCAGTCGGATTAACACCATAATATGTGTTGATAGTTTTTACAAATATTTCATATATAAATCCGGACAATGAAATAATGTTTACCGAATAGAAAGGAAATTGAATTATTTTATAGAATATCGAATTATTTAGGAATAAAATGTTATTTTGGGTGTTTTTTAATGAGGATTTTAAGATCTTTGATAAAAGTATCAATGTGTTTTTGAGTTACGTGTGGCATTAAGACAAAGCGAATATGCGTTGGAAAGATAGAGATAGACCAACCTTTTTGTCGAAGAGCTTTAACAATTAATTTATGATTAGAATTTATTTTGAATCCAACAATATTGAGAACAGGTTTGTTAATTATTGAAATATCCGGTATTTTTAATAATTCATTAAAAAGATAATTTGTATTTTTCATGCAATGAAGAGCAATTTTACGATAACCATGGTGTCCATGAAAATTCAAAAGTGTCCATAAAGTAATAATTGATGCACCAGGACTTGTACCAAGTAAAGTAGGTCTAGGTTCGGAGCCACCAGATAGATAACCGACATTAATTTTTATATCGCTAATGAGGTTTTTGTTACGAAAGAGAATACAACTTGATGGAATAGGAGCAGATCCCATTTTATGAGAATCAAGACTAACAGAAGTAACACCCGAAAATTTGAAATTATAAAAAGGTAAATTATATTTACTGTCTTTAAGAAAAGGAATGATAAATCCTCCAAAAGAAGCATCAATATGAAGTAATAAAGAATTATCATGTGCAATATCTGATAATTCAGGAATTGGATCAATCAAGCCAAGTGGAGTAGTACCTGCCACACCAACAACCAGGATTGTATTACGATTTATTCGTTTTTTAACAGAATTAGAATCAACAATACCATCAATACAGGGTATTTTTATCAATTTAATGCCAAGAAGATTGGCAGCTTTATCAAAAGAATGATGAGAATGAGATGGAACTAATACTTCAGGATTACGTTGATTTGAATAGTTTCGAGCAGACCACATAGCCATGATATTTGCTTCAGTGCCTCCGGAGATAACAAATCCACTACATCGAGGGTAGAAAAGTAATTTTCCAAGTTGATCGATGATTTGTTTTTCGAGTAATAGAGTTCCTTTGAATAAACCGGGGTCACCAATATTTTTTTCAAGAAATTTAGAATAAATATATTTAGAGTATGAATCAGGTTCAGTGCACATGGAACCGATAATTTTTCCTGAAGTAAAAGTCTCGTCAATAGATAATAAAGAATTTAATTTTTTAGATATTTCATTTTTAGTCAGGCCAGATTCATTCATTAGTATCACGTAAGTTATAATTTATTTTTTTTAATTAAACCAAGATATTTTTGTAGTTTTTTTAGTTCAGATGATTCCATAGACCAAGAATGGTTAGAAGTGGGAAAATTATTTGAGTTAATATCATCTTTATAATCACTAAGTGCTTTATGGGTTTGTGTCTTTAAGTCTGTATATTGTTTAACGAATTTAGGATTTAATGAATCATTAAGATTTAATAGATCGTGTAAAACAATAATCTGACCATCACAATAACGACCAGAACCAATACCAATAGTAGGAATTGATAAAGATTCAGAGATAATTTTTGATACATCTTCAGTAATCATTTCAAGAACAATGCAAAAAGCACCGGCTTGTTCAAGTTCATGTGCATCTTCTATTAATTGTTTGGCTGAAGAATAATCAGCTCCATGAACTTTGTATCCATCCCAAGATTGTGCCGTTTGCGGTTGTAAACCAATATGTCCCATAACAGGTATACCTGCTTTTGTTATTGCGCGAATTGTTTTTGCAACATTTCTATCTCCTTCAATTTTTACTGCTTGCATTCCTCCTTCTTTGATAAAACGACCTGCGTTACGAATAGCATCGTCAACAGAGGTTTGGTAAGACATGAAAGGCATATCACCAACTAGAAGTGAATTACTAGATCCACGTGAAACTGCTTTAGACATGAGAAGCATTTCTTCCATAGTAGCAGGAGAAGTAGTTTCATAGCCAAACATAACCATTGCTCCAGAATCGCCAACAAGAATAATATCAATTTCAGCATCATTAGCAATTTTAGCAAATGAATAATCATAGGCAGTAATTGCAGAGATTTTCTGAGAATTGGCCTTCATGTTTGATAATTTTTGGACATTCAACAGTGACACCTGTAAGTTAGTATTAAGTAGACAAATCTATTAATCTT
>Ga0310344_10004793_pt1 | contig 10053 bp, 8 predicted proteins | sample HC15DNA20200_MG_FD_203801 | JGI IMG/M metagenome (GOLD analysis project Ga0310344, IMG submission 203801) | Marine microbial communities from station ALOHA, North Pacific Subtropical Gyre - HC15-DNA-20-200_MG | ecosystem: Environmental > Aquatic > Marine > Oceanic | place: Pacific Ocean: North...
CGTTCGTCAAATCTCATCGGCCGTCGCGATGGCACGGAAGATGATCCCGCAACCCTAGAAACTATCCAGAAGCGTCTCGGACATCCGAAACAGTCATCCACCGTCCGGTGCGAGCTGCTTCTACCGCGGTATCAATTACTTCTTGCACACGTAAACCGTCGCTCATAGTCGGAGGCACCTCAGAATCGTTCAGGATCGCCCGCACGAAACCATCCATCATTCGTTCACCAAACACGGCGAGGATGCCAGCATGATCCGCTCCACCGAACGGGAGATTTGGATGGATTGGTTCCGGTTCATGTCCCAGCCGGTGGATCGCAGCGTGCAAGATTCCATCGGTCAAAACCCCTGCCCTTGTCCCGTTGATCAAAAAACTGCTTCGGCCCAAGGGCTCGTGGGAATCAACAACACCAACACGACTCGACGCAATGGTCCCGTGTGCACCGTTTGCGAAGCGGATCGCAAGAACCACGTCATCATCGAGCGTCAGCGGAACTTTCTTCTCATTGTCAGAATCGAGCGCGTCCGGGATGACCGTAGCAATGTCTGCACTCACGGCTTCGATAGGACCAGCTAGATACTGCGCCAAATCAATCATATGGCTTCCCAAATCTCCCAACACACCCGTCCCGCTACGGTTCGGATCGTAGCGCCACTCCATATGGGGGAGCGGACCAAGTAACCGGCTATTGAAGCGCTGAGCGTGAACGCTCACAATTTCCCCCAACTCACCTGCTTCAACCATCGCCCGCATGTGCTCCACGATCGGATTCCATCGCAACGTAAAGCCGACAGCCGTCTGCACGCCAACCGTCCGAGCAGCCATTACCATCTTGCGCGCTTGAACAGCATTTAGAGCAACGGGCTTCTCCACAAACACATGCTTACCAGCTTCAATTGCGGTCATTGTTTGCGGATAGTGCTGGTCGTCGGGGGACGCAATGACAACGGCATCAACATCCGGATCTGCCACCAACTCATGCTCGTCGGCATAGACAGTCGGCACACTATGCGTTTCGGCTACCGCACGCGCACGTGACATGTTGGGCCCGGCGATTGCCACGACCCGAGCCCGATTCACAGACTGTAATCCGATCAAATGGGCCTGCGCCATCATCCCGTAGCCAAGAACACCTAGCCTAACCATGCGCATCACCACTCAACCTTGAAAGACCGCAGACGCCAACGCCAGCATGTGCTGGTGGGCACGGACGAGTTCGGCATCAATAGCGTCAAGACCCGAAACATCGACCCGTTCGTTAACTAATGTACCCGCAAATCCGGACGCCGCTAGCTTGACCATCACGCTCTGATGATCAATATCGCCATCGCCTGGTGTGCAAAACACGGGCGCTGCACGCGGGCCCACATGGTCTTTGACAATAAGTTGCCGACAGAGATCAGCAATATGCCCGACATCGTCTACCGGATTTAACCCCTCGTAGTAGTGAACATTCCCGGTGTCATAGCAAACGCCAATCACGTCCGAACGGAACCGGTCATACAGCTCACGAAGCGAACGCCCATGCTTGCCAATACCCGTATGAGGCTTCGGCAGGAGCACTACATTAGCAACCTCGGCTGCCCGAACCCCCCTTTCAAAAGCTCGGTAGAAGGCATCGATTTCCGCTTGCCACGCTGGACCGAACTTGGGGTCTTCAGGAAATCCACCAACCCCATACTCCGACGGACCCCAACAAACGAGAGCTGGAACCCTTGACTCAGCAGCCAAATCGATCGCACGCAGGAAGCGCTCGGGCTCACCTGGTGCACCCGTAACCGCCCCGTGCGACTTGTGGTCGATGGATAGGCCTGCATCAAGTGCAGGTTGAACGGCCTTCCGCGCGACCGCCGCGTCAGCGTCCGCTGGCCAGATCGGACCTTCCGGATGCTGATCATAAAGACCCACGTGTGTGAAACCCGCACGCACGATCCCCTCGTATGCACGCTCACGCGAATGACCGTCTCGCGCATACGGAATCGTCAACGATGCGAGTCGGTAAACCATCAGTTCGTTCCCACACCTAAGTCAGCAATGTTCACTAGCAGTCCTATCATCGTGCCGCGAACTTTAGCGCTGTCAACGGGGATCCAACTCGACGTCGATCAATCCATCCCCAACAACAACGTTATCGATTAGACAAACGCCTCCGATCTCCGCTGCTATAGCAATGACAAACGGCACATTCACACTTTCCATCTTTGCCAGGGTTAGCGCGTGTCGCACGTCGGCGTAAACCACGGTCACCATAGGCTCCATAGCCACTTCGGCTCGCATCACAGTCAAAAGTGTTCTCGGCGATCGCTCTCCTTGCACCCACGCGTCACAAGCAGAGGAAAGACCGCGAAACAGCGACCGCCCCGCTTCGAGTTCATTACACACCAACAACGCGTTTCGGCTGCTCAAAGCGAGACCGTTTGCATCGCGTACGGTTGAAACTGTGACCAAGTCCACTTCCACATCGAGATCATTCACCATTTGCGCAATCACACGCGTTTGTTGCCAATCCTTCTGCCCAAAGTAGGCACAGGTAGGCTTCGTGAGATACAGGAGCTTTGCCACAACCATGGCGACCCCATCAAAATGACCCGGACGCCGAACACCCTCCAGTCCGTGAGCAACCGGCCCGGCATCGATACGACTACTCAAGCCATTCGGATACAACTCGTCCTCATTAGGGACAAAGACAACATCAACGCCACATTCTTCAAACACGTTCAAATCAAACTTTTCATCGCGAGGGTACGCTGCAAAGTCATTCGGATCGTCAAATTGAGCTCGGTTAACGAAAAGAGTAGCCACGACTGATCGCTCACGATCACGAGCAGCTCTCAATAGTGCGATATGGCCATCGTGCAAAGCGCCCATCGTAGGGACTAAACCCGTAGGATCAGTTAGCCCACATCGGGCTCTGCGGAGCTCAGCTCTGGTTCTGGCAACGATCACAATCGTTCCACCGGTCTTGTCGCAGCATATTCATGCCCTGATACTGTGCATCATGGCACCTGACTCGGCTGCAAACCACAACCACGCGTTTAATGTCACAAACGCCCTAACATCCCTCGCATCCGAACTCCCACCTGACACAGTCCGACTCGCCGAACACACTGACGGAAATATTGACGGCGCCTCACCGAGCCTACATGTATCCGTAACTCGACCGGATGATATCGCCACCACGCTTGCAATCTGCAATCGGCTGGGTGCAGTGGTCGTACCTCGGGGCGGTGGAACACACTTGCACATTGGAGCACCACCAGATCATGTAGACGTTCTACTTGACCTTCGAATGCTGAATCGTGTGATTGCTTACAATCCTGAAGATCTAACCCTCGCCGTCGCCGCTGGCGCACGCTTTACCGACATACAGCAAAGGCTTGCCGAAAACGGTCAAACACTTGCGCTGGACCCAAGAGTTGCGGAACCCTCAACGATTGGTGGGATAATCGCGACCAACCGGTCAGGTCCAAGTCGCACCAAATCTGGTACCGCGCGCGATGCCGTAATTGGCCTTGAGGTAGCGGGGGTGGATGGGGCAATCACAAAATCGGGCGGCATGGTTGTCAAGAACGTAACTGGCTACGACCTATCGAAAGCACACATCGGAGCATTGGGCACTCTTGGCGTGATTACCCGTGTGAACCTAAAGGTAGTTCCAGTCCCATCCGCCGAGAAAACCTTAGTAATCCCCTTGCAGGATCTCACCGCTGCAGGTGCAGCGGTCGGATCGATTGTTGATCTTCCAATCGTCTGCAGTGGATTAGACCTGATCCAACGCCCCCTAATCTCAAACCTCACGAGCACTTGTGATTGGGTTTTAGCTATTCGGATCCCAGGCACCACGATGGGCGTTGATGATCAACTCGCCTTAGCCAAGAAAGCCGCCGCACCTTACGCCGTCGATAAAACTATCACCCTATACGGCCTTCCCCAGACACAGTTCTGGACGAACGCCGACGAGCTAGCCAAACATCCAGACAACGATGAAGCGCAAGTAACGTGCCGCATGAGCGCCCTATCAAGCCAAGTCCCTTCTCTTCTCAGCAGCGCTGCCGAGTCGGCTTCGGTCCTGAATCTAAGGACTGTTGCGAACGCACGAGCACTCGCCGGCATCGTATATGTGCGTGCAATAGGATATTCGAATCCGAGTAGGCTAATTGACTTCGTCCAGCATCTACGTGCTTCTGTTGAACATTTTGGTGGAACTTTAGTGATCGAATCAGCACCCCTAATCGTCAAGCAGTCCGCGGATGTCTGGGGTGTAAAGAAGAATTCGACTGAGATCGAGATTATGGCGCAATTACGAAACACTTTTGATCCTGGACACATAGTTAACCGTGGTCGGTTCGTGGTCACTTAATCATGACAACGGAACACACGATACGCGGGTTCTCTTCGACTGATGCACCAGATGCCTCAATCGTGGGGAGTTGCGTTCACTGCGGACTCTGTCTCAACGAATGCCCAACCTATCGCGTACTGCGCTTCGAAATGGACTCTCCGCGCGGCCGTATTCAACTCATCAAAGCCGTCCAGAATGGCGAAATCGCTCTCGATAGCCCAGCTTTCCTTACACACACATTTCAGTGCTTGGACTGTCGCGGCTGCGAAACAGCATGCCCATCAGGCGTCAGGTACGGAGCACTCATCGAGGCGGTCCGGGCGCAAACCGTGCAAGCCGATCTACTGCCGCCTCGACGTCGGATTGCACAAGTGGTCCTCCGCGTCATGTTTCGTCGAGTCCAGCTCCTGCGCCTCGCGGCGACTGGACTCCGCCTATACCAGCGCTCAGGCCTACAAACCATCGTACGAAGCCTTGGTCTCCTACGTCGGTTAGCCCCACCGTTAGCAAAGATCGAGGCGCTCGCCCCACAAATGTCCAGTACCTTTCTTCAAGCTAAAGACCTCCGGTTCGTCCCGTCCGAGGGTAAAAGCAAGCATCGTGTGTCGTTTGTGACCGGTTGCCTCATGAGTGTGGCTTTCGCCGATGTTCATCGCGCCTCGTTACGCGTCTTATCCCGAAACGGATGCGACATCGATATTCCTGAACACCAACAATGCTGCGGAGCCCTGCACATGCATGGCGGGGACCGAGAAACCGCGCGCGAACTTGCTCGAAGTAATATCGATGCGTTCAACAACTCCGAAAACCAGCCCATACTCATCAATTCAGCTGGTTGTGGATCAGCTCTCAAAGAATATGGTGAGCTTCTCGCCGACGATCCACAGTATTCGGAAAGGGCGTCCATTTTCTCAAAGCGGGTGAAAGACCTGACCGAGTTTCTCTCTGAACTCGAGATCCACAGCCCACGCAAATCGTATCCAGAACGTGTGGTGTACCAGGACGCATGTCACCTCGTGCATGCGCAAGGGATCTCGCAACAGCCGCGCGACCTTATCTCATCGATCCCTGGAGTCAAACTTGTCGAAATGGAGAATCCAACTATCTGTTGCGGGGCAGCGGGACTGTACAGCGTCACTGACACGGACATTTCACTACGCATCCTCGAGGAGCGTCTCGATGCAATCGAGGCGTCGGGTGCTACAACTGTCGTTTCTACAAACCCGGGATGCCTGCTGCATATAGAAAATGGCGCTCAACGACGAGGACTTGATATTAAGGTCCTACATATAGCTGAACTCTTGGACCAAGCCTACTTGTCATCCAAAATCTAACTTTTCAGATGTTAATCCGAACGCCTGAGAGATTGGCTGCCGAGTTCCGGAAAAGATCAAACGAAATCGATTTACTAGTGCATCTCCTAACATGGACGCAGCTAATCGCAACACCGAACTTAGTTAGTCACGAGAGCGCCGCACCGACAAGCTCACGTAGCTCGTCGGGTTCAGCGTATCGATCCAACTCCTTCTTAGAGAAAACCAGCTCGTTGTCAACCATGACCTCAAAAACGCCGCCTCCACTTGGAATCAGCGTCCATTCGCTCACCCGATCGCTGAATTCACCCAAGAGTTCCTCTGTCGCGCGAACCGCGCGAGGCAGATAATTTCACATTGCACAATATTCGATAGATACACGAGCACCACCTCGCATCTTCACCCCCAGATCACCGTTGCCACGTCATACCAACCATAACTCAAGTAATCGATGTACAACACGTCGAGTATTGCCGGTGTCTGCGGCACCATGGACCACATGACCGACGAAAAGAATAAAGACGTCCGCGCAAAGAACAACGGGACTCACAAAGCTTGGGCTACGCACCAAGCCAGAGTCAGTGCCAAGCACAACCGATGGGACAGCGCGCATGAAAACGCAATACGCACCCAACAAGAGTCATTGGCCATCGAGATCTCTCAGCAACGACGACTAACACCACGAAACGTCTGGAAGCGCATCACTTCGAAACGAACCCTCACGTCGCTACTGGTATTCAGCACATTAATCGCCGTAGGTATAGGACCCTCACTCCTCACCCTGCGTAATGCCGCCGAAGAGGGCATCGATCCCGCATTAATCCGTCGTATCCAAGTTGGCTTCCAACAACGCTCAGACCTCGACGGAGAGGGCTTTGATTTACTCGAGCCCGTCAATGGAGGCGAATTGCAATTCATAAGCTCTACGGCCCAAGGCGAACATGGACCTGATCGAATCCACGACGGCCTTTTTGACTCCCAATTCAACGCGTGGCGGTCAGCCGATCACAAACTACCGCTGACGATGCTCTTTCACGTTAAATTTCGGACGCCTATTCAGAAAGTGGTTATCTGGAATCATCCCGACGAACCCAGCGAATCCTACATAAAGGAATTTGAGTTGCTGGGATCGGTGGAGGATCCCAACACAAACCCTGATGCTATGACCCTACTTGGTAGATTTACGCTGGATAATCCAGATTCGAAGGTCGTGTTTGAAGTAGAAGCGCCTGCGCCTATTCGCTTTGCCACCATTTCAATACTCTCGACCTTCGGAACGGCTGAGTATGTGTCTGCTGCTGAACTAGGGTTGTTCGGGTTGACCCGAGATCCTGGACAAATCACGATCCCTCGAGGTTCGGGGCCAATTCCCCTCTAATGGGCAAGAACCAGACACCTCCATGTTTTTGAAAAAACTCAAACAATCCAATGACGAGCACAGACTTGTGAACCCCACTCGAAGGCGCTTCAGCGCTCTTCGACGATGGCTCCATCGATCTGCCATATCTCCAGCCGACTGGGATCATCTTGAAGAAATTCTCATCAGCGCAGATCTCGGACCCGCTCTCACTATGGACTTGCTTGATGAACTCCGTGAGGTAGTCAAGATCGAAGGCGTGAAAGGCCTCATGGAAGCGCACACACTGCTGATGTCAAGATTAACGGCTACGTTAGAAACTGAATCCTCCGCATTCCCTAGTGGAAATGCCCCGCAGGTCGTGTTCATGGTTGGCGTGAATGGCGTAGGCAAAACCACGTCGATCGCCAAGCTAGCCCACTTGCTTCGAAATAATGGATATGAGGTCATGCTCGCGGCAGGTGATACATTTCGGGCCGGTGCGATCGATCAATTGAAGGTTTGGGGAGACCGAATCGACGTTCCTGTAATTGCGCACGAAACAGGAAGTGATCCCGGAGCTGTTATTTACGACGCGCTCGAGGCAGCAAAAGCGCGTGAGATCCACTATGTCATTGCGGATTCAGCTGGACGACAGCATACGAACCTAAACCTCATGAATGAGCTTACGAAGATGCGCCGGGTGGCCGCACGGAAGATCCCAGGCGCCCCGCACGAAGTCCTACTCGTGCTCGACGCTTTGACAGGTCAAAATGGACTTGAGCAGGCCCGTAAATTTGTTGGAGCAGTAAACGTGACTGGGATCGTACTAACAAAGTTAGATAGCTCAGCGAAAGGTGGCGTAGCCTTTGCGGTCACTCGCGAGACCGGTATTCCTATCAAGTTCGTGGGGAACGGCGAAAGCTTGGACGATTTCGGGGCATTCGATCCCAAGAATTTTGTACACGATCTGTTAGAACCGGGTCCTGAAGACAACAACAACGAGGAAGCGACATGAAGGGTGTGATCCTTGCCGGCGGAACTGGGTCCCGATTGGATCCCATTACACGTGTCACGAATAAACAACTTCTACCCGTCTACAACAAACCAATGATCTTCTATCCAATCGAAGCAATGGTCACCGCAGGTATAACTGAGATTCTGATCGTTACCAGCGGACCCAGCGCTGGGGATTTTCTACGATTGCTCGGAAACGGGGAAAGCTTGGGCGTCACACACCTGAGTTTCACCTATCAAGAAGGAGCGGGCGGAATCGCAGAAGCGATCGATCTCGCACGACCTTTCGTCGGCAACGAACGAATGGTCGTCATTCTTGGCGACAACATTATCGGCGGCAACATTATTGAGTCAGCACGACGATTTGAAACCCAAGAACGGGGAGCTAAGGTACTGCTCACACACGTCGATAATCCCAGCGCGTACGGCGTTGCAAAATTTGAGGGCGACCAAATCGTTGGGTTCGTTGAGAAACCATCCATCCCTCCATCCAACCAGGCCGTAACAGGCATATATTTCTACGACGCCTCAGCATTCAGCATGATCGACCAATTAGAGCGGTCCGGCCGAGGCGAGCTGGAAATCACCGACCTCAACAATGCCTATCTAGCGCGCGGTGAGATGACTTATGACATCCTCGATGGGTATTGGGCCGACTGTGGGGAGTCAATTGATCACTACCTAGATGCATGCAACCTCGTTGCCACCCACGGTGCCAACCGCGTGTCCTAATCAAACCATAACCACAGTTGACACAATCGCTTGGCAGGTGCGAACGTGCGGGTGGTCGAGCATGAGATCTGACCTATGACAGACGACGACAACGAAATCAAAGTCAAAATTATTGGCAGCGAACAACGTGAGTGCCTGCGTTGTAATCAGCAGACAACGTGGAACAAGTTCGAACACCGCCAATGGTTCGGATTACGCAAAAATGAGTATTGGGCGTGTGCCCGTTGTGGCAAACCGGCCGCCGAACCCCAATAACGATCGCATACAGCTAAGCATTGACGGCGCCATCCACGAAGTTAAATCTGCGTTGGTGAAGGCCGTCTGTTCGACGTCTGGATAACGCATGTCCAAACGCTTAATTACGCTTGTTTCGATCCTGTTCGTCAACAATACAGCTATCGCTGCAGCTCATGCATTGCTTCCGGTATACGTGGAGCGAGACTTAGGTCTTTCACCCATCTTCACCGGAACACTCGTAGCGATTGAGACCGCCATGGGTGGATGCATCGCGGTTGGGGCCGGAGCCATGGCTGATCGAATCGGACACCGACTCGTGTTGGTGATCGGAATCCTTGGATTCTCAGCAGGCCTGTTGAAATTCCTAACCGGCATTCCCTGGATCCTCATTTTGCTGGCCGTCATCCTCGGCCTGGCTCATGGGATGCGCTCAACTGCTGCCCAAAGCTATCTGTTGAACGTCACCACTCGCCAGACGGTCGGCCTTAGCTCAGCCGCATTTTTCCTTGGCGGAACAATCGGGACCGCCGTGAGCTCGGCGATAGCCGGCCCCATTATCGAAGCATACGGGTTCGGCGCGTATGCGTACGGTGGCCTCGCGCTTAACCTCATTCCTGCCGCATTAACACTTCGTTACTTGCAAAACATACGACCCGCCCGCCAATCATCGGGTGATGATCGTCTACGCACACGTGACATTCTCAAACGCCGGGAAGTATTACTTATGGGCGGATTACGGTTTTTTCCGACTGCCTTCTTCGGGGTATGGAGCCTGACGCTTCCACTCCTGATCTTCCGCGCCACCAACAGTGTGCTCACGACCGCCCTCTACACCGCGGCTGGCATGGCGCTCTCCGCTTTCAGCCAATTCGCCGTCGGCCGCTGGTCAGACCGATGTGGCCGAGCTCAACCCATTTACACCGTTCTCAGCATCCTCGTCGTGGTTTCAGCAGTAGCAGCCTTCGCCTGGACAATAACCGAAGTTCTCCTCGTAGCGGGGGTTTTCGGCATCATCGGGGCCTGGAATATGTCAGTGCTCGTGCTAGGCACTGTACGCGATCGGACCGCGCCGTTC
>Ga0310344_10004794_pt1 | contig 10051 bp, 13 predicted proteins | sample HC15DNA20200_MG_FD_203801 | JGI IMG/M metagenome (GOLD analysis project Ga0310344, IMG submission 203801) | Marine microbial communities from station ALOHA, North Pacific Subtropical Gyre - HC15-DNA-20-200_MG | ecosystem: Environmental > Aquatic > Marine > Oceanic | place: Pacific Ocean: North...
ATTCTATCTCCGCCAGGTCCAAAGGACTAATGCCAGTCCTGCAGCTGCTCCGAGGCAAGCTCCTGCAACCATAGTGCGGATTGCCGATGAATCAGCCTCTGGAGGGGGAAGCTTTATTGTTGCTTCGTGGTCCTGATCAAGGGTTGCTGCGTCCTGGTTCCCATGGGGTATAACTGGAGTAGTCGCAGATTGTTCGGCAACTAATGGGTCAGCATCGTTTACAGGACCCTCCCAACTACACTCAGGGCAGGTTGCTATTCGCTTATCCTGAGCAGTACGATTAGAGGAAGCAACCTCTTCTGCACAAAGTGGGCAGCTACGGCCAAGAAGTTTTGGGCGGATCATGTCGTAGAGAGCACTCTTCGACAGGTCGAGGTTAGCAGCGATCTTATTTACACTCTGACTAGAGCCCCAATACAATTCATTGGCTGCTAGGATTGCTGGATTGGAATCTTTTTGAGCGCTCATTCAGCTGATCCAGTCCTGCAGAGGTGTAAGTGTAAGGTACCCAAATTGACCTTTAAATCCGGCACTATGAACATAGCTATCTTCTCTCAACTACGTCACCGGTGTTGATCCCTGCTTCCCACGGGCATCTAGAGACCCTCTTGAGAGAGCCAAAGGCACCACCTAGGGCAGCTGCCGTTATGTGTCACCCGCACCCTAGCTATGGTGGGACTATGCACACCAAAGCTGTTTATCGCGCAGCACAAGCCTTGAATGAAGTGGGGCTTGTCACCCTGCGATTCAACTTTCGGGGTGTTGGGGCCAGCACAGGAAATCACGATGGAGGTGTAGGAGAGGAAAGCGATGTGCTAGATGCGCTTAATTGGTTGGAAAGAGAATATCCTGGGTTAGCATTAGTTGTTGGTGGTTTTTCTTTTGGCTCACTAGTTGGCATGAGGGTCGGCGCGAAAGATGATCGTGTAAGGGCGCTGTTAGGGATAGGTTTGCCAATTGATTTAGAGCACTATGATTACTCATTTCTCTCAGGAACAAGAAAACCCGTGCTAATTGTCCAAGGCGAAGATGATGAGTTTGGCAGCGGGGCAACCACAGCAGAATTGGTTGGGGGTCTAGAGGGGCATGTTAGACTAGTGCGAATTGCGGGTTCTGATCATTACTTCACAGGTTGTTGGGATGAATTAAAGGAGGCCGTGGCGCTATACTACGAGTCAGGGCCAGGATCGAAGTTCTTGCCGGCTGTATAGCGTTAATCCAGGAGAGTATCTATGCGTACCCGCGATCGGGTTTTACATAGTCTTGAGAATGTTTACCGAGGTGCTTTCACTCAAGCGGAAGATTCCGGTGACAGTGTATCTATGGAGAAGCTTGATTTGAAGTATCAGCGAGATCAGCTGCAGCTAGAAATTCTTCTTGATATTCGAGATTTATTAGTTCCAGAGAAGCCTGAGGCGACGGCTTCACTTTTAGAGAAGGCTCAGAACATTCGCAAACTAACCAAGCTGCGCTGATGCCTCCGAAGATATACACTCGCACGGGCGATGCTGGTGATACGGGACTTTTCGGCGGTGGGCGCGTCTTAAAGAGTGACTTGCGGGTTGAGGCGTATGGGACGGTTGATGAATTGAATGCCGCACTTGGTTGGGCTGCATCAAACGTGACTCAAAAAGAAATCAAAGATTATATTGAGACAGTGCAGAACGACCTATTTGTTATTGGTGCTGATCTGGCTACTTCCCCTCCCACTGAGGGGCGTCCACAGCCCAAGGTGCCTGTTCTGGCTAGTTTTAGCATCGAGGAACTCGAGTCTTGGATTGACAGAGCCGACACTGAATTGCCCGAACTAACTGCGTTTGTTTTACCCGGTGGCTCAGAAGGAGCGGCAGCCCTGCACATGGCGCGCACCGTCTGCAGACGAGCAGAGCGAGCAGTCGTTCGTGCGGGGACTAAGGGAGATGTGGGTGATGGCGTGGTACCATACCTGAATCGTCTTTCAGATTTGCTTTTCACTCTTGCCAGACTGGAGAACCATAGAGTTGGTATCAGTGATCAGGAATGGAAAATAGTGGAGGAGTGACTACAGGTTGCCTGAAGTTCTGACTTCCATTAGGAATTTGCCGCTCCATATAGTTGGTATAAAACACGAAAAGCCCCTTGAAGATATGACATACATTATTGCTCAGCCTTGCATTGACACGAACGACGCAAGTTGTATTGAAGTCTGTCCGGTCGATTGTATCTATGAAGGCAAGGACCAATTCTACATTCATCCTGATGAGTGTATCGATTGTGGCGCATGTGAGCCGGAGTGCCCGGTTCAGGCAATCTTCCCTGATACAGATGTGCCTGTGGAGTGGGAGGGTTACATAGAGAAAAACAAGGCTCACTTCGAATAAATTAAGGGTTTAACCATCAGCACAAACCCTACCAGGAGCCTCAGCCACGCACCTGATTCGCCGAAGTATCTTTAGTTTTGTATCCTACGTTCATGCCAAAACAGGCCGCATTACAAGCATTTGCATGTTGAGTAATCAGAAATGCTGTCGCTCAAGGCTAAAACCCGAGGCGTCTTGAACTCCGATACACTGGAATTAGCAAGGCGCGGTGATCCGGTTGCTCTAACTCGTTCCTTGGTCTCAATCCCTTCTGTCAATCCACAACTGGAAGAAGGTGGAGGCGGGGAACGAGAGGTTGCAACCCTTGTGGCTGAATGGCTCAATCTATGGGGGCTAGACACTCAGGTTAGCGAGGTTAGCCCTAATCGTTTTAATGTGATTGGAACACTTCAGGGTGATGGGCCAACACTCCTATTTAATGGGCACCTGGATACAGTCGGTGTGAGAGGCATGACAGTCCCACCCTTCGATGCCAAAGTAAATGGCGGCCGCATTTGGGGCCGAGGGTCTTGCGATATGAAAGCGGGGCTAGCCGCAATCCTTGCTGCGACAAAGCGTCTAGCAGAGAGAGGTCCCCGGCCAAACCTGCTTGTCGCAATGACAGCGGATGAGGAACATGCAAGTCTAGGCATGTACGCCCTCGTAGATTCAGGCCCCTCAGCTGATCTAGCGATCATTACTGAACCAACTCGTCTAGCCGTAATGCCGGCTCATAAAGGGTTCGTATGGGTTCGTGCTGTTTTTAAAGGGCTAGCAGCTCACGGCTCTCGTCCCGATCTCGGCATTGATGCAATTCGACACGCAGCGCTTTATTTGAGTGCTCTTGATGATTACGGGGACCAGCTCAATTCTCGTCCTGCTCACCCGTTACTCAGGCATGGTTCAGTACATGCGGGTACAATAAAGGGTGGCTCGGCAGCCTCGGTTTATCCTGATAGTTGTGAACTTGTTCTTGAGCGTCGGACGATGCCAGGAGAGAGCCCAGATCAAGTACTTCGGGAATTCCAACGAGTACTTGATAACTTGAAGGACGTAGAGGGGGACCTGAGTGCGTCACTTGAGCAGATTCTTGAGCGTCCTGGTACTGAGGTCTCAGAAGACTCTAGGCTTGTGCAGGGCCTGCTTGGGTCAGGCACAAAGCATGGACTTCCTCCCGTCGTGGAAGGAATGACAGCTTGGGTTGACGCAGCACTTCTAAACGAATTTGGAATTCCGGCGGTTTGCTATGGGCCAGGTGATATTGCGCAGGCGCATAGTGCCGACGAATGGGTTGAAGTAGTGCAGATTGAAAAGTGTGCTGATGTTCTAGAAAGCTTTGCTCGAGACTTGGTTACTTGAGGGATACATAACACGCTACCCTTGGTTGCTTGATTCGATGGTATCGGAGGGAGATGTAGGAGATCTCGTGATGATAGGCGGGGGACCATCTTAGCAGTCCAACTTTGATGACGGAGGTGATGATGCTGAAAATGACAGCCCTCGCATTCACGAGTCTTTTTCTATCGAGTTGCACTATGGGAGGCGACCAATACGAGCTGGTGATTGAGGGAGGTCGGGTGATTGACCCAGAATCTGGGCTGGATGCCGTGCGCACAATTGGAGTTAATGCAGGTGAGATAGCTGCGATCACAGAGACTCCTCTGGAGGGTGAGCGAGTAATCCAGGCCGAAGGGCTTGTTGTAGTCCCTGGTTTCATTGATCTGCATGAGCATGGCCAAGATGAGGGTTCCTACCGGATGATGGTTCGTGATGGTGTCACTACCGCACTTGAGCTTGAGGTTGGGACAGCTGATGTAGATGGATGGTATGCTGAGCGTGAAGGAGGCCAGCTAGTAAATCACGGTGTGAGCATAGGCCATATCCCTGTGAGAATGGATGTCTTGGGTGACCCAGGAGACTTTCTGCCTTCAGGTGTCGGGGGAAGTGCTAGAGCTACAGAAGAACAACTTGATGAGATGGAACGAGATATTCGTGAGGGGCTTATGCAGGGTGCGGTGGCCGTTGGTTTTGGCAGCGCTTATACACCAGGAGCCACGATGGAAGAAATCGCACGCATGTTTGGAGTAGCGGGAGAGAATGGGGTGACGGCCCACATTCATATGCGTAATGGCTTAGCCGGTCTTGATTCGACAATTAGCTCTGCAGGTAGGGTTGGGGCTCCCTTGCACATTGTACACGCTAATTCGAGTGCTGGTGCTCAAATCAATGAATTCCTTTCCGCCATTGAGGACGCCCAAGTATCTGGGCAAGATGTCACGACCGAAGTCTATCCTTACAGTGCTGGGATGACCCGGATCGAGTCAGCTTTATTCGACGATTGGGAGGGCTGGGATGAAGAGCAGTTCGGCATACACCAACTGGTATCAAATGGGGAGCGACTAACAAGGGAAACCTTCGCTCAGGCGCGGGCGGCGGGCGGAACTGTGATCATCCACAGTCGAACAGAGCAAATGACCCGCACTGCAGTTGAGAGCCCCATAACAATGATTGCGAGTGACGGGTTTATTGAAGATGGGCGAGGTCATCCAAGGACCTCGGGTTCTTATTCCAAAGTTCTTGGCCAATACACGCGTGAAGAGGGTGTCATGACGTTGCCCGAGGCTATTAAGAAGATGACATTGATGCCGGCTCAGCGCTTGGAGTCGCGAGTTCCCGATATGGTGGACAAGGGCAGGATTCGTATTGGTGCTGATGCTGATATAACAATCTTTAACGCAGCTACAGTGATCGACCGCGCTACGTATATGGACGCCTCGATCCCACCCGAGGGAATCCCCTACGTGATTGTGGGGGGAGAGCTGGTGGTCGATGAAGGGGAGATCACTACAGCACGACCTGGTAGTCCAGTGAGAGCGCCAATTCGATAAGAGGTTTGCTTGAATTGCCAGTAAATCAGGGATGATAGCATCTTGCTATGCCGCTGGCTTGTAATGAAACAGGGTCCCCCCGAAGGACGGACAATGATTAAAAAACTGAGATACCTGCCTTTAATCTCGTGTCTATTAGGAGCTTTTCAGCCTGTCGATGCCCAGATTGATCTAGGGTCCTTGCAGGATCAAGCAGTGGGTTGGCTCCAACAATACATTCGTATCAATACCATAAATCCCCCAGGAAACGAGATTCGTGGAGCTGAATTTTTTGCGCAGTTATTTGAAGAAGAGGGGATTAAGTATGAAATTGCTGAATCCGCTCCCGGCCGGGGAAATATTTGGGCTAAGCTGGAGGGGGGTGATCAGCCGGGCATTGTACTTTTGCACCATATCGATGTTGTGCCAGCTGATGAACGTTATTGGGATACCGACCCGCTCTCTGGTGAACTCAGGGATGGCTACATTTACGGTCGCGGTGCTCTAGATACGAAAACAAGCGGGATTCTGCACTTGGCGACCTTTCTTGCACTGCATAGGTCCGGTATTCCTCTGAATCGCGACGTGGTGTTTATGGCTACTGCAGATGAAGAAGCCGGAGGATTCTTCGGAGCAGGATGGCTCGTTGAAAATCGTCCGGAACTTTTTAGTAATATAGGCTTCTTGCTCAATGAAGGTGGCGGCGGCTCAGCCATAGAGGGCAGGGTACAGTTTGGGGTTGAGGTGACTCAAAAGGTCCCTTATTGGTTGCGTTTAACTACAATGGGTGAGCCAGGACACGGTTCGAGACCGCTCGTATCATATGCTTCACTTGAGCTGATTGAAGCCTTAGAGCGCCTGCGCCTTCACGACTTTGAAGCACGTATCATTCCTGCAGTTGACTCCCACTTCAGAGGAATGGCCTCTCGGCACCCTGAGCCATGGCAGACGCGATTCCTAGACCTTGGGTCTGCGATTCAAGACCCTGAGGTGCTAGAGGAGCTGCAACTTTACAGCCCCTCGCTCCACACTCTGACCCGAAATACCTGCTCCATCACACGTTTCGAGGGCAGTAACAAGATCAATGTGGTGACCCCAGAAGTATGGGCAGAGATCGATTGTCGGCTGCTGCCTGATCAGAATCCCGAGGCATGGCTCGAAGAGCTTCAGGGTGTATTGGGTCCGGAAGTTGAGATTGAAGTGCTAATGGGATTTACTCCAGCTGTCTCAACCACGGATACTCAACTTTATGAAACGATCAGGGATGTGACCTTGGAAGTGCTACCTGGAGCTAGCTTCGTCCCACAAGTTCAAGGGGGGTTCACGGACAGCCATTTTTTCCGGGATCTAGGCATTGTTAGCTACGGTTACACGGCTACAGCGACACCCTCAGAAGACGCCGGAGGTGTCCACGGGAATAACGAGCGCGTAACGGAAGAGAACGTGCGTCGCGGTGTAGCCATGACCATCAAGATACTAGAACGGTTCGCTGCAACGCGACCAATCTCAGAGGAATATTAAGAATGGAGAAGATCGATATCTGGTCGATGGTGCCTACTGAGGTCATGGATGGGTACCATGGGCGTTTTGTGCATAGTGAACGCACAACCCATGTTTATTGGGAGATTGATCCCGGAAGGCCGCTTCCAGAGCATCGCCACCCCCATGAGCAGATTATCAATATGCTCATGGGTACCTTTGAGTTAATACTAGAGGGGAAGTCCCATATGTTAGAGGCGGGTGACGTGTTTGTTATTCCTCCGGATATACCACACACTGGTGTTGCACATAGCCCCTGTAGGATCCTAGATATTTTCGCCCCAGTCCGGGAGGATTACTTATGAGAACTTTAGTGAGATTAGCCAGCCTGATAGCATTCGCATTTATTGCAGGTGCTTCGGCATCTTTTGGCCAGTCAGGCCTCCAGTCCACTAATGCTAGCGGTACTCCCTGGCCTCCGGTTGCCACTTTCTCCATTCTCGGATATGACCCCAATACTGGTGAAGTAGGTGGGGCAGTGCAGTCTCGGGTCTTTGCGGTGGGAAATGGAGTCCTTTGGGCTGAGGCAAATGTTGGTGTGGTTACAACACAGGCAGTTGTAGACGTTAGTTACGGACCGCAAGGGTTAGAATTGCTTCGACAGGGCTTGAGTCCGGAGCAAATTGTTCAGCGACTACTTTCGGATGATCCGGATCCTCGTCCAGAAGACTGGACAAAACTTGGTCGGCAATTTTCTGTGATGGATGCTAGGGGTAACGTAGCCACTCACACTGGGCCACGTGCTTCCAACTGGGCAGGACACCGTGTCAGCGCAAATGTATCAGCACAAGGAAATATTTTAGCTGGACCACCTGTGGTTGATATGATGGTTGAGGCTTTTGAGAGCACAGAGGGTCACCTGTCCTTTCGTCTACAGGCAGCTCTTGAGGCCGGCCAAGCTGCGGGCGGCGATACGCGCGGTATGCAGTCAGCAGCAATGATAATTGTTAAGGAAGATGGTGGCGTTTGGCTTAACAATGATGTTGTGCTAAGGCTTCAGGTTGATGACTCTGATGATCCTATATCTGAGCTCAGGCGGCTTGTTGAGCTTGCAGCACGTCAAAGGGATCGAATCAGAAGCCGTTAGTAGTTTTTAGGGAGTCCTGGGCTTAGGCTTCTGGGGTCCGGATATATCAAAGATCAAGAGGAGATAACTGCTACGTCAGCAGTGCTCTTCGTACGCCATTCTGAGATCGCTGGCGATGTCTTCTGGGTTTCGGCCTTCAATGAGATGTCGCTCCATGAAGTAGACAAGTTCTCCATCCTTGAAGAGTGCAACGGAAGGTGATGAGGGAGGGAACCCAGCGATATACTCACGGGTGCGTTCGGTAGCTTCTAGGTCCTGACCGGCGAAGACCGTGGTAAGCACCTCTGGCTGTTTGTCGCCTTGTAGTGACATGTATACCCCAGGACGCATCATGGCAGCCGCACAGCCGCAGACCGAGTTGACAGCTACGAGCGTGGTCCCCTTGTCCGCTCTAAGAACAGAGTCCACTTCCTCCGGTGTCTTCATCTCACTGAAGCCGACCCGGACTAGTTCCTGGCGCATGGGCGCAATCATCATTTCTGGATACGGCATAGTTTGACTCCTAGTGGCTTGTACCAATATGAAAACTTATCAATGACTCCCCTCCGTTTCCACTGCTCAACGTCAGGAGTATGGTTGCAGTGCCACGTGGCAGCGGCCACCTTTTACCTATGCTAGCCGTGACAAGAAGTATCCAACGAAATAGCGTTACTGACCCACTACAGCGCAATATTGACCCGCTGTCCACCTCTCTGCAGTCGTTGAACAAGAGTGTTTCGTCACAGTGGCTTTATAGGCGGGGGTATAACAAGAAAGTAGAAGGATATAGAGTCCAGCATGAACATTACCTATATACAACAGCGGACCAGGCACTTCAGCATAGAACTTGTGTAGACACAGCTATTGATGCTAAAAAACACACGTAAACGACAGTCGGACTGGCGTTTACAAGAGTTAGGGGGTCCGGAATATTCGATAGGAACATGAAGTGGCGCGCTTCCTTAGCACCCGCTTTGCTTGCGATGGTCTTTATGGGACTGTTCCTGTTTCGCTCAGGGTCAATTAATGATTCGCGGTTAGCTAGTACTGACACAAATACTGAATGGAACTCAGAAGGCCAGACTTCTTGGAATGAAGAGGATTGGTCGACCTTAAAGGCCAAGGTGTTATGGGGTCTGGGCGAAGGGTTAGACACGCTTGCGATTGGTGCAGCTATGGGCAAGATGGGGCGTTCTTTTGTTGGGACTACCTATGTGCCTGGGACGCTCGAAGTAGCCGGTCCAGAAAGGCTTGTGATCAATTTCCGTGGTCTTGATTGCGTCACCTTTGTTGAAAATGTATTTGCCATATCGCGCTTTATGCGTGTGCCAGGGGCAGAGGGGCTGCTTCAGGACCGGAAGGCTGCGGAGGAAGCCTACGAGTCCATGTTGAGGGAGCATCGGTACAGGAATGGCGAGGTGAATGGGTATGCAAGTCGCTTACACTACTTCAGTGATTGGATAGGTGATAATCATCGCAGGGGCTTGTTGCACAATATTAGTGGAGATCTTCAAGGCATTGTTGATCATGACGCGGTTAATTTCATGTCTAGGCATCCTGAGGCCTATCCTCAGTTAGCAGATTCAGTGAACATCTTATTAATCAGAACGACCGAGGAGCGCCTAAGTGCGGCTGGCCGTATTTATATTCCAGAGGATCGAATCAATCTGGTGGCCCAAGAAATCCAGGACGGCGACATTATAGCTGCAACGAGCACTGTCCCGGGTTTAGACGTTGCACACACTGGCCTCGCCCTTTGGATCGATGAAACGCTCCATCTTCTTCATGCACCACTCGTGGGGGAAGCAGTTCAGATAAGTGAGGTTTCACTAGCAGAGCGCATCAGCAGGATAGGAGGGCAGGATGGAATTATTGTATCTCGTCCTGAAGAACAACCACAGCATAGGACTTCGTTGGAGAGGTAAGTGTGATATGCTGAGATGTCTTAGTGTCCTAGGGGGTCCGGGCAATCTTTGCTTCTTCGGGTGTCAGACAGCTGAGTGATCTTCCAATTGTTTCCATTTAGAAGAAGCTCAATCGAATTTACACCGCAGTGAGAGAGCACACCTTCGAGGTAGAAGGTATAGGGGACCCATGCCGAAGAGACATTACCATCAATCTGAATCTCTACATCATAAATTCTTTCGTCCCAAGTCCCTCCGGACTCACCAATAGCACCAATCCACTCTAGCACTGGTTGGGTAGTGATTGTTGAATATCCATCTTTTGAGCGTACGACT
>Ga0310344_10004795_pt1 | contig 10051 bp, 8 predicted proteins | sample HC15DNA20200_MG_FD_203801 | JGI IMG/M metagenome (GOLD analysis project Ga0310344, IMG submission 203801) | Marine microbial communities from station ALOHA, North Pacific Subtropical Gyre - HC15-DNA-20-200_MG | ecosystem: Environmental > Aquatic > Marine > Oceanic | place: Pacific Ocean: North...
TAAGTGGGTTGTCGAAGATCGGGAGCCCGACTTGATGCGATAGTAACCACCGTACCGGTACGTCCTGCTTGCCAGCGGCAGCGAACTCCGGCCAGTACCGGGCCACCGGAGCATCGAGATCAAGTTCGCCTCGCTCAACCAGCAGATGGGCGCAGATCGCCGTCGCGCCTTTCGTGCTTGAGAACACCAGCGCGATGCTGTCTTCAGCCCACGGGCGCCCGCTCTCCTCGTCGACCACCCCACCCCACAGATCGACCACCTTCTTGCCATGGTGATATAGGCTGAACGCCGCGCCCACATCGCCGTGGTGTTTAAAGTTAGCTGCAAAAGCATCCTTTACACGCTCGAAACCGGGAGCCACCGTTCCATTAACTTCAGGTGTCGAGGATTTATCGTGGGTTGTTGCCCATGAAGTTCCGGCCAACACGCCTCCGAGCGTCGCACCTGAAAGTCGGCCAAAGTCACGCCGGCTTAAATTCTTTAGATCTATCCGTGCCATGGAAGCTACCTCTCCGTTTGAGCCTGAAGTAGAACCTAATCCCCGCGATGGGTCCAGGTGAAGGGTCTTAGTCATAAGCTTGGCAGCGCTCCTTTTCAAGCACACAAGCGTCGATCAGAGTTAATGCAGAAGGATGGGATTATTCGATGGGGTCGGTCTTAGCCGAAGCCTTTTGCTGAACCATCTCTTTTTCAACCATCTTTTCAATCAAACGTTCTTTGTATCTGGATCCAAGAACCCCGAAAGCGTGAAAGAACAGTCCTATACCCCAGAGTACTGCGACAGTGCTCGACAAAAGAAAGCCATTGACGATGACGTAGACCACCAAATGCGAGTAGAACCCAAATAGTTTTTCTACTTTTGCCCTAACTCTTTCGTAAACCTTGTCCTTCTCCAACGCACTGCCCCGTTGTAGTTCATCCAAGAGACAAGAACCTCCAGCGCTCAAATAGGCCAGAACCAGCGCTCGCCAACGTCATACTGAATGATCCGCCTGAATCTTGACCTCGCTAAACCGCGTTCGCTTGCAACGTCCCTGCTGGCCGATACAGATCTCCGTCCTGCAAATACCCGCCCGACATGGCGGGTATGGGTTTGTGGTCGTACAAGCCCCGATCCTTGGTCTTGGGAAGGTGGTCACTAAAAAAAGATTTATCGCCAAAGAACCTCAACACCAGGTTCTTGCGTTCCGGCAGGCTTTCGTCCGCGCCACCACCACTATGGATGCAGTGAGGATGCAAGACGACGACATCGCCCGGTTCGACGTCGAATCCCGCAAGGTCCCAAGAATTCGGATCTTTTTCGATATCAGCTGAAATGTCGGGGAGCCGGGGAAAATCCCCGGTGTCGCCCCACAGCGGATCCGTTGGATCTCTGGGGTTAAATGTCGTCCCGTCGTACATGATGCCTTTGTGTGATCCACGCACCACCCTAATCGCATATTCTGCTTTCATCTCGACCAGCGGTATCCAAAAATTACACCAATGTTCTCCGCGCCAAGTCGAATAGACGGTATCTTGGTGCCAGAACGTCGCCATCGAACGACCAGTCTTCCAAAAGACCTCCTCGGCGTAGTACCCGACATACGCTGAGTTCCAAAGCTCTCCAGCTATTCGACCGAAGGGCGAGCCCGAAACGAGATTACGGTACATGGGCACGGCCTCGGGATTGGCATTATCGACGAAAAAGACGTTGTCGCCTTCGGGACGTCCAGCCGCGATCGGTCCCGGATGCCCGACGGACCAATTGAAACAGCGGTTGAGCTCATCCAGCAGTACTTCGTCGATAAGTCCAGGCAGCTTCACGATGCCGTCTTCTTGCAGCGATTGCTTGTGTTCTATTGTGACTTCAAATGCCAATGACCTTCTCCGGTCTCTGATTCAGCAATTAAGCATACTCCATCGACTCCAACTATCCTCTTGTGGGATTGGCCCGGCCCAAGTAGCCTCCTGAAAACGCGGTACACAAGGACCCGACATGCCCATCGACGTCATCGTTCCAGAAGCTCAGCGGAAAACCTACGAGAACTGGCATTTTGCTCCCGCTGTTCGTCACGACGACTTAATTTTCGTTTCCGGCGTGGTTGGGCAAGGTGAGTCGGCCGAGGAGGAATTTCGTCACGCCTGGGAATCGCTCGGTGGAACCCTCGCAGAAGCCGGTGTTGGTTACGAGGACATTATCGACACCACCATCTACATGGTGGACCTGCAAAAGAATGCCGCTGCGATGGCCAAGGCAAAGGACGAGTTCATCAAAGAACCCTACCCTGCCTCAACCTGGATTGGGATCACCGAACTCGTCATTCCCGGCGCCCGAGCCGAAATCAAAGTCGTCGCTCGAAAGTTGTCCTAAACTACAACCACGTGCGAAACGTTTGATGGGATTCGATCAACCAGGCCGACGCCAGCGTATTTTCTATTCTGGAGACCACGAATCATGAGTAACGCCAGCACTCTACCTCTACAGCTTCGGTGGTGTTGAAGGCATCGGAGAGAGTTCACCCGCAGCTCCAAACTGATAACCCACAAGCACGCGTTTTAGTACCAGTTGACAGACAGCATCCGAAGTAAGTTAACTAACGAAATCGACGATTGAATTGGCGACGACTCACGTTGGATTCACCGTCTCAAGAGAAACTAAGGGGTAGCGAATATGTCTGCACAGGCGATTGAATCACCGGATCAAAAAGCGCTGGCACGTACGCTAAGCGCCATCGATCGGCTCGGACTGAACGAAAACTTAATCGAGCTCGACGCCCAAGGGTACACCACCATCCGCGGCGTGCTGTCGGAGGATCAAATCGCTCGCGCTAAAGAGGCCTTGCTGAATCGCGTCGAGGAGAATACCGGCAATCGTGTGGACATTGACACGGCGACCGGAGATGACTTTCAGAGCGCTATGCGTACGAGCATGGACTACTTGCCCTACATGCTATACGACGACGAGGTGTTCGAAGAAATTCTGATGGCGGAAAAGCCGCTAGCTATTGTCAGTTACATCGTTGGCGAGAGCTGCTTATTGTCCAGCATCGGGTGCCATTTCAAAGCTCCCGGAGCAACTGGAGTGGTACCGTTACATGCCGACACGGCCGGTCCTCAGCCATTTTCCACCTACGCGCAAACCGCGAATGTCAATTATGCGTTGACACCTTATAGCCGCGAAGCGGGAGCGACCGCCTTAGTGCCGGGAAGCCACAAGAAGGCGCGCCAGCCGACCCCCGCCGAATCATCACTTTCCAACGAACAGTGCAACCCGGCCGCTGTACCGGCTGATCTTGCACCAGGCGACTGCGTCGTGTGGCACGGTCACACCTGGCACGGATCGTTCGAGCGTCAGATCCCGGGAATTCGAATGAACTTGGCGGTCTATTTTGCACGGCACCATATCCAGACCCAGGAGCGTCATAAAGAAGTCATACCCGAGGAGGTACTCAAGCGTCATGCCAACGACGAGCGTTTCAAGCGTTTGCTTGCTGGCTCCGTCGCGTACGGCTGGCAACGTGAAGGGCCTAATTACGCCGAGATGGGGCTGTCGCCGACCGGGTGGTACGACTAAGGGGCCGAGCCAAACATCCGTCTTTCTGGACCGCGTGTACGGCCGATCAGGCGTACGGATCGATACTCTGTAAGACGAAAGTCCTGTCCGGATCAGGTTGCTCGCGCCACGGATACATTGAGTCAAGACCAAGAATATGTGGTAGCTCCGGGTGCCGTTTGATTAGTTCAGCGGGGGCATCGTCCCAATGATGAATCTGTTTCATGTACGAGCGCATCCAGTTTTGGACGTACGTCACCCGGAGTCCGTCGCGTTTTCGAGGTACAGACCCGTGCCAAGTACCACCGTGCCATATGGCAAGCGACCCTGCTTTTCCTTGTAGCGGTACCACCGGAAAGGGCGTGTCTAACGGTTCCGACTCGTGTGGGAGGGGCTTACGCCCGAATCGGAAACTGCCAGGGACCAGAACCGTCGGCCCGTCATCAACGTCGTTGTAGTCGGTACAGAGCCAAGACGCGTTGACCACGTGCGCGATTGTACCTGCACCTAGCGTAATCCCAGGCGCGTCGCTATGAAGCTTCAGATAGCTCTCGGTGCGCGGTTTGATAATCCACAAGTTCCCCGACAGCACCGCGCTCTGGCCGAGAAGGAAGCGGATCAGCGATAGTCCGACAGGGTTGAGCGAGGCCTCAACGAAGGCGTCGTCCTCAAACAACAGTCGCCAGGCATTCCTTCCTACTACCTTTTCGTCAATGCCCGCGGTGGATGGATCGCCAATCTCAACCCCGTGGCGTCGTTCCGCGGTGCTGATTAGTGCGTTCCGCAGCCGCTCGACGAATGCGTCATCAACGCCTAGCTTCTCCGGGGGCACCACCGTAAATCCGTAGGTGTCAAGCTCGAGCGCGTGTTGTGTGACGTCGTAACGCTCAAAGTCTTTCATGAGAGTGTCGAGGTGCGGCAATGCGCCTTGTGCCGAGATGTCCATGAGGTGTCCTTTATACAACTGCAGTAAGACAAAGTGCATTCTACATAGATGGATTGGACAGCGGACGAGTCGAAATCGTCCTCAGGCCCATTAACCGTTCATTCAACGTTAGCAACCTGTCAGCGGAATACCGATACCAGGGAATCTAAATCATTGCCTTTACGTTGACTTTCTCGGGTGCCGTTGGCTCAATTTCTAGTTTCAGTTTCTCGGTCCATGTATTCCGAAAAACAGTGAGCGCGTGTTTGAAGGGCCGGCAACAAACGATAGCGTACCGATTAGTCCTACGAATTATCCGCCACATCTAGCATCCGTACCCGCCCCGTATTGCCATTCACCTCAACGACCTGGCCGTCCTCAAACTGATGTGTCACGTCAGCGATACCGCTGACGCATGGCTTTCCATATTCTCTCGCCACCAGTGCGCCATGCTGGAGCTCGCCACCGATTTCAAGGATCACTGCGGCCGCATTGATGAAGAGCGGAGTCCATCCCGGGTCGGTGGTAACCGCGACCAAAATATCGCCCGGTTCCACGTCTTTCTCGAATGGATCATTGAGGACCTTGATAGGGCCTGTGGCCACACCTGCGGAGACCGCCGTCCCAACGATAGTCCCCTCGGGCTCATCGGTTGCGGGGGCTGTTGGTCTAAATATTCGGCCACGAGAATCGATGGCAAGCGGAAAATGCCGCACTTGAGCACATTGTTTGACAAAAAGCGCCCCCTTCTCCGCAACCATTTCCCGGATATCCACGCTTGCATCAGCATCCGCTCGGTCGATGTCCTCAAAAGATAGCTGAAAGACGTCGTCTGCCGTGTCGAGACGGCCGTCCGCGACAAATTGATCCGCCCGCCGCACGATGCGCTTGCGGTACCGGTGGTAGAGCTCTGTGATGTGGTGCTTGAAATACTCTCTGGCGCCGTTGTAAGTCAGGATGTCGATGTACAGCTTTTTCAGCTTCTTGCGCTTACGAGCAGGCAGTAACTCGAGTAATTTCTGATAGGCCTCCTCCCTACCTTTCACTTGTTCGGCCTGCATGTCGTGGGGATTGAAGGTGCCTCCGGACCTAGCTAGAGTCGCGATTTGCCTCAGAACCAGCCGGGGCGAATCTCCATAACGAGGGTTCAGCAAGTCCATCTCCAACGGTCCTCGGTGACCATAATCGAAGACGAAAGCGTCCCACGCGGCAAGAAACTCTTCGGGCAAAGAGCGAGCCCGCAGCGCACTTTCCAGTTGCCCCAGGTCATCAAAGGCATCGCCAGGTATGAGCTGAGTCATATCAAACAACCCGTGGCCCATATTGACCACCATGTCATCCTCGTATCCACTGAGCAACGCATCCACCAACGCGACCTGCTCTTCACTGGTGTCATCGATCAACGCTTTGATACGAAAGGTAGCGATCCAGAACACCATGAACGCCGGGTACGATGAGTCCATGGTCACGGTACCAGCATGCATCATGTCTTCACGGAGGGTTTGCAGCAACGGCTGATCGAAGTCGATGGGTCGCCGCACGTGCTCTTCAAAATCGGCCAGAATCTGGTTGTACTCAGCCTGGAAGATCTGCGGTTTTCGGATGGCGCGAACAACCACTTGAATGGCCCGTCGTGTGCGCCAGAGGACCTTTGGCAACGGAAGAAAAAGCGCAAGGCGACGCATGTGCTTGGGAACTGTCGCTGGGCGGTATTGCTCGAGCTCCGGTGACGTCAAGATAGCCGCGATGGTGGGATCCATTGACTCCGCCGACTTGGCTAACGCCTTGCCTTTGCCCATCACATGTAGATAAGCAGATAGATCGACGTACATCCTTCCGCCGGTAATACGAATGCCGTAATCGTCGAGACGTAGCTTCTCTAGCGGTCCGACAGCCCAAGCCAACATGTATTCGATGAGATGTAGTAACAATTGACTTCCCATGGGCGAGACAGGTCCGCTCATGGTGACGCCGTCGGTCAGGTAGCCATCGACGTATAGGCGACGAGGCGCACCGGGCTCGGTCAACAATTCCGGCGCCATCGGCACGTACGCGGTAATAGGCCGCGCTTGCAGGACGTACAAGCGCTCGTCGGAAAAGGCCCATTCGACATCAACTGGCGTGCCAAAAAGCTCTTCTATCCTGTTCACTTCCGCGACTAGCTCGCCGATTTGCCCCTGGTCGAGGCAAGCCTCGGTGCCACGATCCCCGCCTTTGTTGCCGATACGACGCTCAACGATTTCTCCGGTCACCTTGCTCACCACAATTGAATCCGGTGTGATATCGCCACTGACCAACGCTTCGCCAAGCCCCCAACTCGCATTAACGAGGATCTCATCGTAGTCGTTGGTGAGCGGATTCAGGGAGAACACCACACCAGAAGATTCACTCGCGACCTGTTGTTGTACTACCACCGCGATCGCAGGCGTCAGACGCTCGAACTTCATCTCTTGCTTGTACAGCAGCACCCGGCTGTCAAGACAAGAGGCGAAGCAGATTCGGATAGCCTCTTCGACGTCGGCAGTATCAACGTTCAGCACGGTTTCGTATTGACCAGCGAAAGATGCACCGGCCAGATCTTCTTCAGGTGACGAAGAACGTACCGCACAGGGCCCCGGACCGAAGTCGTCGACGGTTGCGAGCAACGCACGTTGCTCCTCAGACAACGCAAATCCAGCGGCGAGTCGCTTGGCCTCATCACAGGTATCAGCAAGCCGCGTCCGCGTTGCCAAATCCGGCTGTCGGCCCCCAGCTCCCACAAGAATGGAAAGCGCTTCTCGCCACGCATCAGATGCTTCCACGCGATCCAACCAGGCGGCGAAATAATCGCTGGTAAGCACAATACCTGCCGGCACATTTGCGCCGGCTTGCTGCAGCCTAATTAGGGAGGCAGCCTTGCCGCCCACCTTCGCGATATCAGGAGCTTCGTTTGTATTCAAAGAAAGCAGCATGCGGTGATCTCCCCAACTTTCCCCGCAATGGTTGCGGACGATCGGTCGAAACTACGCCGACCTTGAAGTGGCGTCAAAGCCTCCAGTTCACTTATGAAAACCAGACAATTTCTTAAGACACCGCTTGTTCTGAACGAGAAACAAGTTCAGTTACCCGAACTGACCCGTGTCATACACCCTCAAAGATGACTGAGGGCTATCGCGCCGCACGCCGATTCATCGTCGGCCGGGCAAGTGCTGGATCCACGCCCTGAGTCGCCCATGCACCGATACAACCCAACGGCGTGACGTGCAGTCCATACCGGAAATTTAGGTCTCGTCGCGCTCCTAGGACTAGTACCCATAGTTCAAATTGGTTGCAGGCACTCAAAGGGCAAGCTTTTCGCCGTACAATCATCCTCAAAGATAAGTTCAAGGACGGCACATGCTGAACACGCGCCCCGCAACCCCCGCCGACGAAGACGGTTTCATGGAACTCTTTGCCCAACTCATGGAATCCGCACCCGAAAAAGAGGACATGCTGCGACCCGCCTTTCGACGATTGCTGGATAATCCAGATCGCGGTGCGGTGCTACTTGCAGAAGATGAGTCGGGCATCCAGGGCTTGATCACATTCTCCTATAATTTTGCCATCCGTTACGGCGGGTTCTATGCGCAAATCGAGGAATTGGTCGTCGACGCAGAAGCTAGAGGCAAACATGCGGGGGCGACGCTCGTGCAAGCGAGCATCGCCGCGTCCCGCGAACACGGCTGCAAAGAGATCGGTCTCTATGCTATGCCGCACAACCAGCCTTTCTACGAAAAGCAGGGCTTCGAGTTTGCTGGACCGGAGCTTCGGCAACCGCTATAGCAGTCCAAATTCTCGAGGCGCCCCGCATGAGCTCTCGCACGTCGTCGAATCAAAGTTGCGCGTTGAGTTCCGATCGGGCGTCGCAGTAAACCATCACAGGCGAGGAAAAAAACCAGAAACTAAGCGCATATCACCCTGATAAGTGCTCGCTAGACGTTGATGTGCACGTGTCATTAGGACTCAGTAGTATTCCGCAGTCACGATGTATCACGATAGGTGTCGGTAATTATGGGCGATAACAAAATGCTAGAACTACCTGCTGGGGATCCGAGCGCGTTGGGCTTTATTCCTGGGCGCCTTAATAAAATCAGCAGCATGATCGATACCGAGGTGGATGCAGGGAGATTGCCGGGCGCTGCGACCATCGTGTTACGTCAGGGTAAGGTCGTGCACTCGCACGTCAGTGGAAAACTCGACGTGGAACGTCCAGCGTCCATTTCGACTGACACCCTATTTCGGTTGTGGTCTCAGACCAAACCGATGACGGCGGTCGTCCTACTGGCACTCTTCGAGGATGGTGAATTCTTGCTCGACGAGCCGGTTTCAAAATGGATTCCTGAATTTGAGAGCTCGAGTGTTTTCAATCTCGCGCCCGCCGCGGAGAAAGTGCGGGGCAACTACGTCCCGACCGAGCCTGCACGACGAGAAATCACGATTTTTGATCTTCTCACCATGACTTCCGGTTTACCGTCGCACGCACGAACACCCGTCATGTATGCACCCATTTGGCAACAGGCACAAGGGGGATCAGGACAGTCTCCGGGCGATACGCGTATCAACGATCCAGCGCTGGATTACGATGACATGGTTACCCGGCTTGCGGAAATGCCCCTGCATTCACAACCCGGTGCAATATGGAATTACGGTTCAGACTTCGATGTGCTGTCACTTTTCCTGACGCGAGTCTCCGGTAAGGATCTTGAGTCGCTATTCCAAGAAAAACTTCTTGGGCCACTAGGTATGAATGATTCTTCTTTTTACTGCAGCGCAGAAAACCTCGATCGACTTTCGACCGAGCACCGATGGAATTCGGTGGATGAAAAACTCATTGTCCGCGACCCGCCGGAGACCGCAGAAAAGGCCGGGCGTGCTGAACGGCGTTTAATGTCTGGCAACGGGATGTTCGGTGGTTTAGTGAGCTCTCCGCGGGACTTTGCCCGGTTCGCACAAATGCTCGCGAACGATGGGGAGTTGGATGGCGCGCGTATTCTCGGCCGTAAGACCGTCGAACTGATGCGAACGAACCACCTTGGTGACCGCAGCATTAACGTGTACGCGCCGAACTATGGTTTTGGTCTGGGTGTCTTCGTGCGCAAGTCCATTGGGTCGAGCTTTATGCCCGGTTCAGCAGGGGCCTTCGGCTGGGCCGGCGCCGCCGGCACCTGGTTTTTTGTCGATCCCAAAGAGGAACTTGTTGGGATGTTCTTTACCCATGTATTCGGCTTTATGTTCCCGACCGCCGTGCAGTTCGAAAAGATGACCTATGAAGCACTTTCTTAAGCCATAGTAGCCAAGCTTTACGAGGATTTTCATCAACGAACGGATTTATATCGGATACCGTTAATCGCGCTAGAGAGCGTTCAATCTGGGCTTGCATAGGACGTAATCCCTGCCGCGCGCGAAATTAGCTGCACCGTTCGGATTGCCAGAACTCGTTTAACTCAGCCACTGAGGGTAAGGGTGGAGAGTTAGCTCCGTCACCCCTTCAAAGATGCATGGACCGCCTGGGTCAAGCCGAGCGAGCGGGGATCGTCGTCCCCCACCATCTGCATCTTGTTCATCACGTAGCCAAA
>Ga0310344_10004796_pt1 | contig 10051 bp, 9 predicted proteins | sample HC15DNA20200_MG_FD_203801 | JGI IMG/M metagenome (GOLD analysis project Ga0310344, IMG submission 203801) | Marine microbial communities from station ALOHA, North Pacific Subtropical Gyre - HC15-DNA-20-200_MG | ecosystem: Environmental > Aquatic > Marine > Oceanic | place: Pacific Ocean: North...
CTCCATCACGCTGAAGCGAACGGTGGAAAGCAGTGCGAAAGTGCTCGATAGCGCGGCCAACAGTGTGAAATTGCCCTTTCGTCGCCGACTTTCTCCCGGCGTCATGCGTGATGTACGGAAGATGGCTCGCAGCGAGTACAAGCACCCGTGGTCGCCGGATGATTTTGACTACAACCGGTGAGGGGGAGAATTACCAATGAAATCTGGAAATCGAGGAATAAGCAGATGAACGATTTTTTTGCGATCAGCGCGTTGCCTATCTGGATGGTTCTCTCGATGGTCGCGGTGGCCCAGCTCGGCTGCGCTGCACCGAAGTTTCCGGACAACCGGGGGTTCGGGTCGATCCTGAACAACGATGCTACAAACATCATGTACGCCAGCACCGGCGCGGATACGACGCCGGAGGAGTTCCGGCGGGGGATCGGCTTCCTGCTCGATGCCAGGCCGGGGCTGCTCGCCCAGTCGACAGGGCAGCCCGACCCGGTGTTCTACCGGTCGCAGGTGGCCACGCCCTTCAGCAAGTACGTCGAGGAGACGAACCGGGTAGTTCCCGCGATGCGTGCCCTGGCGGCGGCGGGGACCGATCCGCTGCAGTTAGCGGTGGAGGTGTGCCGGGAGCGCGGCATCCCCGTGGTGGCCAGCTACCGGATGAACTCCGAGGATTTTGGGCCGCGAGCGCTCACGCACTTCGATTTCGCCCGGGACAACCCGCAGTTCGTCATACAGATTCCCGGGGTCCCCCCCCGCGGCTGTCTCGACCCGGCCCACCCCGAAGTGTATGCCCATCGCATGGCGATCTTCCGTGAGGTGATCGAGAAGTACGACGTGGACGGCCTGGAGTTCGACTTCAAGCGTTGGATCTTCATGATCTCCGAGCCGCAGAAGAACCACGTGATCCTCACCCGCATGGTGCGTGAGACCCGGCAGATGCTGGACGAAGTCGCGAAGCACAAGGGGAAGAAACGCATGATCCTGGGCGTGCGCGTCGAGCCGGTGATCAGCGGCGATCTGCGGAAGGAGGACATCCCCGGCGGCCACGGACCGCCGTGGAACCGCTCCTGCGAGGCGTCGGGTCTGGATATCCGCACCTGGGTCGAGGAGGGGCTGGTCGACTACATCTGCCCGTCGCACTTCTGGCCCGAGTGGCCGGGACTGCCGCACACGGCCGAGTTTGTGGAGTTGGCCAAGGGCAAGGACATCGGGATCTACCCCACGATCTTTCCCAAGCCCGCGTGGACCAAGGATGATTCGCCCATCGAACCCGGGGACGAGGCGAAGGTGCGCCGCTACAAGAACGAGCTGTGTGACCTCGCGCTGCGCTGCTATGCCGAGGGCGCCGATGGCATCAGCACCTTCAACTGGTTGCCCCATCACCAGCGCGGCATGCAGCCGGATCCGAACCGTCCAAACTGGGGCGATGGTCACAAGGGGATGCAGATGAAGATTCATCCGCTGCTGGCCGACCGCGCTGCGCTGGAAGCCTATCGCGTGTCACCGGTGTTGTTGGATTGACAGCTGGCAGCAGCCAAGACGCCCGGTCATGTCGCCTTTCCCTCCGCGCACGCAATCGCCGCGTAGTTCATCGATAAGGTCGGCGACACGGCTCACCGTGGTCGGATGCGAAATATCGCAGAAACATGGGTGGCCGGCGAGATTCGGTAAATCTGCACTGAGTCCTCGTTCATCCGCCCGTCAGTTTGTCCGCCAACCCGGTGGCACTGATGTAGGTCGCAACGGTCAGGATCACGGCCGAGAGGCAGCCGCCTGCGAGGACGATCCCATGGGTGCGGTAGCGGGGGGGAAGCAGGAAATTCAAGTAGATGGAGGCGAACATCATCAGGGCCACCGGTAGGCTGGTTACGAGAAACGTTACCAGGCTGATCAGGATATCGAAGGGCGGGTCAACCCATACCAGGACCACGCACCCCACCGCGATGTAGACGCAGATGATCCGCTGGAGAAGGGCAAAGCGAATCGCCTTTTTCGGCCAGATAGCCTGGCAGAATTCGTGGGTCACCCGGGCGTAGACTTCAGGGAATGCCTGGAGCGTGCCCCAGAGTGCTGCGATTACCGTCACGTAGTAAATCCAGATCAGGGATTCGTGGATGTTCTTCCAGACGTGGGCCTGGCCGGTGAGCAGGTTCCACCCGGTGAAGACCTTTTCACTGTCGATTTTGCCGTCCATGAGCATGGGATAGAGCACAGCGGCCCCAGACATCATGAAGGCGATCGTGACCACGAAGAGCACAATCGCCCCCATTCCCACGTCCCATTTCAACGGTGCTGCGAGACGCCGCAAACGACGGGCTTGGACCGCATCGTCAGGCAGGTAGCGGATTCGATCATCCCGGGCGGCCTGTTCGCGAATCTTTTCGATGTCGTCATGGCGGCACAGTCCCCAGCGGCGCAAGCCCACCCAGTTGGCGTAGACGATGTAGCCCATGATCGAACCACCGACGTAGCCGAAGGTGTTGACCATGGACAGTCCTGGATGCTCCGTGGCAATCTTCGGCGCAAAGTCGGGCCACGTCTCCGGGACATAACCGAAACGCAGTGATCCGATGATGGCGGCGCCGATGTCGGGACGCACGAGCAATGTGCCGAGCACCGTCCCGGTCACCAGGATGAGGCAGATGACGATCTGTTGCTTTTCGAGTTTTTCATAGGTTAATCGCAGGCTCATGCCCAGTGCCAAGATAATGAAGGCGATGGTGATCGCCTGCCCCCACGCCTCCTCACTGCCGGACAACGGCAGATGAAGTCCGTCCTTGCTAGCCAACACGTAGTACAAAAGGTTGCCGCACGGCCTGGCGATCGCCACCCACAGGGGCGGCCCCGCGAGCATCTCCAGGACAATGATCGTGATCAGCAACCAGCCGCGCGGTCCGGGCAGTTTCACGAGACGGTGCCCGATATGTTCCCCGCTGATCGCCGTATAGCGGCCCAACATGTAGGTGAAGAAGACCGCCTTCACGAGCACGCTGAGAAGGACGAGCCACATCAAACTGTAACCCGCCCATGCACCGGCCCGTACGACCACGATGGTTTCACCGGCCCCGATGGCAAGCGATGCCAGGATGGCGGCTGGACCGAAGGCGGTCAGCCTTTGGAGGAGTCGGGACAGTCCGCGCCGCTGCGAGGTGGTATCGTCAAGGGGCGGGATTTTGACATCCATGAGAGAGAACATGATAGGGGGAACGAGACGGGTGGAGGAATACGGGTTGCCCGGTGGAGGAAAGAAGATGTGCGACCCATGTGACGCTGTGAGCCGTTCTTGGCGGGGGTCATCGGCACGCAGCGGTGACGACCGGTACGCCCCTCTTGTCGCGGCTTGTGGGCCTTCTTCTTGTTTTTCCCCGGTCATCCGGGTTATGCTCCGGTGGTCACCCCGTTAGGGGAAAATCACCCCCAGGAGTTTCTTCCCATGGATACGATTCGTGTCGGTATCGTCGGCCTTGGCGCGAACAGCCGGTTGCAGCACGTCCCGAAATTGAACGCCTGCGAGAACGTCGAGATCGTCGGGGTCGTGAACCGAAGGGCCGAATCCACTGCGGCTGCAGCGCAGGAATTCGGTATCCGAAAGACGTACGAGACATGGGTGGATCTCGTAACCGACGATGAGATCGATGCCGTGGTGATCTCCACCTGGCCCTATCTCCACTGCCCCATCACCTTGGCGGCGCTGGAGGCGGGGAAGCATGTCCTGACCGAAGCCCGTATGGCGATGAATGCGGACGAAGCGCACCAGATGCTCGAAGCCAGTCTGCAGCATCCGGATCTGGTGGCCCAGATCGTGCCCAGCCCCATCGGGTTTCACGCCGACCGCGTGGTGAAACGGATGCTCGCCGACGGGTTCATCGGCGATTTACGGGAAGTGGTCGTTCTTGGATCCAATGCGTCACTGGCGGATGCCGGCGCGGCGATGCACTGGCGGCAGTCCGCAAGATTTAGTGGCATGAATGCGCTGTTCATGGGGATCATTCACGAGACGTTAATCCGTTGGGTGCCCGATCCCACACGTGTTCTGGCCCAGGCCGGCATCTACACGCCGCAGCGCCGTGATGCGGAGACGGGCGAGATGGCAAACGTCGGGACGCCGGATGTGGTTCACGTCCTCACGGAATTGCCCGGCGGTGCCCGCGGGGTGTACCACCTTAACGCTGGCATTCATTTCGGGCCATCCCTGCAGATTCATCTTTACGGCAGCGAGGGCACGTTGAAGTATGAGTTGGAACCCAAGGACCGACTGCTTGCCGCCCGCAAGGGTGATTCCGCATTGCAAGAAGTAGAAGTGAGCGGTGACGAGGCTTACGACTGGCGCGTCGAAGCTGATTTCATCGAGGCGATCCGCGGTCAACGCGAGATAGATCTGACGGACTTCACCACTGGAGTTCGCTATATGGAGTTTACCGAAGCGGTGGCTCGCAGCAGCCGATTGGGCGAGGCGGTGGCACTGCCGCTGGCGTGAGGGCGACGTGTACCGATGAGGACAAAGGGACCACGCGAATCGGGTACCGGGCCGACTTGGCGGCGAAATGTGGCTGGGTTCGCCCGCATCACATTGCACAGGTGACGTGCAAACAAATCCAGGCCTGTGGCCATGCCGTGACTTATGACAGTTCCTCGTGAGAACTCGAGGATGATTCTGATTTGGGTGCTGGGATTGTGTCGGTGTCGCGTTCGATACGACGCAGATAATCCCAACTGTAGATCCCGGTGTCGTGTCCGTCGGAAAAGACGATGCGAACCGCGTAATTCCCGACCAACTCGGCCCGCACGGCGGCAAGAGGTTCGCTGCTGCTATGGGCGGCGGAAGCAGGCAAAACCGTCAGTGGATTGCGCTCCATCTGTTCCCGCAACTCGCGTTGTTCGGCCGAAGGAGACATGAGCCGAAGGTATTTCACATCGTAGAAACTTTGTGATCCATCGGACCATTTAACGGTCAGGCCCTTGTCGCGGCTCAGATCAAGATGGGTGGGTGTGGCCGAGGGTGGCATGGTGTGGAGATTATAGAAGAAAGGTAAGCGAAGTCATCACGGCCTCAGGAGCCTGTCGGAAGCGGATGATTCGGCATACCCCCCGCACCTATCGTTTCCCGTTCTCGGACAGGCGTAGGGGCAAAGCGGGGTGCGTGTTGAATTGTTGTCGCCGCCAGGTTCGAGTAAACCTACACTCCGGGCGGGCGATTACGGGGATGCCTTGTTCGCCCCGCATGGAGTGATGCATGATGGCATTGACGGAGCATGGCGACGATCGCATGACGTCCGACGCTAGGATTGCTGAAGCGGTGGGCGTGTATGCCGCCCGTCGCCACATCTTTCTCTGTTGTGACCAGACCAAGCCGCAGTGCTGCGACCACGAGGCGTCTTTGGAGGCGTGGGAGTATCTCAAGCGGAGACTGAAGGAGTTAAAACTCTCTGAGCAGGGAGGCATCTTCCGAACCAAGGCCAACTGCCTGCGCATTTGCGCCTCGGGCCCGATTGCGGTCGTCTATCCCGAGGGAACCTGGTATCGCGGATGCACGCCGCCGGTGCTGGAGCGGATCATTCAGGAACACCTGATCGGGGGCAACGTTGTCCCGGATTGCCTGATCGCCAAGCACGCGCTGGGGGGCGGAGAGCGGTTGTAGGTGGAAGAAATTGGAACTGTGCACGCGGAGAAGATCGCCGGCGGCTACGCTCGGCGTGCAGTCCTTGGCCGCTGTTTACGGCGCGTCGTCTGCATGTACCAGTGCCCGCATTTGCCGAGCCCGGTCGACCAATGCGGACTCCACCACTGGCCCCTGCAACTCCATGGTGAAATGCCACTTGATATGTGATTCGGCATTGGGCACCGCTTCAGCGATCAGATCGACGCCGATCGTATCCCACCAGGGGGCCTGGGCCCCTTGCTTGGTCCACAGGGGTTTGTAGCCGTCAGCCTCAAGACGCACGTCGTAGGTGCCATAAAAGGTGAAGGGCACGGTCAGGGGCGTGCGACCCACTTCGTCGTCGTTCAGGTAGACCAGGGCGCCGTCAGGCTGTGACGTAATGGTGATATATCGTTCGATGCAGCCAGTGCAGAGCAGGGGCAGAGACAGGGCAATCGCTGTGAACTTCGGGAGGCAGCGTGCAGCATAGAATGAAGTAGGCTCCTGCATGACGCGGATTGTAGCGGTGCGGTAGGAGAAGAGCGAGAATGGGCGCAGCGAGGCGACAGGGATTTGGACTGTGGTCACCCATGGTGTCATCGCTACGGGTTTGAACATCAATGGCACGAGGGCACCTGGCCGTGAATCGTAATGCGGTCGAACCCTTCGCCTGAAAATCAAGCCTCTAAAATCTATTCCAACCGTTACCGGATCCACGCGGCCCTCCCTCAAATCGACGAAATCCCCATGAAAGACCTAACGCATATTGATTCTGACGGTCAAGCCCGGATGGTGGACGTGGGGCGAAAGCCAATCGTGCGCCGGGAAGCGATGGCGTGCGGTGAGTTTGTGGCTGCGAAAGAAACGCTGGATCGCATTGTCGCCGGGAATCTTCCCAAGGGTGACGCGCTGGCGGTGGCTCGCATCGCCGCCATTGCCGCCGCGAAACGCACCGATGAATTGATTCCCCTCTGCCATACACTTCCCCTGGATCAGGTGGAGATCGAATTCGAACGCGTGGCAGACGATCGCTTGCGCGTGACCGCCACCAGTCGCGTTTCCGCCCGAACGGGGGTGGAGATGGAGTCACTCGTCGCGGTTGCCGCAGCGTGCCTGACGCTTTACGACATGACGAAGGCGGTGGATAAGGCACTGAAGATTGAAAGCATACACCTTGTGAAGAAAACGAAGGGAGCGTGAGGGGAGGGCTCTAGGTGAAGTGTTCAGTGTTCGGCATGACAGTATTGCACTGTTCCCCGACTTTCAACGCTTCAGGCGTCTTCCCTCACCAACTCTTCTACCACATCCAGAACGATGTCTTCTTCGAAGCCGCGACGTGACAGGAACCCGTAGAGACGACGCCGCTTCGTTGTCCCGTCAAGATCGTGCATTGCAGCAAGTCGATGGATGGCCAAATCTCGTGCCGTGTCGGCGCCGCCGTCGTCTGGGGTCATCGTCTCAATCAGCAATGTGATCGTCGACGCGTCGAGTTGTCGCTGTGCCAGTTTCCGGCGAAGCAGGGCCGGGCCGGCCCCCCGCCGTGCCTGGGCCTCTTCGATCAGGGCACGACCAAGCCGGCTGTCGTCGAGCACGCCGAGGCCCTCAAGATGTTCGATGACGCGGCTGATGATGTGGGGATCAAAGCCCTGCCGTTGCAGATCGGATGCCGTTTCGGCACAGCTCAAGGCTCGGCGGTTCAGGCGCCGGGCTGCGCGTCGGGCCGCGGCATTAAAAGCGGTCGCCTCATCCAACGCGGTGGCCAGCACTTCCGTTATCGGCATGCCTTCCATCAGGCCCAGTGCACGTGCCGCGCTGGGGGCGATGCGGGCCACGATTCGCCCATCCACCCTGACAACGATCTGATCGTGCTGCCGCGGATCCTCTTCCAGAGCACTGACATGGCCGCCAACTTGCATGGCGGCATCGTAACGAGGTCGCGGGGAAAGGCGGAAACGCAAAAGAGCAGGGAGAGCGAAATATCTGCGTGGCACCTGCGATGTGTCCTGCCGAGTCCCCCCTGTCCTCTTGAATTGCCTCCTTCCCCGCAGTGCGTTAGCTTGTCACCAGTTGCTAGGGGTGTCCGGCTCGTGTCTCGCTGGACTGAGATCACACCCTTGGAACCTGACCAGACGGAGCCCGATTTCGAGGCCGGGCCGCTGCTGCGTAGGGAAGCGACATGATCCAGATCCACGTGGACATGGCACGGCTTCCTCAAGAGGATGCCTTCCCATGATCCAGCCCACCCGTTCGGATATCGACCCGCTGGCAAGCCTTCCTCCCGTGGGAGGCGATCCCGGCACCTCCGGTGAAACCACCACCCCCGGATCCTTTGCCCGTTCCGCGTCCCTTGCGCCAGGGGTGGCGGGAGCGTACACGTTCGCCTCCCCTGACACTCCCGGCATGCCACCTGCCAGCGAAAAGACGGCATGGGATTTCATGCCGGAGAATTGGCGCTGCGTCGATCCGGCGGCGCGGGAATCCGCGTGCGGATGGGAACCGCCGGCGGATTTCGTGCCCGTCACCCAACTCGAACATGCTCGACTGGGCACGACCACGTCCGAAATGAGGCGCGTGGCCGAGCGTGAAGGCCATCTCACGCCTGATCAGGTCCGTGACGAAGTTGCGGCTGGCCGCATGGTCATCCCCGCCAACCGGAACCATCTGAAGCACCAACTCGACCCCATGTGCATCGGGCGTGCCTCCAAGACAAAGGTGAACGCCAATATGGGGGCCTCACCAGTCTCGTCGGGGACGGAGGAAGAGGTGGAGAAGTTGCGTTGGGCCGAGCGCTGGGGCGCTGACACGGTGATGGATCTTTCGACCGGGGGCGATCTGGACGAATGCCGCGAGGCGATCATTCGCAATGCCAAAGTCCCCATCGGAACGGTCCCCATCTATTCGATGATCATTGGACGCCGGCTCGAGGATCTTTCCGCCGATGATATTCTCGCCATGGTGGCGCACCAGGCACAGCAGGGTGTCGACTATTTCACCATTCACGCCGGGGTAAAACGCGAGCATCTCAAGTACGTGCGAAAACGCCTGATCGGCATCGTGAGCCGTGGCGGGTCACTGCTCGCGAAGTGGATGATTCACCATGGCCGGCAGAATCCGATGTACGACCTGTGGGAATCCATTTGCGACATCATGCGGCAGCACGATGTGACTTTTTCCATTGGCGACGGTCTCCGCCCCGGCGGGTTGGCCGATGCCACCGATCAGGCGCAGCTCGCCGAACTAAATACGCTGGGAGAACTAACGGAAAGAGCGTGGCGTCGCGGTGTCCAGGTGATGATCGAAGGGCCCGGACACGTTCCGTTGGACCAGATTGAATACAACATGAAAGTGCAGCGACGCCTCTGCCACGCAGCGCCCTTCTATGTCCTGGGCCCGCTGGTCACGGACATCTTTCCCGGTTACGACCACATTACCTCCTGCATCGGGGCCACGAACGCCGCGTATCACGGGGCGAGCATGCTCTGTTATGTGACGCCGAAGGAGCATCTTGGATTGCCCAAGAAAGACGACGTGAAACAGGGCTGTATTGCCTACAAAATTGCGGCCCATGCGGCTGATGTGGCCTTGGGAATTCCTGGTGCCCGTGATCGTGACGATGAATTGACACGGGCACGGGCAGCCCTGAACTGGGAGCGTCACTTCGAGCTGAGTTTCGATCCCGATACCGCGCGGGCTTACCACGACGAAGACCTCGACGTGGACACCGATTTTTGCGCCATGTGCGGACACGACTGGTGCTCGGTACGCATCAGCAAGGAGATCACCGAATTCGTTTCCGGCAAGGATGAGAACTATGCATGGGACAGCCCGAAGAAATCGGCGGCGCTAACTCCCGAACAGCAGAAGATCCTGGAACAGCGAGGTGTCCTGTCGCCGGAAGAGATTCACGAGTTGGCCGCGAAGACCCGCAAAGCAGTCGGTACCGGGGATGGAGAGCGGGCCGCGTGTCACAGCGACTATGTGGATGCCTCGGAGGGCCGGGATGTCCAGGAGCAACTCGTACAGTTGAATACTGATGAGGCACACAATCTTCCGAGGCACGATCCGGTGGTCTAGATCATGAGCAATGAAGTTGGATTTGCGGTAGTGGGCCTTGGCGTGGGGCGTGGAAGGGCCCAGATGGTGCGGGACACGGAGGGCGCCCAGTTGGTCAAGGTGGTCGATCTGCGCCCCGAACTGGCCCGCGAGGTTGGCGAGGAATTGCAGTGCGCCTGGGCAGACAACCTCGATGAAGCCTTGAATGACGATGACGTGGATGTCGTGCTCGTGATGACTCCCTCTGGGCTGCATGGGGATGTGGCAATCAAAGTGCTCGAAGCCGGCAAGCACGCCGTGACCACCAAGCCAATGGAGGTCACGGTCGAGAAGTGTGATGCGATGGTGGAAGCAGCATCCAAAGCAGGA
>Ga0310344_10004797_pt1 | contig 10051 bp, 4 predicted proteins | sample HC15DNA20200_MG_FD_203801 | JGI IMG/M metagenome (GOLD analysis project Ga0310344, IMG submission 203801) | Marine microbial communities from station ALOHA, North Pacific Subtropical Gyre - HC15-DNA-20-200_MG | ecosystem: Environmental > Aquatic > Marine > Oceanic | place: Pacific Ocean: North...
CTGCAGCTGCTCCAAATCAACCCGGTCCTCCTCGGCCAGCTGCATCACCACATCGATCTCGCGGTCGCGGGTCTTGAACGAAGTCGTGCGCCGCGTGCCGAGCGCCCCGGCGATGGTGCCGCCCACATCCTGCGGCGACAGCCCATAGCTCAGCGCCTGCTCGCGATCAATGCGGACCACGATCTCCTCGTCGCCCTCCTCCATGCTGTTGTCAATGTCCACGACCCCGTCAATGCGGGCCAGGCGGGCGCCGACTTCCTCGGAAAGGACCGCCAGCACCTCCTGATCGGGCCCGCGCAGCTCTACTTCCACACCCATAGTGCGGCCGAACCAGCTGCGGGTCCTGCCAACCTTGTACGTCACTCCAGTCGTCTCCGGCAGTCGCTTGCGAATGGCATTGCTGGCCTGCATCGTGGTAAAGCGGCCGTCGTCGGCGTCAACGAGGCGGGCGGTGAGGCGGCCGCTGCGCTGCCCGAAGTTGGTGGTGAGCGACTCCACGTCCAGGCTGTCGCCGGCGGCCAAGATCACCCGCTCCATCTCGGCATACAGGTCGGCGACCTGCTCGAGACTGAAGCTACGGTCGGTCTCGACCGTGATGTCGACACGGCGCTCCGGGGTGCGCGGCGTGCCCCGTTGCTCGATCTGGCTGTAGAGATAGACCCCGGCTGCCAAAAGCACCACGGTGCACAGCAGGGTCACCGAGCGATGGCGCAGGGTCCATCCGAGAAAGCGGGCGTAGGACTCGCGCATTCCGTCCCGGTGGAAGCACCGCCATACCACTGCCACCGGCACCAGGGCCAGGACCATGCCCAGTCCGGTAGTCCACTGCATCGCCGCCAGCGTCGCGGCCACGCGCACCGACCAGTGACCCAGCCAGGCGACCGTGGCCGCCGGGCCGGTGCTGTACACCGACCAGCCGGCCGTGGCTACCAGCACGCCCAGGGCCAGCACCTTGAGCCACGAATCGAAACGTCTGTACTCGCTCCTGAACAGACGCGACGCGGCCAGCGGAATCACCGACAACGAGACCACCATCGACACGGCGATTGCGAGGCAGATGCTGACGCCGGCGTCGCGCAACCAGGTGGCCATGCGGCCGTCGGACAGGAAAAAGAACGGGATGAACACGCACATAGTCGTGGTGGAGGAAGCGACGACCGCCATCCCCACTTCCTTGCTGCCACGCAACGCCGCTTCGACCGCTCCGCACCCTTCCTCTTCCCGCTTGCGGAAGATGCTCTCCAGTACGACCACGGCCGGATCGACCAACATGCCCACCGCGAGCATCAGTCCGACCATCGAGACCATGTTGAGGGTAATGGTCGAGCCGAACAGTTCGCGGGCGCCGTACATACCGGTGAAAACGCAGAAGGCTGCAGTGGGAATCGAGATGGCAATCACCAGGGTGCTGCGGATGTTGCGCAGGAAGCCGAAAATGATCCCGATGGCGAGGAAGGAACCCAGGATGGCGGCGGTCGTCAGGTTGTCGACTTCCCGCAGCACATCCTCGGCCCGGTCCCGCACCACCTCGATCTCCAGCTGGCCACCGTAATCCGCCTCGATCCGCCGCAGCACGGCGCGAACGTCAGCCGCCACGTCGATGACGTTGGCCGCCGGCTTCTTGAAGACCTCCACCGTGACCGCGTCGATCCCGTTGAGGCGCTCGAACCGCCTCTTCTCCGGGTAGTCGTACACCACGTCACCGACGTCACCGAGCCTGAGCGAGCGGCCCACCAGGGGGAGGCCACCAATCTGCTCCACCTCAGTGAATTCGCCCATCGCCCGCACCTGGTAGCGACTGCCCGCGTCGGCCACGCGGCCGAGCGAGACGTTGACGTTGTTGCTGCGCAGCTGCCAGCCCAGCGCCGGAATCGCCACGTTGTGATTGTCGAGCCGTTCCTGATCGAGGTGCACGATCAGCTGCTTTTCGTCGATGCCCCCGATGGTCACGTCGACCACGCCCTCGAGGCGCAGCAGCCGCGGTTCCACCACCTTTTGGACGATGTCGGCGAGTTCGTCTCCGGCGCCCCGCCAGGCGATGCTGAGGTAGACCGTGGCCCGCTGATCGCTCTGCCAGCGCCAGATCCGGATCAAGTCCAGGTCTTCCGGCAACAGCCCGGCCACCTGGTCGACCCGCTCCCGCACCTCCATATTGGCCAGGTCCATGTCCGTGCCGGCGACGAAGTCGACCCGCACCGACGACCGGTTATGGGAGGAGCTCGACGAAATGGACTCGACGTTCTGGAGGGTGGCGAGAACCTCTTCGAGCGGCAGCGTGATCAGTCGCTCGACCTCTTCGGGCGCCGTGTTCTGGTAAGTCGCCGTGACGCGAATACCGGACGCTGAGATGCTCGGCAGCTGTTCCAGCGGTAGCCGCTGCAGCGAGACCGCACCCAGCACCAGGAGACAGATCGTCAACATGGCGACAGTCACCGGCCGACCGACGGCGAACTCGGCGATCTTCATCGCCCGTCTCCTGACCCAGCGACAACTCGCGGTCGTCCGACGTCAAGGCGTCCGTCTGGCAAGGCGCCTGAGCGAGCCGTGCTGGTCGGGCAGGGCGAGGGCAAGGAACGCTGTGAGAGGGGACATAGCGGCGCCAGACGGCGTGAGGGAGTGTCGGGACCGGACACTAGTGGTAGTCACTCCGGTCCAGCAGGCTGTAGACCACCGGGATCACCACCAGTGTCAACACCGTCGAGACCAGCAGCCCACCGATGACGGTAATCGCCATCGGCGCGCGCACCTCGGCCCCCTCACCCAGCCCCAGGGCCATCGGCAGCAGCGCTAGGATGGTGGTCGACGTGGTCATTAGGATCGGCCGGAAGCGGACCTGCCCGGCTTGCACCAGTGCAGCAATCTTGGCTACCCCCTCCCGCCGCCTGAGATGGTTGACGTAGTCGACCAGCACGATGGCGTTGTTGACCACTATGCCGGCCAGCATGATCAGGCCGATGAGGACGACGACGCTGATCGTCTGGCCGCTAGCGAGCAGGGCCAGGGCGCTGCCGACCAGGCCCAGGGGAATGGTGCACATGATCACCAGCGGATGGAGCAGCGACTCGAACTGGGAGGCCATCACCAGGTAGACCAGGAAAACGGCCAGCAGCAGGGCGAACTTCATACTGTCGAAGGAGCGCACCATCTCCTCGTTCTGGCCCCCGATGGCGATCGAGAAGCCATCCGGTACCGGAACGGTCGCCAGCACCGATTCGATGTCGGCGACGACACTGCCTAGATCGCGGCCATCCAGGTTGGCAGAAACCACCGCGACCCGCTCCTGGTCGATGCGGCGGATCTCGGCCGGGCCTTCCACCACCGCGAGGTTGGCGACCGCTTCCAGCGGTACTGCCACCGGGTAGGCCGGTGGGCTGACCGTCATCTGCCGCAGGTCGTCCAGGTTCCGGCGCTCCGGCTCCACCGCCCTAACCCGGATGTCGATCTTGCGATCCTGACGGGTCAGCTCGGTGGCGACGTTGCCCTGGAGCTTGTTGCGCAGAAGCTCGCCGATCGCCTGGGTCGTGGTGCCGATCTCGGCGACACGCACCCGTTCGAACGAGATCTGTATCTCTGGCTGACCGCCGGCCGCCGACGAGCGGATGTCGACGAGGCCCGGGACATTTGCCAGCCGCTCGGCCACGCTCGCCGCAAGATTGCGCAGGGTGCGCTGATTGTAGCCGTAGACCTCCACCTCGATCGGCGTGCGGAACGAGAAGTAGGAGGGTCGGGAGAACCGGTGCTCCAGACTGGGCACGTCCACCAGCAGACGGCGTACCTGCTCTATCAGTCTCGCCTCGTCAGCGGCGGCGAACGGCGCGCGCAGCCGGACCTGGATCTGCGCCAGGTGCTCCTTCTTCTCGTCGGCGTATCCTCCGGATTCGCTGCTGGCGCCGACGGTGGCGAAGACGGTGGCGACGCCGTCCAGGCCGCGCACCTGGCGGTCAATGGCGGCAACCCGCGCGACGGTGGTCTCCAGCGGCGTGCCGGAAGGCCATTCGAGGTCGACGAGGAATTCTCCCTGGCTCATCTCCGGCATCAGGTCCAAGCCCATCGCCTGGGCACGATGGAACGTCGCCGCCGCCGCGACCAGAGCCACCAGCAGAACCGGGGCGCGGTGGCTCAGGGACCAGCGCAGCACCACCGGATAGAGCCGGACCAAACCGGCGTAAACCCGGTCGAAGGTCCACCACAACGGCGCCAGTGCCGCGCTGAGGGCGCCGGCGCAACCAGTCAGGATGCGACCGGCAGCACGCAGGGTGGCAGCGGCCAGGCGTGCACTCCGCCCGCTCTCCGGGGCCCCGGAGAGCGGGGCGCTACGCCCTTCTCCCAGACTAATCGACGACAGCATCGGGATGAGCATGAGGGCCAGGAGTAGAGAGGACAGCAAGGAGAAGGTCACGGTCAGCGCCTGGTCCTTGAAGAGCTGCCCTGCCACCCCCTCGACGAAGACGATCGGCAGAAAAACGCAGACGGTGGTCACCGTCGCCGCCACCACCGCCCGCCCTACTTCGCTGCTGCCCCGGCGCGCCGCTTCGCGCGCGCCCAGTCCCTGGTCGCGGTAGCGCTGCACGCTTTCCAGCACCACGATGGAGTTGTCTACGAGCATGCCGACGCCGAGGGCCAGCCCACCCAGTGACATGATGTTGAGGCTGACCTCCGAGCCGAACATCAGGAAGAAAGTGGCCACCACCGAGATGGGGATCGAGAGGCCGATGATGGCAGTGCTGGAAAGATTGCGCAGGAAAAGATAGAGGATAATCACGGCCAGCACGCCGCCGATGGCCGCGGTCTCCAATACCTCCGCGACCGCCTGACGGATAAAACCGGCCTGGTCGAACACCACCTGGATGCGGGCATCGCCGAGCAGGGAGCGGCTGCTGTCCTCGAACTCGGTGAGGCGCTCGCGGACGCCGGCGCTCACCTGCACGGTGTTGGCATCTCCCTCCTTGAATATGGCCACCTCCACGCCTTCGACGCCGTCGATGCGGGCGATCACGTCGCGCTCGCGGTGGCCGCGCCGCACCCGGCCCACATCCTGGAGCAGGACCGCCGCTTCCCCTACCTCGCCGATGACGATGTCGCCGATTTCCGCAATGTCGCCGAACTCGTTGAGCGTCCGCACCAGGAACTCCGCCTCGCCTTCCTTGAGCAGGCCACCGGTGAGGTTGACGTTCTCGGCCGCCAGCCGCGCCGTCACGTCGCTGATCGGGATACCCAGATCGGCGAGCCGCACGGTCTCCAGCTCGACCTGGATCTCCTCCACCAGTCCGCCCGCTACGCGCACGGCGGCCACTCCTTCCAGGCTCTCCAGGTCCAGGCGCAGACGATCCTCGCAGAGGCGGCGCAGCTCCATCAGATTGCCGCCGCCGTACAGCGCCACCCGCATGATCGGGTCCAGCGCTGGATCGTAGCGCAGCAGCACCGGCTTGCCTGCCTCCCGCGGCAGCTGGACCAGGTCGAGCTTCTCACGGATGTCGAGGGCGGCGAAGTCCATTTCGGTGCCCCAGGCGAACTCGACGACGATATCGCTGAGCCCGGGCCGCGACACGGAGCTGACGCGGATCACGTTGTTGACCACCCCCACCAGCCCCTCGATCGGCTCGGCCACCAGACGCTCGATCTCCGCCGGCGCCACGCCGGCATACTCGGTGCGGACTGTGATCGTGGGATAGGTGATGTCCGGGAGCAGGTTGACCGCAAGCCGGTCGAAGCCGATCAGGCCGAAGGCGACGACCGCCACCATCAGCATGGCGACGGTGATCCGCCTGTCGGTAGAGAACTCGACCAGCTTCATCGCCCCTGCCAGGCCTGAGGAGACATCGAGCTGGTCATCGATCCCCGCCGCCGCGCCAGGTGGTGTCGCCGCCGTCCGAGCTGCTGTCGCCCTCGGCTCCTGCCGGGCCAAGGCCGGCCGCGGTCACACCGCTTCCCATGCGCTGCTTCATCTGCCGCCAGCGCTCCACCGCCGCCGCCTCGCTCAGCCCCCACCGCTCCCGTAACCGCCCCACGAAGGTGGCCGAATCTGGCATGGCACGCCCCTCGCCACCGCCGCGGCCGGGCCCCCACTGCCGCGACTCATTTCTGGTCCCGGCAGCCTCACCCTCCTCTTCTTCCAGCGGCGGCAGGATTCCGGCCAGCCGTACCGACTGCCCATCCTTGAGTCCCTCCTGGCCCACGGTGATGACTTGGTCGCCATCGCGAAGACCGGAGACGATTTCGACGCGATCGCCTTCAGAGTAACCCAGCTCCACCCGGGCGCGGCGCACCAGACCGTCGTCGAAGAGGAGAACGTCATCGGCGTCAGTCTCGAGGATCAGCGCCTGCTTGGGTACGACCAGCGTCGCCGGATGAACCCCCGTGATGAGCCGAACGGCCGCAAACATGCCGGGACGCAGCCCGTTGTCGCCCGCCGGAACCTCCAGCGTCACCTTGACGGTTCCGCTCGCCGGATCGACCCCCGGATTGATCATGCGCACCTCCCCGGAAAACGGGCCGCCGGCCAGCGCGTCGATCTCGACCTTGGCCGGCTGTCCCACCGACACCTGCTGCAGCCGCGACTCGGGGATCCGGATCCGTGCCAGCAGCGGATCCAGGTCCGCGATGGTGAACAGCGCCTGGTTCGGGTTTACCATGTCGCCCAGCTCCACGTCCCGCCGCATGACGATGCCAGCGATGGGGGCGCGAATGTCGCCATACTCGAGATTGAGGTCGGCCTCGGCCAGGTTGAGCCGGGCGTTCTCAAGCTGGTGCCGTGCGGCGTCCAGCTCCTCCTGACTTACCAGGGCTCGGTCGAACAGCGACGTGGTGCGCTCGTGCGCCAGCTCGGCCTGATCCACCGCCACCTGCGCCTGCTGCCGCCACAGCACCAGCTGATCCTTGTCCAACCGCGCCAGCGCCTGACCGGCCGCGACCTGCGACCCCTCCTCGGCGAGTAGCTCCATCACCAGACCGGCGGCGCGGGCGACCACGCCCACGCTCCGTTCGGCCTCGAGGCGGGCGTGGGTCTGGACGTAGGCGTACATGTCGCGCCGTTCAACCGCTTCGGCGCGGACCGGTATGGCCGCCGTCTCCCCGCGCTGACCCCACCCACCACCACCGCGGCCGCCCCATGAGGGGGCCGAACCCTCCTTGTCGTCGCAGCCGTACCCCGCACTCAGCGCCAGCAGGCCGGCGCCCAGGATTGCCAGCGCGGTGTCGCGACCCTCTTGCTGCATGGTGGACCTCCTGTGTCTGCCACCGACCGGATCCCCGGCTGGCGGCTGCAGGTTGGACGGCGGCCGGGTACTAATCCTTTAACCCCGAGCCACGCGACCGGTTGTAGGTATGATGCCGATTTCTATATTCGGGGGTGTGGAAGAGAATGAGCACGATGTCGAGCTTTGGCGCCACCACCTCGAGGACGAGGCGGACGCCGCCTACCTCTATCGGGTACTGGCCGAGGTGGAGCCCGACCCCAATGTCGGCGAGATCTACCGCGGGCTGGCCGAGGTCGAAGACCGCCACACCCGGATGTGGCAGGAGCTGTTCGCCGAGCGCGGCATCGAGGTGGCTCGACCGGAGCCGTCACGCCAGAGCCGGCTGCTCGGCTGGCTCGCGCGCCGCTTCTCGCCGTCGCTGCTGCTGCCCTTGCTGCTGCGCGAGGAGGGGCGCGAAGTCGTCGGCTACCTCGATCTCTACCAGAGCACGCCGGCCGGCACCAGTACCGGCGATACCGCTCAAACCCTGGCCCGCGAGTCGGCCAAACACGCCTACACCCTCAGCCGCCTTTCCGGCAAGACCGGCGAACCCTGGCACAGTACCAAATCGGGCGGTTTCCTCGGCAATGTCGTCTACGGCTTCAACGACGGGCTGACGGCTAACTTCGGGCTCGTCGCCGGCGTCATCGGCGCCGCCGCCGACGCCCACGAGATCATCCTTGTGACCGGACTCGCCGGGATGGTGGCCGATGCGCTCTCGATGGGCTCCTCCGGATACCTCGCGTCCAAGAGCGAGCAGGAGGTACACTCGCACGAAATCGCCAAGGAGCGCCGGGAGATCGAGCTGATGCCCGAGGTCGAGGAGGAGGAGCTCAGTCTGATCTACCAGGCCCGGGGCCTCACTGAGGAGCGGGCCCGCGAGCTGGCCCACGAAACGATCCAGGTGCCCGACCGAGCGCTGGATGAGCTAGTGCGCGAGGAGCTGGGCATCGTCGGGGCCCACACGACACCGCTGCGAGAGGGCTGGATCACCGGCGTCGCCACCGCCGTCGGCGCCCTGATACCGGTCGCCCCCTTCCTCTTCAACCGCGGCCCCACCGCCATCTGGCTGTCGTTTACCCTGGCGATGTTCTCCCACTTCGCCGTCGGCGCCGCCCGCAGCCTCTTCACCGGCCGCAAGTTCCTGCGCAGTGGACTGGAGATGTTCGCGGTCGGCATGGGCGTGGCCGCCGCCGGCTACGTCGTCGGCGACCTGGTCATGCGCCTGCTCTGACCTTTCTACTTTACCGCGTAACTGCTCGATTTGTAGGTCAGCGTCTGCCCCGGCTCCATCGCCGCCACCTTGGTGTTGGGCGAGAGGAACGCGACCTCCCGCGACAGCTGACCGATGTCGGCCGGCTGGCCCATAACCTCGCCGTAGTGGCAGGGAATGACGATGTCGGGCCGGATCAGGCTGGCCGCCCTGGCCGCCTCGCGCACCCCCATCGTGTACTGTCCCCCGACCGGCATGATGGCGATCTGTGGTCCGTGCATCTGGCCGATCAGCTGCATGTCGCTGAACAGGCAAGTGTCAGAGGTGTCGTAGATCGTGATGCCGTTGTCGAAGGCGATCGTGAAACCGCTGACGCAGCTGTCCGGACGGAAGTACTCACCCTCCTTCGGGGGCCCGTGCTTCAGGAACGGCGCCATCGACAGCGAGTGGATGGCCTGCGTCATGGTGATGGTAGCATCCTTCACCTTCACCGTGCCACCCGGGTTCATCGACATCGCCCGGGTTCCCATCTTTAGGCCGTGTGCCTCCGCCACCACGCACATCTCGTAGTTGCCGATGAACTTCGCCCGGGTGCGCTTGCAAATCTCGAACGCGTCGCCGACGTGGTCGCCGTGACCGTGCGTGGCGATCACGATGTCGGCCTTGCGCACCTGCGAGAGCTTCATCTTCGCCGTCGGATTGGCGTCGAGCCAGGCGTCGAAATAGATGATGGTGCCCTTCTCCGACTCGAACTTGAACGAGGCGTGACCGATAAAGGTGATCTTGACCGATGCCATTGTATGCTCCCCCTGCCTTTCTCGCTTGTGACGTGACTTTGTCTGCAAGGGCTAGGATATGCGCGAGGTCACCGCGCGTCAATCGGTCTCGACGGTTCTCCGAAAGCTCCCTTACAAGCTATTTTTTCAAATTCTATATTCAATGTTTCTAGCTATTTATGCTAGGAAATGCGACAAACGCCTACGCCCGAGAATACCGGCACCAGCCCCTATTGGCTGCCGACGGTCGAAGAGGATGCGTCCACCGGGGAGCCGCGGCGCCGGAGAGCTCGATGAGGCCCATCAGCTCACCCACATCCATCCGCGTTTGCCAGGTGGGCGGGGCATGGAGTATTACGCAGAAACGCCGCAAAAACAAGTGATACGGTTGGTCGACACGTCGGTGGGCTGGAAGCCGGGGGGCGCCCGGGAGACGCCGCCTCAGGCCGGGCCTCGGGCGGACAGCTCGCGCTGGCGCACGAGTGATCCGGCGAGGCGGTCCCGCGCCAGCTCGCGGCCGCTGGCGGGATCGACCTGGCCGAACTCGAGCACGCCGGTGGGGCACGACTCGACGCAGGCAGAGCACCGCACGCACTCCGGATCGGCCATCGGCATGCCCTTGTTGGCGAAGTTCATGATGTCGATGCCCTGGTGGCAGACGGAGGTGCAAACGTTGCAGGAGATGCACTTCTTCTTGTCGGCGAGGATGCGGAAGCGGCTGAAGCGGGTGTATACGTGCATCAGCGCGGCCAGGGGACAGGCGAAGCGGCACCAGACGCGGCCGCTGAACCAGAAGTAGGCGCCGTAGCCGATGATGCCGGCCAGTA
>Ga0310344_10004798_pt1 | contig 10050 bp, 9 predicted proteins | sample HC15DNA20200_MG_FD_203801 | JGI IMG/M metagenome (GOLD analysis project Ga0310344, IMG submission 203801) | Marine microbial communities from station ALOHA, North Pacific Subtropical Gyre - HC15-DNA-20-200_MG | ecosystem: Environmental > Aquatic > Marine > Oceanic | place: Pacific Ocean: North...
GCCGTAAGCGTTGCCGCAAGGTCTAATTGACGCAGAATACTTCCTTCTGCTAGCAATTCACCGCTGGGGTAAAACACCTCGCGTGCGGTTGGGTTCATCGATGTGCCGCGTCGCCTAAGCCCGTTGCCGAATAGCTCACTTACCTCAAAACCCTCGCTTGCGTAGCGAATCGCCGGTTGTAACGAATCGCTCAGTGGTAAACGGCCGTAGTGCTGCGCAAGATGCACGAGCACCGCTGGTAATCCGGGTATTCCGGCGGCTAATGGACCGTCCCGCGAGGCGCGCTGAATCGGATCGCCGTTCATATCAAGATACATATCTGCTTCGGCAGCGGAAGGAGCCACCTCACGACCATCGATCATCACTCTAAGGCCGTCCTCTTCCCGATGTAGCAGAAACAGACCTCCACCACCCAGTCCCGACCCAGCCGGTTCCACAACGCTGAGGGCAGCGCTTACCGCAACGGCAGCGTCGAAAGCGTTACCGCCTCTCTGCAGCGTATCTATCCCTGCCTGACTCGCTAGCGGGTGGGCGCTTGCTACAGCTGCTCTCTCCGGCATGATGCCGGCCGCCGATACAGCGGATCCAGCGCAAACCGACGCTATAGAAATTAACACCCCCTGATAAACGAGAAATCTCATTATCAATTGTCGAATTTGACCCTCAGGCCCTCGGCTACATTGGGGTGAACGAACGACGAAACATCTCCGCCAAGTTTAGCTATCTCGCGCACAAGACTGGAAGAGATGAAGGTAAAATTTTCTGTTGGTGTGAGAAATACTGTCTCCACCTGATCCGTTAAATGCCGGTTCATCGTCGCTAACTGAAACTCGTACTCGAAGTCCGATACAGCACGCAATCCACGAAGTATCCCACAAAGATCGTGTTCGCGGGCAAAGTCAACCGTCAAACCCTCGTAACCAGTGACGGACACGGCTGGAATGCCATCGAACACCTCGCTTGAGAGCGCGATACGCTCCTCAAGCGAGAACAGTGGCGTCTTATCCGGGCTAGCAGCAATTGCGATTACGACCTCGTCGAAAAGCACGACCGCCCGTCGCACGAGATCCTCGTGACCCCGCGTAATCGGATCGAACGTCCCCGGATACATTACGCCAACGCTCATTACAATCGTCCCTATCTGTCCACAGGTATATTCTATCCTTGTCTAAGTATGTGCGTCATTTCGGCAACGCGAATAGACCGTAGTGAACTGTTCCAGCACAACTCTCTTTTAAAACTTCCGCACCAATTAACCGCTTAGCCAGGCTATTGAGTTCGCATCTCGTCCCTGCCGAATTTGGGCGCTCAAAATAAACGCGCGCCTGTGGCGCAAGCCACCGAGAAAGTCTCTCAAGCAACGAGTTGAGTGGTTGGTGGTAAGGAGGATCGAGAAAGACAATATCGAAAGGCTTAGCGTCCGGCTGGTCAAGCAGCTTGATTACATCCTCACGGAAAACAGTTGCGTTTGCGTCCAGATCTTCTATTTGTTTCCTGAGATAGCTCACTAGTAAAGGATCTTTCTCTACAAACACCGTCTCGCGCGCGCCACGTGACAACGCCTCAAGTCCTAGTGCTCCTGTACCTGCAAATAGATCGAGACAGCGCGCGTCACCCAAAATCGGATTCAACCAATTGAATACGGTTTCGCGCACACGGTCGGGCGTTGGCCGGACCATCGTTCCGGACGGAATGGGAATACGTATACCACGCCAGTTACCCGCGATGATGCGCACGGTGTTCGGTCGGCTAGGCATGTGACAACTCTACCCTACCCGCGTTGAGACATCATTTACTGAGAGTATAATTCTGCATCTCAGGTCTATTTCCTACAAACTCCTTCATAGCCCTAGCTTATATGCCTCCAATATTGCCTAACTTTAGAAATAACGCTAGCGACGGATTTCTGCACAAACTAAAAGATCGCCTCAACTGGGGCAAAAGCCAGCTTCGCCAGGATCTTCGGGAACTCTTCGGACGCAACATAATCGACGAAGCTGTTCTCGAGGCACTCGAAGCACGATTATTGCAAGCCGACGTCGGAGTTAATGCTACGGCATGGCTTTTGTCTCAGCTGGAAACGAGTCGCGCTGCCACGGAAACTAGTCTGGATGGTGGTATGAAAATCATTGAACAGGGCGTAAAGGAGTTACTAGGCGAAATCGAACAAGGCTTAACGATAGATGAAACCTCCAAACCTTTCGTTATTCTAGTAGTAGGCGTCAACGGCACAGGGAAAACCACCACCATCGGTAAGCTCGCCCGTTATTACACCGATAAAAACTACTCCGTCATGCTCGCTGCAGGAGACACCTTCCGCGCCGCCGCTGTTGAACAGCTTAACCAGTGGGGCAAGCGCACAAACGTGCCAGTTGTCGCACAGGCACAGGGAGCCGATCCTGCAGCCGTTATTTTCGATGCTCTGACATCGGCGCGCGCGAGAAGCATTGACGTCGTAATCGCGGACACGGCGGGACGACTACACACGTCCAAAGACCTGATGGAAGAACTAAAAAAGATTAAGCGCGTCATGGAAAAAATCGATCCCGGTATTCCGCAAGAAACCCTGCTCGTTCTCGATGCGAGTCAGGGCCAGAACGCTCTCGTACAGGCCAAACAGTTCCACAAAACTTTAGAACTAACTGGTCTAGTCGTAACTAAGCTAGATGGCACCGCGAAAGGCGGTATATTGCTAGCGATTGCTCGCGAACTCGGCTTGGCTGTTCGATTCATTGGGACCGGCGAAGGCGCAGCTGATCTCGAACCATTCAACGCGCAAGATTATACGGAAGCGCTACTGGGGGAGACAGCGAAATGATTCGCTTTGAGGGGGTCTACAAACGTTATCCTAATGGTCGCGACGCACTGGCAAACGTGAGCTTTGGTATTGAACAGGGAGAAATGGTTTTCCTAACGGGGCCTTCTGGAGCGGGTAAAAGTACGCTGCTAAAGCTAATTGCGCTCATCGAGAGACCGAGCCGCGGAACCGTGCTTGTAGGTAAAAAAAATACGTCCCGTGTTAAACGTAGGCGAATCCCCCAGTTTCGTCGCCAGCTCGGCATCGTTTTCCAGGACCATAAATTACTTACCGATCGAACGGTATTCGACAACGTTGCCCTACCACTTGTGATAGGAGCATTACGAAGGCGCGAGATAGGGCGGCGCGTTCGCGCAGCGCTCGATCAGGTTGGACTATTGGGCTACGAGAATCATGCGCCCCAAGCATTATCTGCTGGCGAGCAGCAGCGGGTCGGTATCGCACGTGCTATAGCAAGCCGACCGGACCTTGTCATTGCTGACGAGCCAACTGGAAACCTTGACCCCAAACTCTCTCGGGAAACTCTCGGTTTGTTCGAACGTTTTAACGAAGTCGGAGTAACAGTTCTTATCGCAACCCATGATCTGCAGCTGATCGATGAAAGGAAACAGCGGATACTGAAACTGGACGGCGGGAAAATTGTTGCTGAAGCAGCACCTTGATACAGAAATGATACATCAGTTCAAACATTACCTAGCGTTGCATATACAAAACCTGCTAGGTGCCATTGGACAGGTTACGCAACAACCTCTAGGCAGTCTCATGACTATTTTTGTAATAGCGATCGCGCTGGCGCTCCCAGCCAGCCTGAGGGTTATTACGAATAATATTCAAATCCTCAGCGGCTCCTGGGAAGGCGCGATCGACTTCACCGTCTATCTCAAAATGGACGTCGCGGCTGAGCAGGTTGATGTCATCAGCCGCGAGATACAGTCACGAAATGATGTTGAGAAAGTCGTTATTGTCTATCGCAGCGACGCACTCGCTGAATTCCGTACTTACTCAGGCTTCGGCGAAGCCCTGGACGCCCTAGAGGATAATCCACTACCGCACTCGCTCGTCGTTCGGCCTCGCAGCGGGAACACCATCGATGTCCAGGCACTGGCTGACGCATTGGAGGAACTGCCAGAAACCGAATTTGTGCAGTTGGATACGTTGTGGGTGGAACGGCTAAATGCCATCGTCGTGGTAGCTACACGAATCATCGATATTGCAACTCTGCTGCTGAGCCTTGCCGTCGTACTTATCATTGGGAATACTATCCGCCTCGAGATTGATAGCCGCCGCGATGAAATACAGGTTGTGAAGTTAGTCGGCGGCAGCGATGGATTCATCCGTCGCCCCTTCCTCTACCTTGGATTATTCTATGGCTTTGCCGGCGCTATCGTCGCAGCTGTTACAGTCGCAATCGGCCTCGGCCTAATCACATCACCGACACGCTCGCTCGCAGAATTATATGGCTCGAGTTTCAACCTCACCGGCCTGACCTGGCTACAAACTTTCCTATTACTCATCGGCGGCGCCAGCTTAGGCTGGGCAGGGGCCGGAATTGCGGCAGCACGGCATCTCCGGGCGATCGAACCAACTTAAGGAACTGTTATTAATAGGTTTTTTATTTTTCGCTGAGGGATTAACCAAACTTTAGCACTCTAGTCTTAGGAGTGCTAAAATAGGCCTTTGCTGAGGAGACCAGTAATCGTGACAAAGGCAGTAGCCCTTAGAGACAATCTGCTTCCGCTAAACGGGCCAATTGGCAGCCTGGACCAGTATATGGCCGCGGCTTCCGCTATCCCAGCCCTGACTGCGGAGGAAGAGTACGAACTCGCTACACGCCTGAGGGGAAACAACGATTTGGACGCCGCGCAGAAACTCGTCATCTCGCATCTTCGATTCGTCGCCCATATCGCCCGAAGCTATAGAGGCTACGGTCTACCTATCAGCGATCTAATTCAGGAAGGTAATGTTGGCCTAATGAAGGCCGTCAAGCGCTTCGACCCAGATGTAGGCGTTAGGTTAGTATCGTTCGCTGTACATTGGATTCGTGCCGAAATCCACGAATACGTGCTAAAAAACTGGCGCCTCGTCAAGGTTGCAACGACCAAAGCGCAGAGAAAGCTATTTTTCAACCTGCGTAAGACGAAGAAACATCTAGGATGGCTCTCCAAGGACGAAGCCGAGGCTATTGCCAACGACCTCGGCGTTAGTACGCGTGAAGTAACCGAGATGGAGAAGCGTCTATCAGGACGAGATATCTCTTTTGATCCTGCTCCGGCGGAGGACGAAGAATATACCCCGATGGCTTATCTACCGAGTCCCGACAGCGATCCTGCCGAGCTTGCGGAACAGAACGACTGGCATACCGATTCACATAGCCGACTCACTCAAGCGCTTAAAGAACTTGATGACCGCAGTCGTGACATCATAGCGCGGCGCTGGTTAGCAGAAAAGAAAGCAACGCTTCACGAGCTCGCCGCCGAGTATTCAGTATCCGCTGAGCGTATTCGTCAAATTGAGGCGAATGCGATATTGAAGCTCAAAGGTTTCATGGTCACCTAAACAACACAGACTGATCCTAACTCAGGGAACGCGCTCCAAACTTTTCGTTTTGGTTTCCTTGAGGGCGCCATCTAGTACTAGGTTGGATTTTCGAACCGTTAACTACCAACGGGAAATCGCGAATAAATCGGCTACGTCTTCCTTGCCGGTTATTTTCGGCATGGCGCACCAGAATCCGGTTGTATAGAGATTCCTACCATCAGAATGCTACCCTTAGCTATAGTTTTGTAATAGGTGAACCAACAGAATATTACAAAAGCGGGTTCCATTACAGGTGTACCGTCGGTGTCTAGAGACACTGAAGGTCTGCTGTATTAGACACGTAGTAATATTGCAAAGATTGAGTTTCTGACCATGGACTCCAGAAAATTGATTGCTATCGTAGAAGATGAGGCTGCGATTCGAGAAAACTACGCAGCAGCATTAAGACACAATGGCTATCGTGTTAAAGGCTACTCGAACCGGCGGGAAGCGCTCGACTCATTTGGTCAACGGCTCCCAGATCTCGTAATCATCGACATCAACCTCGGCGATGAAGTTGAAGGTGGATTCGAACTCTGCCGCGAATTACGGGCACGTGCTTCTCAGCTACCAATCATATTTCTTACGGCACGCGAGAGCGAATTAGATGAGGTCTCAGGACTGCGCCTCGGAGCCGACGACTATCTAACGAAGCGCATAAGTCTTGACCATATGCTCGTAAGAGTCACAGCACTACTACGCCGGGTAGAAGCACTTACACAAATGCCGGACGAACCTAAACTTCTAAAGAAGGGACAATTGGTAATTGACCTCGAGCGGATGAGCGTCTCTTGGAAAGGGATTCCCATCTCCCTCACATTGACCGAATTATGGGTCTTACATGCACTAGCTCGCCGTCCCGGACACCTGAAGACCCGTCAACAGCTCATGGATGCTGCCGAGGTCGTTGTTGACGAGAACACGGTGACATCATGGATCAAGCGTATCCGCGATAAGTTCAAGGCGGTCGATCCGGAAACGGATTGGAAAAACGGCGTTCTCGTCGGCGAGCACGGTTCTGGCTACCGCTGGTATCAGGAAAAAATAGACTAGCTGTTACTACGATGTCACTTCGTGTTCAACTCTTCGCTGTCGGGCTACTGGCCCTCGCGATTCCATGGGCCGGTTATCGCTATGTTCAGGGACTGGAGGGGACCCTACGGAACGGGCTAGAACAATCGATGCTTGCAAGCGCGAATACAATGGCAGCTGCATTGGAACTACAGCCATTACCGAGCACCGATTCAGCGAATTCTTTTAACGACACTGTCTATGCGACTCCCCTGAATAACGCACCTGATCTCGACGGTTACATCAACGATTGGGGTGCTACAACAGACACCGGACGCCCCATAGGCGCCGCGACGGAATATTGGGCCGGGCTACTTCAACGCACTGTCTATCTGTTTATTAGCGTGACCGATGAAGATCTAATCTATCAGCGTTCCCCAACAGACAGACCATACGGAGATCGTATTGTGCTAAATACCGGCAATCAGAACGGCTGGCTATTATTACACCGCTCCGGACCAGGCGGCGTTCGCGCTCAGTACAGTAGACCGCCGCTGTTCGTGCCAACTGCTGAGTTCGAGGATAGGGTAAGTGGCTATTGGCGCGAGACGTCGATGGGTTATGACGTTGAGCTCCGTCTACCCTTGGATTTCATACACGGGCGTTTAGGAATTAAGGTCGTTGATGTAGATCAAGGAACAGATAGTGCCGATCCCGAGGTTTCCTGGGAAAACTCATGGGCGACAGGAGGCAATCTTGCTTCGGGGGCATTCGTGTCTCGTCCTCAATATTTGGACTCTATCGGAAAGCAATTCGTTCAGCCAGGAACACGAATGCGAATCGTCGATGCCGAGGGCTGGGTCATGTTCGACGGCGGGGAAATCGATCCTCTTAGCAACCCTTTCGCGCCGTACTCAATCAGTTTTGCTGAACAATTCTACCGCCTCATCCTAGCACATGGAGACGCACCATATCAGGAACTCGAAAGTCCGCCCGGCCGACTGGCAGACCCAACGTTACGAGCAGCACTAAGCGGTGAGTCGGTCGCAACCTGGTACACACGCGGGACCGATGCCAGCGCCGTAGTCGTGGCCGCAACACCTATTCGCGGCGAAGGAGAAGTACGTGGAGGAGTGATTCTGGAACAGGGTAGCGACTCTATCTTAACGCTCACGAATGAAGCTCTCGTCCGGCTTATGAGTTCTACGTTGATTGCGAGCCTGTTAGTCGCCGTGGGATTACTCAGCTACGCGACATTATTATCCTATCGCGTACGGAAACTTGCCCGTGCTGCTGATACCGCGCTAAGCCCAGAAGGCAAGATCGATCCTACATTGCCGGGTCGGCGGGCGGGCGATGAAATCGGCGATCTCGCCCGCAGCTTCACAGACCTTCTGAATCGTTTACGCGATTACACCGACTATCTCACAACGCTGAAAGCCAAACTTGCACATGAACTGCGTACTCCTCTGGCCGTCGTCTCTACATCCTTGGATAACCTAGAGCGCGTGCCTCACGAGAGCAATTTATCTCCCTATCTGCTGCGGCTCAGAGAAGGCTCAGACCGCCTCGATGCCATACTCGGCGCTATGAGCGAAGCCACACTCATCGAGCAAGCGATCGCAGAAACCAAACCAGAAATATTCTCTGTTGATAAAGTCATAGAGAGCTGCGTTACAGCCTATCGCGATATTTACAACGATCGGCAATTCGACCTAGATCCGAGAGCACCGGATTCGTGGGCAATAGGTTCAGCCGACCTAATCGCACAGATGCTCGACAAACTTATCGATAACGCCGTTAGCTTCAGCCAACCAGGAAGCACTATTTCAGTAGCTCTTAACCATACCGATAGGGATATCATCATCAGGGTGTCGAACACCGGCCCACTTTTACCGGAATCAATGCGAAATGAGTTATTCGGTTCGCTTGTGTCGATAAGGGATAAAAGCGGCGAGTCCCAGCATCTCGGCCTCGGTCTCTATATTGTCCAGCTGATTGTAGATTTTCATCGCGGTCGCGTAAAAGCAGAGGATTTAGCTGATAAAAGCGGCGTCTGTTTTGAGATTGATCTACCGAGAAGCCGGGAGTAAGCAAGTAATTCCCGTCCCAGACAAACCACAATAGCCACCAGGATTCTTAGCGAGGTACTGCTGGTGGTAGGACTCCGCATAATAGAGTTGCTTTACGGCAACTATCTCAGTCGTAATTCCGGCGAATCCCGCCACGTTAAGTTGCTCCTGATATGCATCGCGGCTGATTGTCGCAACTCCTTGCTGTCTAGCTCCGTTGGTGTAGATCGCGGAGCGATATTGGGTCCCTACATCGTTACCCTGCGCCATACCTTGAGTGGGATCGTGAGACTCCCAAAATAGTTTCAGTAACTGCCCGAAACTTACGGTCGCTGGCTCGAAGACGACAAGCACTACCTCCGCATGCCCCGTAAGACCACTGCAAACTTCTTCGTAGGTTGGGTTAGGAGTCATCCCCCCCGCATAACCGACAGCCGTCGTGTAGACACCGGGAATATCCCAGAACAAACGCTCAGCACCCCAAAAACAGCCCAGCGCAAACAGAGCCTGCTCACACTCAGACGGAAATGGTGGTTTTATAGATAACCCACTAACGTAGTGCGTGCCGTCAACTACCAGCGGCGTATCACGCCCCGGCAGAGTTTCACCGCTTTTAACAAATCCATGCTGTTCGGAATGTAACAGGTTCATGCTGCATATCATCTAATCAACCCGTGACTATTCCCATACTCAGTCCTGGGGCCGGCAGATCCGTAACGCCCATCAGATACTGGTCGATCGAACGGGCGGCCCCGCGGCCTTCGTTAATTGCCCAAACGACCAAAGACTGACCTCGGCGGCAATCTCCTGCAGCGAATATTCCGTCAACCGACGTTTTGAAATCACCATGCTCCGCTCGGAAGTTCGAACATTTATCAAAGGCAACCCCTAGCGACTCACCCAGATAAGATTCTGGACCAAGAAACCCCATCGCCAGGAGCACGAGATCTGCCTGCCATTGTTGCCCGGAACCCTCTACATCAATCATCTCTAGCTTGCCATTCATGCGCTGCCAATCGACACGGCTAGCCTTAAGCCCCTCAACATAATCCTTTTCATCTTTCAGAAATTCCCGGGTCACGATACCGTAACTCCGCGGATCCTTACCAAACTTGGCGATCGCCTCCTCGTGCGCATAATCTGTGCGCATAATTACAGGCCACATAGGCCAAGGATTGTCGACCGCCCGATCACTTGGGGGCTCGCCCAGTAACTCTAGGTTAATTAGGTTACGACAACCATGGCGCAGCGCCGTTCCAATGCAGTCGGCCCCGGTATCACCACCACCGATAACGATGACATTTTTATCCTTCGCATTAATATATTTACCGTCTTCAAGGTTACTGTTTAACAAACTCTTCGTATTGGCAGTCAAAAAGTCCATGGCAAAGTGAATTCCACCTAGCTCCCGGCCTGGAATTGGCAGATCCCGCGGCCGCGTCGCTCCTAGAGCCAACAACAGCGCATCGTGATCCCTCTGCAAACTACGCGCTTCAACATTCTGTCCCACATCCGCGCTAGTCAAAAAGTTCACCCCGGCTTCACGCATAAGATCGACGCGACGATCGACTA
>Ga0310344_10004799_pt1 | contig 10050 bp, 15 predicted proteins | sample HC15DNA20200_MG_FD_203801 | JGI IMG/M metagenome (GOLD analysis project Ga0310344, IMG submission 203801) | Marine microbial communities from station ALOHA, North Pacific Subtropical Gyre - HC15-DNA-20-200_MG | ecosystem: Environmental > Aquatic > Marine > Oceanic | place: Pacific Ocean: North...
AAATACATCCTTAACCAACATGTGAATTTTTCTCTGATCCATTCCCGCATGCATAATATCCAGATCAAGTGAATGGATATCAGTTGCCTGCATTACAGGATAAATGAGTTTTGCAAGATCAATTTTTTCATCAGTCTCTGATCTTCCCATAATAGTGAGTGTTCTCATAGCCCTAGCCAATGACATGTGCTTTGCAACTTGTACAAGTTCAGACCAATACTCTTTTTTAGAATTATAATGGTCGCTTCCTAAAACTATGTTTGCCTGAGGGCACACCAATCTAAAGGCATCTTCATAATACTTGGAAACCTTTCTAATATTTTCAAAACTACCTCCAAGTTTATCATTTAACAAAGTATGCCAGTCAGCCAGAAATATTGTGCAGTTAATACCAGCCTTGATAAAATCATTAATCTTGAATCCAGTGCTGATTAGACTTCCTAAATGTAAAAAACCTGATATTTCTAAACCAATGTAATGTTTAGGACTAGAATTTGTTTTTAATAGTTCCAAAAGATCATCCTTGGTAACAATCTCTTCTGTAGGGGGTCTAGCAATCAAATCAACCTTTTCAGTTATGTCCAATTTACAAGAATTTTATCTTGAAACTCTATAAAGTTATACTAAATAAAACTGGATTACATTTTTCTACGATGATATACAATATGATTTATGACATATGATCTTTACATAATGGCAGCAGTGGTTGCTGGGGTGACAGCATTCCTAGTTGCAAAAAAATTCAGAGATAGGTAATTAGTTGGGATCTAAATCTTCTAATGTTTTTCTTGGCTTTTTACTGAGATAGAACGCATGTGCGCTAATAATGAATCCTACCAACCATACTTTGGTCGCAAAAATCAGATTCCATGGTCTATCAGGATCTGGATAGTGAACTGCCAATTTATCAATATCTGGAGTAGTTCCATCTAAAATCATCTGCGCTGTAATTTCTGCATTCAACACAGTGAAACTCCACAAGACCTCGTAAAGACAGATAATTGCAAATCCAAGCAACATTAATTGTAGTAATGCCATTCTGTATGATTGTAGTCCCACTGTTCTTTTCCAGCCAATTCTTGAAATACAGTACCATGCAATTATGCAGGCAAAAGATAACCATGTTGAAAGGTTTGCAAAATTCTCAAAAGGCACATGCGTACCAACTAAGACCTCACCCATTACATACGTTCCATGTTCCTGCCACTCTTGTATCATCGAAACAGTTCCATAGATAGTAATTGTGGTCATAATTATTGCACATGCATAGAAAACGTACAGAAAAACTCGGTATTGTCTGTCGTGTTCATGGAGATGCCGGATCTTCATTTCAAGGACTTTCTAATTATGTTATATAAAATGATTTCAGGTATTTTCTCTGATCTTTTTAGTAACCTTCTTTTTGTCTTTGCCGGTTAATCTCATTTTTACGTCTATACTCATCTAAAATCTCGTCAGGTGTAAGTCCCAGTTCTAGTGATGCTTGAACTACAAAATGCCATATGTCTACCAATTCTTCTTTGGCATCATCTTGATTAAATTTAGTTGGTGTTTTCCACCACTTCCAGTTTGTGGTTCGTTGTAACTCTACAGCTTCATGTATTATTGCAATACAGAGTGCTGAAACTTTTTCTTCCATATCTTTTGGATACCTATCAAGATTCATCATACCGGTAAGACCTTTCTGTAGAGAAAAAATTGAATCTAATTTGTCTTCCATGCTTTCACATAAACACTGGCATCTATAACTCTTCAAAAAGATGTCATCTGTTTATATTGCATAACTCGTTTAGTTATATCTGATTTTTTCAGATGAAGAAGACCATCCAACCCATATCTTTCTACAGCAAACGAACCCATAACATTTGCATATACAAGTGACTTTTTTATTTCGGAAATACTTGTTTTATTTTTTGATGCCAAGTAACCAATCATTGCACCTGCAAACGAATCTCCTGCACCAGTTGGATCCAAAACAGACTCTAGAGAGAATCCAACTGATGGAAAAACCAAATCCTTATGAAAAAATAATGAACCGTGCTCACCTTTTTTTATTATTACATAACTTGTTCCCCAATTCATAATTTTTTTTGCACATTTAATCAGATTATCCTCTTTGGTCAGTAGTTTTGCCTCTTCATCATTTATGACAACTGCATCAACTGATTTTATCATTTTAACTACATCATTTCTTTTTGTACTGATCCAAAATTCTATTGTATCACACATTGAAAATTTTACATTATCAAATTCTTTGATAATTTTTGTATTCTGGGTGGGATCATTATTTGCCAAGTAGACAAATTCAGACTTTTTATATTCTTCAGGAACACTTGGTTTGAAATCAGCTAATACATTGAGTTCAGTTTTGAGTGTTTTCCGTACATTAAGATTTTTATCATACTTTCCATCATATCTGAAAGTTTTACCTTTTAATATGGAAAGTCCTTGAATATCGAGATTTCTTTTTAACACATTATAATATTTTTTTGGAAAATCATCACCAACCACCGCAATCAAACCTGGTTTTGTAAAAAAACTTGCAGATATCGCAGCAAATGTTGCAGCACCACCTAAAACACCTCTCAAAGTTTTTTTTGGTGTACGAATTGTATCTAGTGCAGTGGAACCAAACACTGTAAGCATAGTATTTTGATGAATTTTACGTATAAATCCGTTCGTAAATTTGTGTAAAAGTTTTGATCAAACTTTAAAGCTACTTAGAGCAAGTAAAATAAATCAAATTCTCTATGACGTGTCTTATGGCAAAGATTAGAGTAAAACAGGGAGATAACGAGATTGAGATTGATTCTAGAGATTTTTATGTTGACAATGACTCTGCCGCAGAGGTTATAGAATCATTAAAGCAGCAACTACAGAAACCATTGTCAAATAATGTAATGAATTCTTTAGATAATGCTGAATTTCATGAGCCAGAATTTTCTTCACCAGAAAACATTACAGTTGATGATATAAGGTACAAACTAAGAATTTTAGCTAAAAACTCTTTCTTTGATCAACCACGTACGGTTAGTGAAACAGTAAGTCAAATGTCGGAATATGGATGGATTGCCAGCCCATTTGATGTTTCTGTAGCACTAACAAAAATGGCTTTTAATAAAGAAGTTTTAAAAAACACTAACGATGAGAGAAATCATTATTTCTCAAAAGAAGCTTTACTCACTAATTAGCAAGTCATACACTATTTTCATAGCGGATTTTTAGAATAATCTATACATAGTTTGAGATCTTAATACTAACATGGAAGACAAAGACGAGATCCCTAAAGAAATTGATGAACATTTCAAACTGTTTGGAAAGGAGCCATGGGAAGTTGAATATGGCGAAAAATGTCCTATCTGTAACGTTCGTATTGACGAATATGGTTTTTGCTCCTGTGGTTCTAAAGGGGACTAATCTTTTTCAATTCTTCTAGTCTGAGATAGTTATTTTGATCATTTTTGCTTCTTGGTTTGGACAATCATTACCATCACGTGGAAGATTTACTATTTTATCTGCAACATCCATTCCTACCATCACTTCACCAAAAACAGTATACTCCCTGTCCAGAAAAGTACTATCTGACGTGACTATAAAAAACTGTGAACCTGCACTATTAGGATCTTGTGATCTTGCCATTGAAATAATTCCTCGCAAATGTGATCTAGGATTAAATTCTGCATTTATAGTATAACCAGGTCCACCCATACCCCATTGATTCTTGAGACTAGTCTCTTTTGTATTAGGATCTCCACCTTGAATCATAAAACCAGGAATTACTCTATGAAAAAGAGTTCCGTCATAAAACCCAGATTGTGATAACTTTATAAAATTTCGTACATGTTCTGGTGCCAACTCAGGAAGTAATTTAAATTCAATATTTCCTAGATTAGTTTCTATTGTACCACCAGTCAATAATAGAAAAAACTTTCGATTATCATAAGAGTCTTTTGTTTATATGAACTCGTAAATCTTCTAAAAGAAATAATTCTTAATAAATTTTTTATGTTGTTTCGAATTACGCAACTGGTATTTTCTTTTTTAAAATCTTTGATAGTCTTATATAGATCAACTTAAAACAATTTTTGTGAATCGCACTAATCAGAGCACAGTAATTAAAGCAGCAATCAACACACTTCTTGATAATGGTGTGACAGACAAACAAGATATCTATACCAAAGTTGTTGATGAATTGGGTGTTCCAAGACCAACAGTCAGACGAGTTGCACGTGACTTAAGAAATGAACTTTTAGAAAAAATCAGAATACTACAATCTGAAACACGATTAATTGTATCTTCTGCTGGTACAAAAGCAGAAGAATAATTCTTTTTCTATTCCAAGATGTAAATATCATTAACATTATATTCAAGAAATTTAGCTAAATTTTCATGGGTCATGTAAAAAACCACCTAGCAACACTAGTTTGTGGAGTTTTTGCTGTTGTTTTAACAGGTTTATGGCCACTAATGACAAATTTTGAGCCCATTCTCAACACAGTTTTTCTTATGGCTGTACCAATAATGTGGTTTATGGTATTTATCACGTGGATTGCACAAAAGGCAGCAGATTATAATCATGTGCAGAATCACGACGAAAAAAAAACAATGAACAATTAACTACACAAGAACTTAGTACAGTCAAACTTAATCTTAAAGAAAATTTGAAAGATATTAACAGTGAGAATGAAATTACACGATTAAAGAAAGAAATTGAGTATCTAAAAACTAGAGTTGAAATTGAATCAATACGTGCAGAAATTTACAATCTTAAGATGCTTGCTGCCAAAACTAAATAATTATTTGCAGTGACTACACTGATCAACTGTTTTATGATTTTCTTTACAACCAGGACAACTAACTGCCCCACCAAAATGACATTTGCAATCACATTTTAATTGTTGTTTCATTTTATTTTCAACTACATAGAAATTGTCAGTCAAATTAATATCTAAGTATAGAATTTTTTCCTTATGAATACAAGGATATTAGTTATTTCAGGCCTTCTAGTTTTAATGTCAACTATTATGATCACACCAACATTCGCCTACGAAAATTCTAAGATCATAACATCCAATGAAAACATGCAATTGGTTAAGACAGTAATTCCAATGAATATACCATCTGATAACACACTACCTTGGGGCAAAGTGACAGGAACGATTCAAAATCATTTGGATGGATATCCAGTAATTATTCAGATGTATCAAAATGGTGAAGCAGTGCATTTTGCTCAAACTGATGTAAATGATGATGGATCTTATGAATACAAATTCAGAATTAGATCAGTTGATGGTGATAAAGTGATTAACGTATTTGAAGGTGATTATGAGGTAAAAATATTCCAAACCATCAAGCCATTTTTTGGCTTTTCAATATAGTGAATTTTAATTATTTTTTGCAATACTTAATGTGTTATCAACCAGTTCATTCAGCCTAGATTTTATTTCATCAGACACGATCTGACCATCTTCAATCTTATCTGCTGTTATGAATGCAGAAGTTGGGTTTGTAATTACTCTAAAATATGACATCAGTTGTGTTAATAGAGTTTGAACATCGGTAAAACCAATCATGCCTGATGCTAGTATTGCCAAACCAGCAGTTTTACCTCCAGTTTCCTTGTAATTAACAAATTCAAACAAATTCTTTAATGCCGCACTGAACATAGAGTTGTAGATTGGTGTTCCGATCAACCAAACATCTGCTTCTGTGATATCCCGTGCTGCTTGTAACGTCTTTTCATTATAATCTACTTCATTTAAAAATCCTCGATAGTATTCAAATCCATCTTCTGACAGATTAATAAATTTTGTATCTAGATTTTTTTCCTTTGTATATTCAAAAACATATTTCATCATTATCTGAGTATTTGCATTCTTTCTTGGACTACCAGAAATTACAACAACTTTCACAAATAGTATTATTCTATATGATAATTTAAACTAGAATAAAATACGGGCTTGGAGGGCTTCGATCCCTCGACCTGTAACTTAGGAGGCTACTGCGCTATCCATATTGCGCGTCTATAATGACTCTGCGCCACAAGCCCAGCAGAAAACATATTCGTAATTATTTAAGCGTATCAAGATTTGTCTTAATTAACTGTTCAATCTGTTTCCAACCTGAATCCTCTTTCTGTTCCCATCTTTCGTAATAAACAACATCTTTTAGATCTAATCTTGGTAACCATCCAACCCTCTCAAGATCTGGTTTTGTTTCAAAATTGGTCACGTGTCCAAGGCACAGATATGCAACAGGTACTACATGATCAGGTAACTCTAATTGTTCTTTTAGAGTATCATTTGATAGAATACTAACCCAACCTAATCCTATTCCTTCTGTTCTTGCCGCCAACCATAGATTCTGGATTGCACAACAAACACTGTATATACCTGCCTCAGGAATACTTGTCCTTCCAATCACAAATGGACCAAATTTTGTAGGATCATATGTTACACAGATGTTAATAGGAGATTCCATAATTCCTTCTAACTTAAAGGAAAGATATTCAGATTTTTTTGGATCTTCAACTAATTTGGATGCACGTTCGTGCTCAATCTGAAAAGACTCTTTGATAGTCTTTTTTGTATTATTATTTTTGATCAAGACAAAGTTCCATGGTTGAGAGAAACCAACTGATGGAGCATGATGTGCTGCATGAAGAATTTTTGTTAAAGTACTGTCACTAATAGGCTCTGAAGTAAAGTGTGTTCTAACATCACGCCTTGAATAGATTGCTTTGTAAAAACCTTGTTTCTCTGTATCGGTAAAATCATCATTCATAGAATATCATAATTCTCCAACTATACATCTCTTCTCTGTTAAACGTTAATAATGACATTCTCAATTTTGTAGTTCACGGGCTGGTGGTCTAGCTTGGTTATGATGCCGCCTCGACACGGCGGTGATCGCGAGTTCAAATCTCGCCCGGCCCATTCTTATTTTTTAAATTTTAGGAACTTGAATCAAAATTCATTTCAACTATACTCCATGCAGATTCAACAGTAATCATTCCTGTTGCACTATACTGTACAGATTGGCCAGTGACAATTTTCTCATATACTGTTTCATTGACATCAGTTAGGACAAAGGAAAATTTACTATCCAAAGGAATTTCAGTACCAGGATAGAATGCAGCTCTACCTGGCATTGCAACATCCTCAGTTGAATAACTAGCAGAACCTAAAGATACACCATCACCATATAATTGATATGCAATTAAAGGAATTGTAAATGTAAGATCACTTGGATTTGTAACTGAAAATGTCACTATCATAGTTGCTCTATTCTCTATTGTATTTACATCTCTTAACTCAACTTCAGATAATTCTATAGTTGCTTGTTCAAGTTGTGGATTATCCAAACTTGCATAATAAACACCACCACCCATCATGCCTAATAATGCTAGGATTGCTACGACTAAGATAATTCTACCTGGTGGCTTCAATTATTTTTTTTTATGTGCAACACTAAAAAACCTTGTCAAGAGTCAAATATAGAATAATTTCTTGTTATCTCAATGGCACTAGAACAAGCATTGCTTTCTTGGGTTCATATTACTAGTGCTGCAATTTGGGTTGGTGGTTCATTATTCATTGGTGCAGTTTTTGCGCCAATCTTAAAAAAAATGTCAATGTCAGTTGAAGAAAGATTACAATTAATGATTAAAGTTGGTAGACGGTTTAACAAAATTGCCGTTCCTGCATTGATAATTCTAATAGTCACAGGAATATATCAGGCACATCTGGTCTTGCAAAAATCCGATCTATTATACGATACTAGTTATGGAAACGTCTTGATAATTAAGATGATTTTAGTTGCCGCTCTGATTATGACTTATGCAATACATGTAAGAGTCATCAGAAAAGATGTTGAAGATCAGATAATGGCTAATCAGATTCCTGAGGTTCAGTTACAAAAATTAAGAAAAAAGATTATCATTCTAGGGGAAATCACAGTTGTGCTTTCTGTCATCATATTATTCCTGGCTGCTTTACTGAATTCAGGTGGAGAAATATAATAATTTTTTAAACAAACTGTGTTAAAAAATACCATGAATGGTTTTCTAATTGGAAGGTTTCAACCTTTTCATCTTGGTCATCTAGAGGCAGTTAATTTTGCGTTATCAGAAGTTGATCAACTCTTCATTGGAATTGGCAGTTCAAACAAGAGCCATGAAACAAGAAATCCATTTACTGTTGAAGAGAGAAAACTTATGATAGAATCATCACTAAGTGAGAAAATTCACAAATTAGTTAACATTTACGAGATACCAGATCTTCATGATCATTCAAAATGGACAGACTCGATTGAGAAAATTATTCCAGATTTTGATGTAGTGTTTTCAAATGATGATTTTACACACAAACTTTACGAAAAAACAAACAAAAAGATAATTTCAGTTTCTTTAAAATCACGTGAAAATTTTTCGGGAACCAATATCCGAAAACTCATACAGACTGATGGGAACTGGCATGATTTGGTCCCAGATGGATCAAAAACTGTTTTACTAAATATAGATGCAAAAAATAGGCTCAAAGATCTTTAATTATAAATAACCTTCATACACCGCGTCAATAGGAGAAATATAATTTGGAATATCTTGTTATGTTACCTGGACCAACAAATGTCCCTGAACGAGTAACCAGAGCAATGGTCACACCATCAATTAATCACCGAAGTGATGATTTTGTAGAACTCTATGAGGAATGCGTAAACAACACAAAAAAAATTTTTGAAACAGAAGGTGACGCTGTATGTCTTTCAGCTTCTGGTACTGGTACCACAGAGTGTGCAGTTGTGAATTTAATCAAGAAAGATGATAAAGTGATTATTCCTGTAAATGGAGAATTTAGTACACGATTAGCACAACAAATTGAGTGGGCTGGTGGTCAAGCAATTAGAATTGAAACGGAACCCGGCATAAACGCTACATTCGAACAAGTTAAAGAAGCATTTGATAATAATAAAGATGTTAAAGCATTCTATTGTGTTTGGAATGAAACTTCCACTGGAACCATGATTAATTATCTTGACAGGATTAAAGATCTTACATCAAGGAATGATTCCTATTATGTATTAGACGGTGTATCAATTGTTGGAGGCGAAGAGCTTCATATGGATAAATGGGGAATTGACATTGCTATGACTGGTGGTCAGAAAGCATTTGCATGTCCTCCAGGTATTTCACCAATATGCATCAATCAAAGAACAAGAAAATACATGGAAACTAATCCTCCAAATACAATGTACTTCAATTTACCAAGATACTTCAAATACTATGATGAATCTAAGCACACTCCATTTACTCCCGCATTACCTGTTCTGTATGCATACAGAGAAGCAATGAGAATAATGTTAGAGGAAGGAATGACAAAAAGAATTCAACGTCATAGAATATGTTCTGACGCACTATATTCTGGTCTTTCTGCAATAGGATTAACACCATTTGCAAATGAAGATTCAAGATCAACTGTGGTAATTGCATTAAACTATCTTGATGGGTTAGAGGACAAGATTTTCAGAGATACACTTGCAAAAAAATTCCGAATTCTAGTTGCTGGCGGTTTTGGAAATCTCAAAGGTAAGGTTTTCAGAGTTGGTTGTATGGGAGAGGTCCATCGCTATCATGTGATGAGAACAATCTCTGGAATAGCATCAACTTTAGCTATGATGGGTTATGATACCGATGCACAAGCAGGTCTAAAAATTGCAGAAGAAAAACTAAAACCACTAGATTCCCTTTAACTTAATATAAGGAAATTCGAAATCGACTACGTTGACATTCAAAAAAGGACAATTGATTTTACTGGAGTATACTGCAAAGATTAAAGACAGTGGTGAAATTTTTGAAACCACAATAGAAGATGAAGCAAAAAAATACTCTTTACACGAACCAAATGTCAAATATATGCCAAAATTAGTTTCAGTTGGAGAAGGTTGGGTACTAAAAGGCTTAGACGATGCACTCTCTGAAACCACCACTGGTGACAAGAAGACAATTGAAGTTTCACCTGACAAAGGCTTTGGTGAAAGAGACAAAGGTAAAGT
>Ga0310344_10004800_pt1 | contig 10050 bp, 10 predicted proteins | sample HC15DNA20200_MG_FD_203801 | JGI IMG/M metagenome (GOLD analysis project Ga0310344, IMG submission 203801) | Marine microbial communities from station ALOHA, North Pacific Subtropical Gyre - HC15-DNA-20-200_MG | ecosystem: Environmental > Aquatic > Marine > Oceanic | place: Pacific Ocean: North...
GCGCTCTGTTACAAGGGCCTGCTTTAATCGTCGCCGAAAGCAGCTCCAAAAGATATTGCGTTCAGCGCCGGAGCTTAGTTTTGAGGGTGACCCTATCTCCTTCTTAAATGAGCTTGGGATTTCTCCGAAACAACGACCAGAATCATTGTCTCCAATAACATTTGTCCGCCTTACAGAGGCCCTGCAGAAACTATAGCGCGTTGAGTTGGAGGAGGGCTCCACCTATGTTGGTTTGTGAATACTTTCACAAAGGTGGGTATGAGCGGAAGAATACCCGATTCGACGGTCCGACGCCTGTCTCTTTATCTCCGGATGCTCCGTGAACTCGGGCGCACCAATCGCGAGTTCGTTTCGAGTCATGAGTTGGCAGGGCGCGCAGGGGCAACATCCGCCCAAGTGCGAAAAGATCTCAGCCTGTTTGGGTCATTTGGAAAACGTGGTCGAGGATATTCTGTAGGATCTTTAAGCAATACTCTAGAAGAGATCCTCGGACTTGTACGGACTTGGAAGGTGGGGCTCGTAGGTGTTGGGAAAATAGGTACGGCACTTCTTGGGTATCGTGATCTTGATGCGCGCGGATTTGATATCGTGGCTGCATTTGACGTTGATGCTGCGAAGATTGGTAAACAGGTGTTTGGTCTAACGGTGTCGCCACTCTCGGACCTGGAGCGCATCGTTAAGGAATGCGGTGTCGAGATTGGGATTGTTGCGACACCACCTGAAGTGGCAGCGGAGGTGGCAAAGTCGCTAGGGGATGTCGGTGTAGGTGCTATCCTCAACTTCGCACCTACTGAGCTCCAGGTGAGTGATTGTGTTGCGGTTCGAGCCGTAGACATTGTTCTTGAACTGGAGGGTCTAAGTTACTTGTTGGCGACAGCCCGACGACTTGATGCAAGTAAAACAGATGAGTGATGGATGCGGTGTGGCGGAAGATCTTGTAATGACTTTCCCAATGAGGTGCATTTAGAGATGATGATGAGTACTAAGGAACGGACAGCGGTAATCGTTGCGGCGGCTAGGCTGCCTACGGGACGATTTATGGGCGGGCTTTCATCGCTCCAGGCTTCTGAACTGGGAGCGCGGGCCATCAAGGCCACCGTAGAGCGTTCTGGGGTGCCCTCGGGAGACATTGATGAAGTGATCATGGGCAATGTCCTACAGGCTGGGGTAGGTCAGGCCCCGGCCCGGCAGGCGGCCCTAAGAGGTGGCGTTCCCGAGACAGTCCCGGCTGTCACGATTAACAAAGTGTGCGGTTCGGGGCTAAAGGCAGTGATGTTGGCTGCCCAGGCTATTAGGGCAGGTGATGCGGAAGTCCTCGTTGCGGGGGGGATGGAGTCCATGTCCAACGCACCATATTTGATGAGGGGCCACCGCGGTGGTGTGAAGTTCGGTGATGACGCGCTCACAGATGCACTGATTCATGATGGGTTGTGGTGTTCTTTTGGCACTTGTCACATGGGGGGGCATGCTGAGTATACCGCACATAAAGCTGGGGTTAGCCGGGAAGATCAGGATGACTTTGCCTATCTAAGTCATCAAAGGGCCATACGTGCTATGGATGATGGTGAGTTTGAGGCTGAGTTGATCTCTGTAGAAATTCAGACACGCAAGGGTGCACTCACCGTCGATGTTGACGAAGGCCCTCGTCGGGAAACGTCACTGGAGGCGCTCGCTCGTCTCAAACCAGCGTTCGTCGGAGATGCGCCACCGGAGGTGATACAGCCGAGTGTGACGGCGGGGAACGCTCCAGGGCTTAACGATGGGGCGGCGGCAACCGTGGTTACGACGGAAGCCTACGCCGAAGCAAATGGCCTATCTATCCTCGGTCGCATTCGTGCATATGCTGTGGGTGCAACCGCTCCAAAGGACCTCTTTTTTGCTCCTGTGGCCGCGGTGAACAACCTAATGGAGCGAGATGGTACACAAATTGGTGATTACGATCTGGTCGAAATGAACGAAGCGTTTGCCGTGCAAACATTGGCGGATGCGCGCGCTTTGGAGTTGGATCTAGATCGGGTCAATGTTCGTGGAGGTGCTATCGCTCTAGGACACCCCATTGGTGCTTCGGGTGCGAAGATCCTTACCACTCTTCTTTTCGGAATGCGAGACCGAGACGCAGAGCGAGGTTTGGTGACGTTGTGCTTGGGCGGAGGGAACGCTGTTGCCTTGAGTGTAGAGCGAGCTTGAGCCAAGGCATGTTTAAGGCTTGGGTCTCTCGCAGCCCGTTTAGGACCTGGCTGTGGTCTCTCATCGGTGTCATGGCGAAGCTTGTTAGTTTTGCCGCGATCTTTTCCTTCGCAACTTTTTCTTTTGGGCTGGTTCTCGCATTCCTAGGTGTGATACCGTCCGAAGCGCTTACAGTTTGGAACGTACTTCCTTTATTGGTAGCTGCTTTAGTCGCCAGTTGGATCTTTGTGCGAATTGTCGAGCGACGTCCTTTACGTTCGTTGGGTTTGCGTCCGGGTACAGGTGGGTTGAGTGATCTCATAATCGGTACCATTGCAGGAGCGCTCATTGTCGGATCGGTTGTGCTCACTGCAGCACTCTTGCAATGGGTGTCGTGGAATGGAGTCTCGGAATCAGGTTCGCCTCTAGGTGCTGGGCTCACAATTGGAGGCATTCTCTTCGTCGCAGCATTCGTCGAAGAACTACTATTTCGCGGGTATCCATTCCAGTTATTAGCCAAACGATTTAACCCGGCTACTGCGATATTGGTGACCTCAAGCGCGTTCGGTTTACTTCACGCTGCAAACCCGAATGTTACACTACTGGCGCTAATTAATATTTCGCTCGCCGGGATACTTCTTGGTGTGGCATACTGGCGAACGGGAAGTCTTTGGTTCGTGACGGGTGTGCACCTCGGGTGGAATTGGATCATGGCGATTAGCGAACTTTCCGTTAGCGGGATTGAGATGTCGATGCCCACCTTTGAACCCATTGCCACCGGTCCTGTTCTCTGGACGGGGGGGGATTTTGGTCCAGAAGGTGGGCTTCTTGCGACGATCGCAACTGTAGTAGGTGTAGTGTGGATGTGGCGTTTTGGTAGACGAGACGAGAGTTTATCCGGAATTCTTAATATTCCCCCGGGGGCAACGAGCGAATAAGGTGTTTTCGCCGCGTGAAGGTGTGATTGATAACCTGGGCCCCACCAACGATTGACGGCTCTCGACAGATGATCAAAGCGAATGATGTGACTCGTGCAGGCGTGGTTGGTGCTGGCACAATGGGCAATGGGATCGCCCATATATTTGCTCTTCATGGTGTCCATGTGACATTGGTCGATGTGGACAAAGGGTTACTTGAACGTGCTCTTGCAACCATTGAAAAGAATTTGGATCGGCAAGTTCAAAAAGGGACTTGTTCTGACTCAGATGCTGCCGTAGCACTCCAACGGATTGAGGCTGAAACATCGATTGAGTCGCTCTCGGATGTGGAGGTCGTTATTGAAGCGGCCACAGAGAGTCCCGCACTTAAATTCGAGTTGTTTGAGTTGCTTTCGTCCGTCACAGCGGAAGATGCGCTCCTCGCTACCAATACGAGTTCAATTTCGATCACGGAGATTGCCGCACGAGTAAACGAACCCAGTCGTGTGATTGGCATGCATTTTATGAACCCGGTTCCGGTTATGCAGTTAGTAGAAGTGATTCGTGGATTGGAAACCTCGGACGGTGTGACGAAGTTTACGATGGATCTTTGTAAACGCGTATCGAAGGTGCCAGTGCTTGCGAACGACTACCCAGGTTTTGTCGCCAATAGGGTACTTATGCCTATGATAAACGAGGCTTTGTACTGCGTTATGGAAGGTGTGGCGGAGCCTGATGCAGTTGACTCAATCATGCAGTTGGGGATGAACCACCCCATGGGTCCTTTGGCGTTGGCGGACCTGATTGGGCTTGATACGTGCCTTGCCATTATGGAAGTGCTACACCACGGGTTGGGAGACTCAAAGTATCGACCTTGTCCTCTTCTTAGGAAATATGTTGCGGCTGGTCGATTGGGACGGAAATCAGGTTGTGGCGTATTTGAATATAGGGAGACCTAAAAAATGCGACGGTCATATACTGGTATCAACCTGTCCCCAGATTCTGCCCAACTCCTCGCGTTAGCGCGAGAGTTTTCAGAAGAACGCTTACGCCCGACTGCAGGAGAACGTGATCTGCACGAGGATGTATTTGATGAAGCAATCCATCAGCAACTGGGCGAGTTAGGTTTTCTTGGCATGCGAATACCCGAAGCCTATGGTGGATTGGGGTTAGATCTTCTCACCTATCTGTACGTTCTTGAAGAGCTGGCTTGGGGCGATCCAGGAGTTGCGGTGTCAGTTAGTGTACACAACTCGCTTCCGGTCTCAATCCTCACGAAACATGGGTCGGAAGAACAGCGTCAACGTTGGCTTCCTAAGATGGCGCTGGGAGAGGCCCTCGCAGCTTTTTCACTGTCGGAAGCAGACGCGGGGACGGACGCTGCTGCACTCAGAACACAAGCGACCCGAGATGATGATGGTTGGGTCCTGAATGGGGAAAAGATGTGGGTCACGAATGGAGCTTCTGCGGCGCTTGTATTGATTTGTGCTCGCACGGACACTCCGAGTGATAGGAAAGGTGCCCACGGTATTGGAGCGTTCCTCGTACCGACTGACGTTGTTGGGTACAATGCTGGGAAGAAGGAACGGAAGATGGGACAGCGTGGGTCCGAAACTGTAAGCCTTTCACTTGAGAATGTGAAGCTTGGGCACGAACACTTGATTGGTGACCCTTCCAGTGGTTTTTCATACGCGCTTGAGGCTCTCGAAGAGGGACGACTTGGCATTGCGGCACAAGCTCTTGGTATCGCATCGGCGGCCCTAGACGAAGCTGTGGAGTACGCAAATACGCGATCCCAGTTTGGGCGGGTGCTGAGAAAATTCCAGGGTGTAGAGTTCAAGCTAGGAAATATGAGTGCACAGCTCGAAGCAGGGCGCGGCTTGGTTGAACGGGCAGCTACGGCGCACATGGTAGATGACCCTCGAGCCCGCCGCCTCTCAAGCGTTGCAAAGCTTGTGGCAAGTGAAACGGCAGTATTTGCCACTCGTGAGGCTGTGCAGGTATTTGGTGGATACGGGTATTCTCGCGAATACCCAGTAGAGCGCCTCTTTCGTGATGCGAAGGTTACCGAAATCTATGAGGGGGCAAACGAGATACACCGCAGTTTGATTGCTCGACAGTTGTACCGAGAGGATGAAATATAGAGTCTAAGTCCCCGAAGAATAATGGTACCAAGCCTAGGTGAGTGGGGACGGGGAAGCACCTAGTCTTATTTTTCTGAGAATCTAACTCGAGGAGCTATACGTTTGACCACAACGGCAGAAAAGACTGTGACGGGTGCTCTGAATCCCGGGCCACTCCAAGAGGTTGACCCCGAAGTTGCCACGGCAATCCGCCGGGAACTTGAACGGCAGAGGTCTGGGTTGGAGTTAATTGCCAGCGAGAATTTTGTGTCGAGGGCGGTGTTGGAGGCAACCGGCTGCGTGATGACCAACAAATACGCCGAAGGATATCCTGGTCGCCGTTGGTATGGTGGCTGTGAGAACGTGGATGCGGTTGAGTTGTTAGCTCAGAATCGTGCGCTTGAACTTTTCGGGGGTGATCACGCAAATGCACAGCCACATAGTGGATCACAAGCGAATATGGCCGCGCTCCAAGCGCTTACGGAGCCTGGTCTGCTCGTGACCGAAATTGATCGGTCTCGAGAGCACACCGTGCTGGGGATGAACTTGTCACATGGAGGTCACCTTACGCATGGCTCGGCGGTGAATTTCTCGGGACGTTCCTATCGAGTTGTACCGTACGGCGTTAGAGAGTTAGACCGCACTCTCGACTACGATGAATTGCGTCGCTTAGCTCAAGTAGAGAAACCTTCGGTAATTATCGGAGGTGCTAGTGCCTATCCACGGGAGATTGACTTCGCACGTATGGGCGAGATTGCTTCCGAAGTAGGGGCGAAGCTTTTAGTTGATATGGCACATATTGCCGGGTTGGTGGCAACAGGGGTCCACCCGTCTCCCGTCCCTTATGCTGATATAGTTACGACAACAACACATAAGACGCTAAGAGGACCTCGAGGTGGGCTTATTATTTGTCGAGAGGAACACGCTGCAGCCGTTGATAAAGCGGTGTTCCCAGGGTTTCAGGGAGGTCCTCTGATGCATGCAATTGCGGCAAAAGCAGTCGCTTTTGCGGAGGCGCTGACGCCCGAATTTCGCGAATACACGGACCGTGTGGTTCATAATGCTCAAGTGTTGGCTGATCGGCTGGCTGCACATGGGTATGATGTGGTAGGAGGGGGTACTGATACGCATCTGATCTTAATTGATTTACGCAACACGGAATTGACCGGAAAAGATGCAGAAGCCCTACTTGGAAGGGTTGAAATCACAGTAAATAAGAATACGGTTCCGTTCGAAACTCGTTCTCCTTTTGTCGCTTCGGGTATTCGCTTGGGGACGGCGGCAGTCTCCACCCGATCAATGGGTGAAGATGAAATGTGTCTTATTGCAGACTTAATGAACGAAGCGCTTATTTCGGGAGGAGATGATATAATTATCGCGGATATAGCGGATCGAGTTACGACTTTATGCCAGGCGTTTCCCCTGTATCCTGAGTTGGGTGTGGAGGGGTGATCAGAAGTTAGATTGCACGGGGCATCTTGACGTAAAGTTTTCGCCGCTTCTAGCTTTTCACCTTAAGCATCTTTAAGGACTGGGAAAGGATGCCACGAGAAATGGGGTGGGTGTGACCGATGTGAAGGCGAAAAATGCCCTTGCGGATCTTCAACGGAAGAACCCTAGGTATAAAGAACAGGCGTACCTCTTTGTTCTTTCGGCACTCCACCGGCGTTTGTCTGGGCTCCCATTGCCGCGACACGTTTCTGGCCATGAAGTTGCAAATGCTATCAGAGAAATGGCGCTTGAGCGTTTTGGCCCTCTGGCCCGAACCATCCTTGAGCATTGGGGGGTGGATTCCACAAGCGACATGGGTGAAATAGTTTTTGCGCTAGTTGAGTGTGGGGTCTTAATAAAAGAGCCGACCGATATGCGCGAAGATTTTGATTCATTGTTTACATTTGAGGAAGCGTTCAAGAATGACTACCCTTGGAATGGGTAGAGGTGCTGGGTCTGCCACGCGGCCATGGGGGCGGCGGGCAGATGGTTGACCCGGGTATGGAACAAAGTTTTTTCGGGTCAACTGTTTACAATTGGGGAGGTGTGATCGAGTGGAGTGCAACGGTCAGTGCACGAAGTGCCTAAGCTGCGGTGAGGGAGTTCTGCTGCCGCTCTCGGATTACGGGCGTGATGGTGCCCCGATCCGCTACAAGGCGTGGGTATGTTCGAAACCTGATTGTGGGTTCAATATCCGTATTGACAATGGCGAAATCAGTTTCGGACGTAATATTCAACAGTCCTACAAGTAACCTTGGGCGGGTTCAGGCCCCGCCCGGTGAGATAACCCCTGGTGTTTCTTCCTTCTGATTGGTGGAAGGTCGCCGCGCCCGAGGTTTGGCTTCCCACGGCGAGTGAGATGGCCAGCCTTGATTTTGCGGCGACATCCTCAGGTGTCATGCCCGAACGCGTTCTCATTGAGAACGCTGGTCGTGCAGTGGCGCACGCGCTTTATGAGCGCTACCCCAATGGTCGAGTACTTGTTTTGGCTGGTAGTGGTCATAATGGAGCCGATGCGCTGGTTGCGGGGCGTACGCTTCACATGTGGGGTCGTGAGGTGGAGGTTGTGCAATGTGGCAGTCAGTTCCCAGACCCGAACGTCCACGCTGGCTGGGAATTCAACGTATTAGGGCCGGATCTCATTGCGGAGGCGCTGACACGAAATGACGTCGTTATCGATGGTATCTTGGGAACCGGGCTTGAAACAGCTCCACGTGAAGTACAGGCGGCGATTATTGAACGAGTCAATGAGGCCCAAGTCTCAGTTGTTGCGGTAGATGGCCCAAGCGGGATCGATTTTACTACGGGTCGAACGCCAGGTTCAGTAATCCATGCAGAGCTAACAATAACCTTTGGTTGGCCAAAGCTTGGTCTCTTGCGTTTTCCTGCAAGGTCATGCTGCGGAAATATCATTTGTGTTGAGATTGGCTTTCCGCCACCAACTCTTTTGCCGCGTGCCCGGGCGATAACAGCCTCTTGGGCCAAGGAGCTACTTGGTAGCCGGGCGGATAATGTGCACAAAGGTGATGCGGGGTACCTGACGCTGATAGGTGGTCAGTCTGGAATGGCGGGAGCTTTAATCCTTGCAGCTGAAGCTGCAATTCGCGCTGGCGTGGGCATTGTCCGCGTTGTGTGCGATGGAGCCAATCGTGAAATTGTTCAGTCGACTGTGCCAGATGCCGTATTTGTGGATTGGGGTGATCTGACAGCAGTTCGAGAGGCAGTGGCCTGGGCAGATGCCATCGCTGTCGGACCCGGATTCGGGTGTGACTCTGATCAGGCGGAGTTGTTGAATGACGTGCTTGCGGTGCTCTCTAGTCCTACCGTCGTAGATGCTGATGCGCTCAATCTCATAGAAGGCGATCTTTCGTCTCTGGCGACCCTTTCTGATAAGGGTATGCTTCTTACTCCTCACCCCGGAGAAATGGGACGGTTACTTGGGATGTCGACTACGCTTGTCCAAGAAGACCCTCCCGCCATAGCTCGTGAGTTGGCCCGGCGGACTGGGGCCACAGCACTTCTTAAGGGAGCGCCGACGTGGGTAGCGGAGCCGAACGGAAATCTTCGGGTCACATCTATAGTCAGTCCGGCTTTTGCGAGTGCTGGCATGGGTGATGTGCTCACGGGTACTTGTGGTGCTTATTTGGCGACGGGGTTGTCACCTGTTGATGCCGCAACGGCTGCTCTTGCTATCACGGCTCTCGCCGTCTCGACGAAGCTTGATCCTGTTGGAAGTTCTTCCAGAGACATCCCCGCAGCTGTGGTTGAGGCTCGAGCATCACTACTTGAAGTGAGTCCAGGAGCGTGGCCGGGAGTTGTCATGGCTCTCCCTGCAGCTCGGGATGGCTCCGCGGTATGAGCGAGTCGTTTCTAGATCTTGGTTTGGCGCCCGGTCTCGAAACAGAACGGATTCGTGTGCTGGTTCAAGAGGCGCAGTCAGTCGCAGGCCATGGCGAAATATCAGTTCCAGTAGGTGATGATGCAGCTGCCTTCACCCCACCGCAGGGGCATGACGTTGTAGTCAGCTCAGATGCAAGTGTAGAAGAAGTCCATTTCCGTCGCGAGTGGATGACCTGGGAGACAATTGGGTATAGAGCTGTAGCCGCTGCCCTTAGTGATCTCGCCGCAATGGCTGCAACACCGATCGGTATTCTTTTGTCAGTTGCGTTGCCTCCAGAGTTAGGGGTGGAAACAGCTGTGGCCTTGGGACATGGGGTTGGTGAAGCCCTGCATGGCCATGATGCGTTACTGCTCGGTGGTGATCTGGTTGCGTCCCCGGGTCCGGTCTTCCTCGATGTGACTGTGCTGGGTCATGTTGGGAACCCCCTCAGACGAAATGGTGTCTCGCTTGGAGATGAGGTATGGGTGACAGGCACTTTGGGTGGAGCTGCTGCTACGATACATGACTTTAGTGCCCAGATGGAGCCTCACCCAGAGGTGCGGAAAGTTTTTGAAAGACCGTGCCCTCGACTCACTGAGGCTCGGTGGCTTGCTGAGCATTTGAACATCACGGCAGCTATCGATGTGTCCGATGGCCTCCTTCGGGATGCACGACACCTGGCCATGGCGTCGGGGTTAGCAATACAGATCGTTTTTGATCAGGTGCCAACGCTGCCGTCGCTTGAGTCGATTCGAAAAACTTCATCTGGTGCGCAGTTCCTCTTAACAGGAGGCGAGGATTATGAGTTTCTCTTCACCGCTCCCGCTGGGTCAGTCAATCAGGTCGCTGAATTATTCAAGGATGAATTTGGGACAGAAATTACTCAAGTAGGGCATGCGCACGAGGGAGTTGGGGTCTCGGTGCATGGACTCGACGTGGGTGATTTGGTGGATGGATTCGATCATTTTGGGCT
>Ga0310344_10004802_pt1 | contig 10049 bp, 10 predicted proteins | sample HC15DNA20200_MG_FD_203801 | JGI IMG/M metagenome (GOLD analysis project Ga0310344, IMG submission 203801) | Marine microbial communities from station ALOHA, North Pacific Subtropical Gyre - HC15-DNA-20-200_MG | ecosystem: Environmental > Aquatic > Marine > Oceanic | place: Pacific Ocean: North...
TAACTTGCTCTTCGAATCTCCTACGTTGATCCTCAGGGTCGTTTAGTTCACTGAAGGCATTTCCAAGCTCGAATCCACCCAAGAAAAGTTCAAAGCGTTCAACGAGTCGTTCATCTTCTGAACTTCGCTTTGCTAAAGGAGATAAGGCAACAGGGTAATCAGTAATAAAAGTTGGTTGCACAAGGTGAGGCTCGACCTCTCGACTGAAAAGCTCATCTACTCCCTTTGCCCAAGTAGGTGCTGTCAAATCCGGGAGACTCGCTTCTCTCGTAGATTCCCTGAGTGACTCGAGGTTTTCTGCGCTCAATACATCTACTCCGGTCGCTCTTAAAATCGCGTCTCGCATTGTCACACGTGGCCATTCTCCCGAAAGGTCGATTTCCTCCCCTTGGTACGTAATCAAGAGCCTTCCTAGTGTTTTTTCTGCTGCGTCTTGAACAAGACCTTGAGCAACCTCCATCATATCGGAATAGTCGGCATAAGCCTGATAGCATTCCACTAAAGTAAACTCCGGATTATGCTTACGGGAAATACCTTCGTTTCGAAAGTTGTGACCAATTTCGTAAACACGGTCCAGTCCCCCGACGACCAGTCGTTTTAAATATAATTCATCTGATATTCTCAAGTACAGTTCTTGGTCCAGGGTGTTGTGATGTGTTGTAAACGGTTTAGCTGCCGCGCCACCATAGATCGGTTGCAAAACCGGCGTTTCCACTTCAAGAAAACCTCTACTGTCCAGAAAACTTCGAATCGAAGAGACTATCCCACTCCTCAGAACAGCAACTCTACGCGCTCCTTCATTCGCGATTAGATCCAGATATCGTTGCCGAATTCGAGCTTCGACATCCGACAGGCCATGCCATTTCTCTGGTAAGGACCTGAGGCTTTTCGACAAGAGCGTTTGACTTTTCGCCGCAATCGTGAGTTCGCCTTTTTTGGTGCGCCAAACCTGCCCACCGACACGAATGAAGTCGCCAACGTCAATCGCCTTTAGCGCTTCAAAAACCTCCTGCGGAGCGGATCCCTTGCGTGCAGAAAGCTGAATTTTGGTTCCAGATTCCACGACTTCCAGAAAAAGAAGCTTTCCAAAAGAGCGCTTGGCCCGTACTCGTCCAACTACTGCAGTCTCCGGCGCTTCTTTCTCAAGCTCGTCAATTGATTTTCCATCATGCATTTCGATGACTTTGGAAATCGATTCGAATTTCTCTACCACGGCCGGGAAAGGGTCAATCCCCGATTTGCGAAGGGAATCGAGTCGAGCTCTTCTAACGTCGACTTCTCGATCACTCACGAATTTTCCTCCAATTTCTCCGTCATTCCGGAAGAACGAGCAAGTAGTGTTGCTCGAATAAACTCGTCTATGTCTCCGTCGAGTATGGCATCAGTATTGCCACTTTCCATTGATGTCCTGTGATCCTTCACTCGTTGTGCGGGATGAAGAGTGTAGGACCGAATCTGACTGCCAAATCCAATATCTCGTTTTTCTCCCCGCATGGCAGCCATTTCTTCTTCTTTTTCTATACGAGCGTGCTCATACAATCGAGCACGCAGAACCTTTAGAGCCTGTGAACGGTTTTTGTGTTGAGATCTCTCGCTTTGGCATTGGACTACTATGCCAGTTGGCCCATGTGTTATGCGTACAGCGGAGTCCGTTTTGTTCACATGCTGCCCACCTGCGCCGCTCGCACGATAAGTATCAACGCGAAGGTCTTTTTCTTCGATCTCCACATCAATAGAATCATCAATTTCCGGAAAAACAGATACGCTTGCAAAGGCTGTGTGACGCCTCCGTTGCGCATCGAAAGGAGAAATTCTCACCAAACGATGGACGCCTTCTTCAGTTTTTAAGTAACCAAAGGCATATTCGCCTGCCATGGTAACTGTGACCGACCGTATCCCAGCATCATCGGAAGCCTGCAGGTCCAAAATTTCCGAACGAAATCCGCGCCTTTCGGCCCAGCGAAGGTACATCCTCAAGAGCATTTCGGCCCAGTCAGCAGCGTCCGTCCCTCCCGCGCCCGAATTTATTGAAACTATCGCACCGCTCGGATCGTGCTCACCGCCTAATAGGTGCTGCAACTCAGCATCGGCGAGGACCTGGGCAAGTTCATTAACTTTGACGGAGACTTCTTCTCTTGCCTCCTGATCTGAAGCCTCTTCTGCGAGTTCTAACAGAATTACCGCGTCTTCTAACGACTGCTCCAGACCGCAGATTAGGGCGAGCTCTCTCTCTAAAACCCGCTTCTCACGAAGAATGGACTCCGCACGAGCCCGATCGCTCCATAAGTCAGGTGCCCCTGCAGCTTCTTCGAGGACTTGGATCCGTTTGGCCATCGCTGCCTCGTCAAAGTCGCCCCCGAAATTCCGCAAAACGCCGCTTAACAGCTTCCAGGTGATCGAATACCTCCAGCGCCTCTGCGTTCCTTTTATCACTCATAGCGGTCCTCATTCTCAGTTTGTCAAGACGAACAACTAGTGATCTTAGAGCCCGGAGACAACCCCCGTTTAAAAACAAAGAACAGAAATATCAAAAGAAAACCTCCGCACACGAGCACGAAGACATCTCCGTAGCGAACATAAAATGTCGGCGATGCAAAAGCTTCAGGCAAATATATATCTTCCACGAGGACTTCACGCCTAAATAAATCGGCCTCGGATATGATCGTCCCATCCGGGGCAATAAATGCAGAAATTCCAGTGTTTGCAGCACGAACAGTCCAGAGACCTGTTTCTATCGCCCTTAAGGTGGTGATTGCAAGGAACTGCCTTGGAGCACCCGTCATCCCGTACCACGCATCATTTGTAAGTGCGGTCAAAAACGAAGCGCCGGATTTCGCAAAACCACGGACAAGACTAGGAAAAAGCAGCTCGTAACATATGGGCGTACCTACAAGTAGCCCACGAGGGCCTAAATCAGAAACCCTTAATACACGTGGTCCGCTTCCCGAGGTTACGTCCGTGGCGGTTACACCCGCTACGGACGCAGATACAAACTTCCCCAGGAATTTCCTAAAGGGGATGTATTCGCCGAAAGGCACGAGGTGTGCCTTGTCGTATCGATCTACAAGAAAACCATCCTCGTTGACGAGAAGTGCGCTGTCAAAAAAACGAGAGGCGCTGCTACTCCCAACGATCAAGCCTCGCTCTCCCTCGAAACCTATTGCGCCAACGATCAGGACTGTCCGTGTCTTTTCCGCAAGGCCTCGAATTCGTGCGAGCAGCGCCGGGTCACCTTCCGGTATTCCTGGAACTGCCGTTTCAGGCCACAGCACAATCTCCGCTCCCTTCGCTATCGCCTCCAGTGTTCCTTTTTCGTACGTTTGGAGAATTCGCTCCGAGCGTACAGGGTCCCACTTTACTCCTTGATCGATATTTCCTTGAACAATTCCGACCTTCAAGGAATCTACCTTTCGAATATCCCCTTCAGTCAAAAGAAAACCGACTCCGTGAAGGAACAGTACGACTAGCAGGTAACTTACACCAAGCCTAAATCGACCTTCGAAAAAAAACTTAAGAGCAAAACCACCGATAACTCCCAGGAAAGACAGTCCGTAGACACCTGAAAACGCGACCAGAGAGCGCGCCCAAGTATCGCCATGAAGTGCATAACCTAGTGAAGCCCACGGAAATCCAGTCAGAAAGAGCGACCTCAACCAGTCTGTGACCACCCAGCCAGCCGCAAAAAGAAGAGGCGAGAACAAATCTTCTTTTTTAATCAATCCCGCTAGAGCTCCCAGAAGGGCACTGAAAAATGCTCCGTAAACAGCCAAAAGCACCACGGATAACACGCCCAAAGGCGGACTCGCTCCGCCATAACGAACCACAGCAACATAAACCCAATAGAACACTAGACTGTGCGCGAGCCACCCTGCCAACCCTGCCCAAAGTGCACCTTTCCACCAGCCCGTACCTTTGCAGACAAGCAGCAGTGTAGTGGGTACTAGCCAGACAAAACCGAGACCAAAATCAAATGACCAGCCCAGCAAAATCTGAGGGAAGGAAAGAAAAAACACTAGTGTATGAGCAAAGATCCAGACTAGCCTTCTTTGTTCAATCACAAGATAAAACCTTTAAAAAGAGTTCCTTTTCCATTAAGACCATTTTTCGAGCGTCTTCATCCGCCTGATGGTCGTATCCAAACAAATGAAGAATCCCATGGATCAATAACCGCAAGAGCTCCAATTCAATCGATTCACCTCGTATACAAGCCTGAGTTTCCGCCGTCTCGACGGATATAACTACATCCCCAAGAAGTCCTCCGCGAAATTCCGAGTGATCTCCTTCTAGGAGAGAATAAGAGAGAACGTCCGTGGGTGATGCGATCTCCCTATGTTCCTTGTTTAAAGCCGCGATTGCTGAATCAGTTACTAAACTGAGGGAAAGCTCGGCTTCGGGGCACCCCAAAAAAGCAAGTATCTGATCCGCGCAACATCTGAGATGCGAAACCTCTTGCTCCGCGAGCAGCACACAGACCGGTTCGTTGATAATCACACTCATCGAAGTGTGCTCCCTAAGGGGACCTCACGTAGGCCCCACTCATTCCGAGTCTATCCCTTGAGTGACCTTGGGCGAAGTACTTAGGTCGCCAAGGCCTCTCTGCGAGTCTCGGTCATAGGCTCTGACAATCGACTGCACAAGAGGATGGCGCACCACGTCAGCCTCAGTAAAGGCCATAAAACCAATACCTTTAACTGCACCCAGAACTTCGCGAGCATTAAGTAATCCACTAGGTTGATCCTTCGGCAAGTCGATTTGAGTAACGTCACCTGTAACCACAGCTTTAGAGTGATATCCTAGTCTTGTAAGAAACATTTTCATTTGCTCAGGAGTAGTATTTTGAGCCTCGTCTAAAATGACAAAAGAATCATTCAGCGTGCGGCCACGCATAAAAGCCAAGGGAGCCACTTCAATTATCCCTCGATCAATCAAGCGAGCGGCCTTTTCGTAATCCATCATGTCGTGAAGAGCATCGTAGAGGGGACGAAGATATGGATTAACCTTCTCGGCCATCGAGCCGGGAAGAAATCCTAGCTTTTCGCCCGCCTCTACGGCCGGCCGGGTTAAGACCACCCTCGCTACCTCTCTTCGTCCAAATGCTGCCAGTGCCATGGCCATTGCAAGATAGGTCTTACCAGTACCTGCTGGTCCGATTGAAAACACCAAATCGTGCTCATCTATCAATTCGACATAACGCCTTTGAGGAAAATTCTTGGCGGCAATCTTTCGTCGTCCCCCAGAGCCGCTAAGCACATCTTCATAGATTCGCCTGAGAGACACATCCGGACGATCCGAAGCGAGTTTAATAGCTTCACGAACATCTCGTGTCCCCACCTCTCGCCCGCCTCGTACGACTCCATAGAGCTCTTCTAGTATGCGCTTGCCTAGTAGCACCTTGGGTTCAAGACCCGTGAGCCTTATCTCATTTCCCCTTGCATGCACCCCGATTTCGAGTTCTGTCTCAAGGGTACGCAAATTGCCCTCTCGATTCCCATAAAGGCGGGCCGCAGTGCGGTTGTCGTCCAAAACCAAAGTTTGCCGGGTGCTTGCTTCCTGTATTCCCAACTTTTCTCCGAAAAAGTACCCACTCCAACCGCAGGCACTAGTGAAATTAAAACTCATAAGCCGGAGTGAGAAACTGTGGCCCATTAATCCCCGTCAAAGAACGCGGGTACCCACTTTGCGGCGTATATAGAATATCAGACAGACCGAGGGGTCAATGCCAAGACCTCTCAGAAAGGTGGCCTTGACAATTAAATGACCACGATTCTCGAAGAACCTGACTCTCAGAAAATCTAGGACGCGCTCACTCTTAGCCAAGGACCCTTAAACCTTCGAACGCTTGAGGCAAAACCAAAGAACTTAAGGTGGCTTTAAATTAATATAAAGAAAACTTGTGGGCCTAAAAAAACACGTTTTCAGCTAATCTCTTTGGGGCCTTTACCTAACGGCCTGGGACGCGTACTCTCGTCGACCCCTGAAGTAGAACCCAGATACGAATAAAGTGCTAGGAACGACGGGAAAAGCAATCTATCTGAACAACCAAATGGAGATTTGCAATCAGTGGCCAATCACAAGTCCGCAGCTAAAAGGGCACGGCAAGACGAAAAACGACGTGCGAGAAACCGACAAATCACTACCCGGGTTAGAAGCGCGATAAAAAAGCTTCACGCAGAACTCAAGAAAGACGATTCTGCCGCGACAATTGGAGCGCTCCGCAACGCAGAAAGCCTGATTCGAAGGGCGGCTAGCAAAGGGGCCATCCCAAAAACTCGAGCGAGTCGGAGTATTTCTAGGCTGGCCAAAACCACCAACCAACTTTCGACCAACTAGCCCTCGGTTTTCTTATCTCGAAAGGTTCAAAACCAGCCGTTCGAGAGCAATGCGTGGTCCGATTAGCCCGCGACCCTTTAATATTTCATCAACCTCCCAAATTTCACGAAGCCCATCCTCGAGTCGACCCAGTGGATATCGCTCTGCTTGGCCTTTAAGCTTTTTCAAGGCAAACGGATGACCCGGAACGTCATCACCATGCCTAAGACGCAGAAGTTTTCTCCAATGGCTCGCTAAAGCTCCGAGGATTACTGGCTCAGGAGCACCGGACTCGATAATTCTCTTGAGGACTCTCAACGCGATCGCTGGGTATCCAGCACCAATAGCATCCGTCAAATCCCAAATCGGTTCTTCTGCAACATCTGCAACAACTTCCCTAACATGAGATTCCGTGATCTTGGCTTTCTCACCAGCCAGTAATGCGAGTTTCTCTATTTCACCTCGCAATACGAGCAGATCAGTGCCCGCACGCTCCAACAGAGATTCCACGACACCAGTTCCCAGGACAATATTTCGCCGTTTAGCCTCTCCACGCACAAAAGATGTCAGGGCAGAGCGTGCCTTCAAAGGGTCACATCGAACAAATACAGCAGGATTTTTAAATGATTTTACCCAAGAGGCGCGTGCATCAACCTTATCGGCGATAACAGCAAAAACGCATGTGAAATCTTTCGACGAGTTGGACTGTTCCACCACGACTTGCTGAATTGATTGGAAAAGTTTCTCACGCTTTCCTGTCGCGGACATACGTAGCTCTACGTAGCGCCGTTCGCCGAGCATTGATATCACCTTAGTGGCATCCAAAATAGCCGAGGGAGTTGCAGTCGATCCATCGATAAAATCGCACTGGAAAGCATCGAATTTATCCCCAAGGACTGCTCTTCTAAGGGCTCCGCGACAGTCTTCGCGCAGAAGGCCCTCGACACCGCCTATTAGGTACGCTGGCCTAATTTTACTAGCACCAAGTTCCTCCTCTAACTCTTGTGGCGTCAAAAAACAAACTCCGCTCTATAAAGAAAACATGGGGCTTCTTCGAACAAGCCGGTCATTGGGCCATTCGTTCAAACAAAGCATCGTGGATTCTGCTCGCCAACAGAAAAGTTACTTTTCGGAGCGCTTCCTGTCGATTCTTTCGAGTTACCTCTATATCAGCACTCGCCAAGTAAATTTCGGTCGCTCTAAGCGCATGGTCATCGATTGGAATCCGTCTTCCATTTTTATCCTTGAGATCTAGGGAAAGACGCATCCGGATCTGATACTCGACCGCGAATGAGATCGACGTAAATGACAAGCTATCTGTTTCCAAACGATTAATCTCACCCCCAAGAACAAGATCAGCATCTTGAGAATTTGAAACCACCATAAGTGCCTTGCGTCTCCGAAATTCTCTATTGAGAGCCTCCGTCATCAGGTGGTCGACACCTGGCTCAAAGGTCTCATTGGCGATCCCTAAAATCGCTATCTTTTGAATTTCACCATTCGGATCGGCATATCGCACGAACCGATAGCCGCAGCCCAAGCCCAAAAGACAGACCGAGAGAGCTAACGAGATCACAAGCATTTGGCGAGAAAATGACGGTATCCGAACTTTCGTATTTTTCATTATAGAAATTATATACCACAAGGCTCCAACCTTGGAGTCGTGCGATATGCTCATCGATAACATTCACCCCTATCCGTGGAACAAGCTGGAATCCTTTGTGAATACCCCGGCGAAAGGGATTAGGGTCAAAACCGGTCCGCATTTATTCTTTCTCGTCATAAAAAGACAGACCGAAACTCAGCGCTTTGAGTTACAAGCCGACTAGCTACGCGAATCTTCATTGATCCAGCCTCTAATTTTTTTTATCACGTGCAAAGGGGTTACCCTTCGATTCCTCAAGGACCAGGGAAAACGTCTGGGCTCCTCACCGCCACGAGAGAAATGTCCTTTCTAATACTGCTGAGGTCCTGCGAGTCAACAAGAAGACTACATCGCATCGATTCCAGCTTTGACGTCTTCACTACAGGCAATAACCCGGCCAGAAAGCTTGAAACAGAAAAATCGCTCACTGACTCCTTGATTGTTCGGAGACAAATCGCAATTTGTCTACTCCCAAGTGTTAGTGCACTCGAAAAAGCGTGTATGAGGCGCTCTTCCACTGCTCCCGGGTTAACATCCGCTCTCTTTCCAATCGCCACCAGAAGCACCGATGTTGCCCGTACCCTCTCGTCTGTTCGAAGCAAAAAGAGACTTCCCGGATCGTCAGTTACACTCGAACGATCGACAAGTTTGGAAAAAAACTCGCACATTCTCCAATCAATCCTGCCCGCACCGCCTCGAAGCGGCCGATCATCGGAAAACCAGGGTGCTATAAGAGCCTCTGCTCCGACTATTTCTGCATGTTCCGAAATGACGCTAAAAAATATTTTAGTCAAAAGGACAGCTCCGATTGAAAACCTTCTCTAGTGACCCTGCGCCTCATTCGCAACTGAGTCAAGGATTCCGTTGATGAAGGCTGGAGATCGGTCACCTCCAAACTTTCTAGCCAACTCGACTGCCTCATCGATCGCAACCGCTGGTGGAGTTGTGCCTTCGATAATCTCCCAAACTGCTATTCGGAGAATGTTGCGGTCCACGACCGACATCCTTTCAAGTCTCCAATTTTTCGCCCATTCAACTATTTTTCCATCGACGATATCAATCGATCCGTAAACTCCGTCAACCAATTCACGAAGAAACAAAATGCTAGCCTGAGGAATTTCCATGTGATCTGTTGCATCATTGATCACTTCCTCGACAAGCCCAGTGAACATTGCTTCGTGACTTGATAGAATAGGCAAGTCTCCCTCATCTTTAAGAAGAGACTTTCTGACATCTAGAGCAAATAAAACCTGCAGCGCCGCTCCTCGTGTACGCTGACGAGAGACTCCCCCTCGGCTCATAAAAAACTCAACCTTCCTTCGCCATCTGTATTGTTATCATTTCGGAGGCTCAGCAAGCCTAGGTATTAGTCGAGCCATTTCAATTGCCGCCAGTGCGACCTCTTGCCCCTTATCTCCGTCGTCACCACCAGTTCTTGAGAGCGCCTGGTAGGAATCATCTGTCGTCAAAACTCCAAATGACACGGGAACTCCCGTGTCACGGATTACGTCCCTCACTCCATCTGTCACCGCCCTACAGACATAATCGAAATGTGGGGTACCACCGCGTATCACTGCACCAAGAGTAATCACAGCATCATATCGGCCTGAGTTAGCTGCAACCCGAGCTGCTTGAGGAATCTCATAAGCACCAGGCACCCAAGCTACATCAACCGATTCGCTACCTCGGCTCGTTAATTCAGCCAAGGCACTCTTGAGCAATCTCGACGAGACCATATGATTGAAACGAGCGACCACTATTGCGAACCTAAGGCCTGTGGCTTCGAAATTGGATGGGTATAAATTCATTTAGAAATATCACGCTCCTCGAAAATTTTAGTTAAATCATTTAAGAACCGCTCGTGTATACAAGTCTGACCCCACTCTTCGAACATCGACAATCTCTAACTCAAGAGAATCTGCTAACCGTTTAGTACCCATATTGCCGATTGAGGGACGTCCATCCGACCCAATTATTGAAGGAGCAGCAAACCAGTGGACTTCATCCACTAAGCCACGCTTTAGGAGTGCCGCGGCCAAGCCCCCTCCCCCCTCAATAAAAATCTCAGTCAGGCCCAATTTGGCCACGGATTCCA